>Ga0187894_10004499_pt1 | contig 14902 bp, 15 predicted proteins | sample GBC1701081metaG_FD_136650 | JGI IMG/M metagenome (GOLD analysis project Ga0187894, IMG submission 136650) | White microbial mat communities from a lava cave in the Kipuka Kanohina Cave System on the Island of Hawaii, USA - GBC170108-1 metaG ...
GACGACTATCACGCCGTCATCGAGGCCACGGTGCAACGCACGCGGCCCGTGATCCTGACCGCACTTGCCGCCGTGCTGGCCTTTGTCCCCCTCACGCACTCCGTCTTCTGGGGATCGATGGCCTATACGCTGATCGGCGGCACGGGGGTTGGCACGGTGTTGATCCTGCTCTTCCTTCCCGCGCTCTACGCCGCGTGGTTCCGGATCAAGCCGGCTGCCGATGAAATCCGGCATGAAGAGCCACTTCCTCGCACTGCGTTGGAGGTCTCTCACTGCTCGGGACGACCTAGAGCACATGTGCTTCCCCTGCCGGCGCGGTGAGGTAAAAGAGCAGGCAGGCAAGCCTCCGCGGGGAGCACGAAAAGTGGAAGTCGGCAGTGACGCCATTGTCAGCATGCGCGGCGTGACCAAGAGCTATGACGGCAAGAACCTGGTCGTGCGCCATCTCGATCTCGATGTCGAGCGCGGCGAGGAGGCGCGCGTCAGCCTGGATGGCGGCGGCGAGGTCGTCGGCCGCGTGGCCGACGCCGGCCGGCTCTCGAGCATGGTGTCACTACGGCCCGAGCGCGCGCGGATCCTGGGCCCCGACGAGCGTGCCGACAACGGATGATTGCCTGACGACGGCAATCGGCGATTCGGCCTCCGCAGTCGAAGCTGCTTCGGCGAAGGAGGCGACGCCCGTTAGCAGCCGGCGGCGGCTTTGCCACGTGACGCGGGGCCCACGAAACGCACGTCAGCCTTCAACTAAGGCCGGCCCCGGCGGCGGATGGACTGATCCAATGCTCTATATATAATGCTCTTTAAACGAAAATAATAAAATTTTGAGTTCACAGCTTTTGTCCCCGCTCTTGCAGGCAAGACGACAAACGCCCCTACAGGTCGCCCTGTATGACACTGTCCTACCGCGCGCCGTGTGTGCTAAATGATTTCGATCGAGGACAGACCATGCGCACAAGCCGTCCCATCAGCGTAACACTTGGCCCCCAGCAAGCCAGCCTCGAACGTCGGCTGCAGTCAGGGCAGTACGGAAATGCCAGCGAGGTGCTGCGCTCCGCGCTGCGTGCTCTGGACCGCGAAGACGCCATGCTTGACGAGATACTGCGCGAGAAGGTGAAAGCTTCGATGGCGGACAGGCGGCCGAGCATTCCGGCCGCCGACGTCTTCAAGCGTCTGCGCGCACGCCACGCCCGCAAGGTGAAGGCCGCTCAACGCGGCGAGTAGATCGCCGGTGAAAGTCTATTTCCGGCCACGCGCCGCGGAGGACCTGATAGCGCTATACGACTACATTGCCGGCCGGGCCGGCCTTGACGTTGCAGGCCGGTACATTGAGCGCATCTAAACGGCGTGCATGAAACTGGCGGACTTCCCTGAGCGCGGCACCAAGCGTGACGACATCCTCCCCGGTTTGCGCACCATCGGCTTCGAGCGCAGGGTGACAATCGCTTTCAGGGTTCAAGAAACCCGGGTAGAGATTGTGACGGTTGCTTATGGCGGACGAAATTTCGAGCGCACCTTGTTAGAAGGCGAATAGCTGCGCAGCCCTCATGATGCCGGCCGCAGCGGCCGCAGGAGGAAGGGAATTTACCCGGACAACCCGGCCGCAGGCGGGGTAAACAAGCGGGACAGGTCCAGTCCGCTTGGGGGAGAACAGTGGAAGTCGGCAATGACGCCATTGTCAGCATGCGCGGCGTGACCAAGAGCTATGACGGCAAGAATCTGGTCGTGCGCCATCTCGATCTCGATGTCGAGCGCGGCGAGTTCCTGACCCTGCTGGGGCCGTCAGGCTCGGGTAAGACGACCACATTGATGATGCTGGCCGGCTTCGAAGCGGCCACGACAGGGGAGATCCTGCTCGAGGGCCGCTCGGTGACCCGGCTGCCGCCGCACCGGCGCGGCATCGGCGTGGTGTTCCAGAACTACGCGCTGTTCCCGCACATGACCGTGGCGCAGAATCTGGCCTATCCGTTGACGGTGCGCAAAATCCCGCGCGCCGCGATCGGCGAGAAGGTGCAGCGGGCGCTCGACATGGTGCATCTCGCTGGTTTCGATGACCGGCGGCCAGCCCAGCTGTCGGGCGGCCAGCAGCAGCGCGTGGCGTTGGCGCGCGCCTTGGTGTTCGAACCCGCGCTGGTCCTGATGGACGAGCCGCTGGGCGCGCTCGACAAGCAGCTGCGCGAGCATATGCAATTCGAGATCCGCGCCCTGCACGAGCAGCTCGGCGTCACCTTCGTCTACGTCACCCACGACCAGGCCGAGGCGCTGGCCATGTCGGACCGGATCGCGGTGTTCCACGAGGGCGTGGTCCAGCAGCTCGACACCGCTGAAGGACTCTACGAGCGGCCGCATAACGGTTTCGTTGCCGGCTTCATCGGCGAGAGCAACCGGCTGACCGGAACGGTACGCGACCATCGCGGCGAGGAGGCGCGCGTCAGCCTGGATGCCGGCGGTGAGGTCGTCGGCCGCGTGGCCGACGCCGGGCCGGCCGGCTCGCGCGCACTGGTGTCGCTGCGGCCGGAGCGCGCGCGGATCCTGGGGCCCGATGAGCGCGCCGACAACACGCTGAGCGGCCAGGTGCGCGAGCTGATCTATCTGGGCGACCACACGCGCATCGTGCTGTCGGTCGCCGGCAACGACAATTTCGTGGTCAAGGCGGCCAACACCGGCCATGCCCTGCCGCACGGCGCCGGCGCGACCGTCACCGTCGGCTTCGGCGCCCGGGATTGCGTGGCGCTGAAGGCGCCGGCAAACTGAAAGTGCCTTGTCGAATGTGTGTACCTTTCCTTCTCCTGGAGGGTAAGGCTCAGCCTCATCCTGAGGAGGCCGCGTAGCGGCCGTCTCGAAGGATGGGCCACAGCTTCGTTCGATCGTTTCGGCTATCGTCGCAACGATCGCGCGGTTGCCCACCCTTCGAGACGCTCGCTGCGCTCGCTCCTCAGGGTGAGGTCGGTGCCATAGGCGATAGCCTTCCCCCCAGGGGAAGGAAAACATCAGAGGGAGACCAACATGTCAGGGAAGATCTTCGGCGCGATCGCCGCCGTGGCGCTGGGCGCCTGGACGTCGGCGGCGTACGCCCAGTCGCGACCGCTGACGGTGGTGTCGTGGGGCGGCGCCTACCAGGCGGCACAGCGCGACGTGTATTTCGAGCCGTTCAAGAAGGCCACCGGCATCAATATGATCGACGAGTCCTGGGACGGCGGCATCGGCGTGCTGCGCGCCAAGGTCCAGGGCGGCAACGTGCCGTGGGACGTGGTGCAGGTCGAGTCCGAGGAGCTCGAGCTGGGGTGCGACGAAGGCCTCTACCTGCAGCTCGACTACGGCAAGATCGGCGGCAAGGACGCCTACCTGAAGGCGGCCGTCCATCCCTGCGGCGTCGGCGCCATCGTCTATAATTTCGTGCTGGGCTACGACAAGGACAAGCTGAAGACGGCGCCGACCGGCTGGGCCGACTTCTTCGACACCAAGAAGTTCCCTGGCAAGCGCGGGTTGCGCCAGGGCCCCAAGACGTCGCTGGAGATCGCGCTGATCGCCGACGGCGTGGCGCCGGTCGACGTCTACACGGTGCTGGCGGCGCCGGGCGGCGTCGATCGCGCCTTCAAGAAGCTCGACACGATCAAGAAGGACCTGGTGTGGTGGAAGGCGGGTGCCCAGCCGCCGCAGCTGCTGGCCTCGGGCGAGGTGGCGATGACCTCGGTCTATAATGGGCGCATCGACGCCGCCAACAAGGCGGATAAGCGCAATTTCGGGATGGTGTGGGACGGTTCGCTGTACACCATCGATTCGCTGGTGATCGTGAAGGGCTCGCCGCACGTTGACGCGGCCTACAAGTTCATCGACTTCGTCGGCAAGGCCGAGAACCAAGCCAAGCTGCCGGCGGCGATTGCCTACGGCGTCACCAACGTCGGCGCCGCCAAGCTGATCGATCCCAAGCGTCTGACCGACCTGCCCACCCATCCCGACAACATCAAGAACGCGGTGCAGATCTCCGACAAATTCTGGATCGAGAACATCGACAAGCTGACCGAGCGCTTCAACAAGTGGGCGGCGTCGAATTGACAGAACGACTCCAGCAGGCACGGGCATCAAACTGCGCTTGCCGATCGCCGGAAATCCACTTCATGGTGAGCCTGTCGAACCATGAAGTGGATCGCACAATCGCCGTGCGAAGCCTTCATGGTTCGACAGGCTCACCATGAAGGCTATTGAAACCCAGCCCGAAGACATCGTGCGCCAGGTGCGCCGGGCGGAGCGACGGCGGCGGCGCTGGGCGATGCTGCTGGTGGCACCGCTGGCCGTCTTCCTGCTGCTGGTCTTCGTGGCGCCGATCGCGGAGATGTTGCGCCGGTCGGTGGTCGACCTCGACCTGCGCCAGATCTGGCCGCGCACCGCGGCGGCGCTCGCCGACTGGGACGGCCGCGACCTGCCGCCGGAAGCGACCTTCGCCGCGCTGGCACAGGATCTGAAGGAAAGCTTCAGCGCCCGCACCGCTGCCGTGGTCGCCCGCCGCCTCAACTATGCCGACACCGGTGCGCGCACCTTGGTGATGACGACGGCGCGCAAGGTGGCAGGCCTGGAGCAGACGCCGCCCGACTGGCGTGCCGCCTTCATCGACATCGATCCGGCCTGGGGCGAACGGCACACCTGGGTGATGCTGCGGCAGGCCAGCGGCCCGCTCACCAGCTTCTACACGCTCTATGCACTGGATCTGCGTCGCGATGCCGAGGGGCAGATCGTGGCGGCACCGGCCAGCGAGGCGATCTTCGTCGACATCCTGCTGCGCACGCTGTCGATCTCAGCCCTGGTCACCGTGATCTGCGCCATCCTGGGCTTCCCGGTGGCCTATCTGCTGGCCAACGCACCGGCACGCATCGGCAATCTGCTGCTGATCCTGGTGCTGGTGCCGTTCTGGACCGCGCTGCTGGTGCGCATCGCGGCCTGGGTCGTGCTGCTGCAGGACCAGGGGCTGGTCAACAACGCGCTGATGACGCTGGGCCTGATCGATCAGCCGCTGCGCCTGATCTACAACCGCACCGGCGTCATCATCGCCATGGTGCACGTGCTGCTGCCGTTCATGATCATGCCGCTCTACGGCGTCATGAAGACGGTGCCGCCGCAATTGTACCGGGCCAGCCTGTCGCTGGGCGCGCCGCCCACGGTCTCGTTCCTGCGCGTGTACCTGCCGCAGACCAAGCCGGGCATTTTTGCCGGCGTTCTGCTCGTGTTCATCATGGCGGTCGGCTACTACATCACGCCGGCGCTGGTCGGCGGTGCCAACGACCAGATGATCAGCTGGTTCATCGCCTTCTACACCACCGACACCGCCAACTGGGGGCTGGCGGCCGCCCTGGGCCTCGTGCTGCTGGTGGCGACCGGCGTGCTGTTCGCCCTCTACCAGCGCCTGTCGGGCGCGCGCGGCGTGGCCTTCGGGTAGGCATGGCCCACATGATTCCCAGGACCACGGGCGAACGAGGCTGGCGGCTGGCGCTGTTCATCAGCAGCGGCGCGGTGCTGCTGTTTCTGATCATACCGATCCTGTCGATCCTGCCCCTGTCGTTCAACGACAGCCAGTTCCTCGCCTACCCCCTGCGCGAATTCACCTGGCGCTGGTACGAGGAGCTGCTGACGTCGGCCCGCTGGGGACTGTCGGTGCGCAACTCCTTCGTCATCGGAATCGCTGCGGCACTGGTGGCCTCGGTGCTGGGCACCTTGGCCGCCATCGGCCTGAACATCAGCGACTTCCGCGGCAAGGCATCGCTCACCGCGATCCTGCTGTCGCCCATGGTGGTGCCGGTCGTCATCTACGCGGTGGGGCTTTACCTGTTCTTTGCGCCGCTGGGGCTGACACAGACCTACAGCGGCCTGATCATGGCGCACGCGGCGCTCGGCGCACCGTTCGTGGTCGTGACGGTGTCGGCCGTGCTCGCCAACTTCGACTGGGCCCTGGTGCGCGCCGCCCAGTCGCTGGGCGCCCACCCGATCACTGTCTTCCGCACCATCATGCTGCCGCTGCTGACGCCGGGCGTGCTGTCGGGTGCATTGTTCGCTTTCGCCACCTCGTTCGACGAGGTGGTGACCGTGTTGCTGATCGGCGGGCCGCAGCACCGCACCATGCCGCGCGAGATGTTCTCCCGCCTGCGCGAAGACATTTCGCCCACCATCGCCGCGGCCGCGGCGCTGATGCTGATCACGGCGGTGCTGCTGCTGATCACCGTCGAATGGCTGAAGGCGCGCACCGCGCGGCTCACGCGGTCACGGTAATTCCTCCCCACGCAGTGGGGAGGTGCCCGAAGGGCGGAGGGGAGCCGACGAGGTTTTGATAACTGAGACCACGTGGGCTCCCCCTCCGCCCTTCGGGCACCTCCCCCACTGCGTGGGAGAGGGAATCAACCCGGGTTGACCGCCTTCACCAGCCAGCAGGCGGTCGACAGGCGGATGGCACCCTCGGACATGTACGGCGCCAGCGCCTTGCTCACGGCCTCGATCGCCTGTTGCCGCGCCGCCTCGGGGGCATCGCGCAACAGCCGGGTCATCGGCCCGAGCTCGACCGCCTGCGCCGCCGCGTCGTCGGCGCTGGACGCCTGCAGTACCGCCTGATCGTCGATCGGATCGATGGTGATGTCGGCGAAACCGGCGCCGGCGAGAATGCGCTGCACGTGGTCACGATCGCCGAACGCGAACGGTCCCGGATCGGTCGGCGCCGGGCGCGGCATCGGCGGCAGGAACGGCACCGCGGCCATGAACGGCACGAACGCCCATGGGTTTTCCTTGAACGGACGCCAGCACAGGAAGGCGAGGCGACCGCGCGGCTTGATCGCGCGGCGCAGATGCATGAATGCCGCCACCGGATCGCCGAAGAACATCACGCCGAAGCGCGAGAACAGCAGGTCGATCGAGGCCGGCGCGAAGGCGTAGGCCGACGCATCGCCGGCGACAAAGCGCACGTTGGCGAGGCCCTCGGCGGCGGCGCGGCGTGACGCTTCCGCCATCATCGCCTCGGAGAGGTCGAGGCCCAGCACGCTGCCCGACGGCGCCACGGCCCGCGCCAGCGCCCGCGACGTCGGGCCGGTGCCGCAGCCCACATCCAGCACGGCCTCGCCCGATCGCGCCGCCGCGGCGGCCAGGGCGCGGCCGCCCAGTGTTGCCAGCATCGCATCGGTGCGCACCTCGCGGGCGAGCCAGATGTTGCCGCCCTCGCCACTCCAGAAGGTGACCTGATCGGCGTGGAGAGTGTCCGGGGTACGCGGTTGGCTGGTGTCGGCCGGCATGGCGGGACTCCGTGGCGAGATTAGAGGAGGACGATAGCAGACATCGGCCTGCCTGATAGGAACCTGACCTCGGCGGTCACCATGCCCTGCTCGCCGGCTCAATCCTCGCCAGCGGGGAGCGTCGCGGGCGCATGATCGGCGTCGGGGCGGCGCTCGCGGGACATGAAGGTGTAGACGGTGGGAACAACGAACAGCGTCAACAGCGTGCCGAAAGTCATGCCGCCAACGACAACCCAGCCGATCTGCTGCCGACTTTCAGCGCCGGCACCTGAGGCAAGCGCCAGCGGCAGGGCACCCAGCACCATGGCACCAGTGGTCATCAGGATCGGCCGCAGTCGGATCACGGCAGCCTCGACCACCGCCTGGCGAATGCTCTCGCCCAGATCGGCGCGCCGCTGATTGGCGAACTGGACGATCAGGATGCCGTGCTTGGTGATCAGGCCGATCAGGGTGACAAGGCCGATCTGACTGTAGATGTTGAGCGTGCATCCCGACAGATGCAGCGCCGCAAAGGCGCCGGTCATCGACATCGGTACCGAGATCATGATGATCAGCGGATCGGTGAAGCTTTCGAACTGGGCCGACAGCACCAGAAAAATGAACCCCAAAGCCAACAGGAACACGATCATCAGGCTGGCGCCCGACTGCCTGAACTCGCGTGACGTGCCGTCGTAGTCGATCCGGTAGTCGGCCGGCAGGATTGCCTTCGCCTGCTGGTCCATGAAGGCCAGCGCCTCGCCCAGGGAATAATCCGGTGAAACGTTGGCGGTGATGGTGACGGAACGCAGCTGGTTGAAGCGGTTCAACTCCTTCGGTGCAACGGTCTCCTCGACGGTGACGATGTTGGAGAGCTGCACCATGCTGCCGGTGCGCGTGCGAACGTAGACCTGCGACAGGTCGTAGGGTGTTTGCCGATCGATCGGTTCAACCTGGACAATGACGTCGTACTGCTTGCCTTCCCGGTTGAAGCGCGTCACCTGCCGACCGCCGAACAGCGTTTCCAGCGTGCGGCCGGTCGCCTCCACCGAGAGGCCGAGATCGGCGATCTTGTCACGCTTCATCTGCACGTCGATCTGCGGCTTGTTCAGGCGCAGGTCGTGGTCAACGCCGATCAGGCCCGGGTTGTCGCGCAACGCTTCCATCAACCGCTCGACGTGATCCTCGATCTCGGCGAAAGGCCGCGAACTCAGAACCACGAACTGCACCGGTCGGCTGCGGAAGCTCTGGCCCAGTGACGGTGGATTGTTGACGAAGGCGCGCACGCCGGGGACGGCCTCGACGTCAGGTCGGATGGCCTCGGCGATCTCCTGCTGCTTGCGGCCGCGCTCATCCCAATGGTGGAGGCGCAGGAAGGCAATCGCGTCCGTGACCGTGGGCGAGCCGGCGACGGCGTAGGTCGAGCCGACCTCCGGCAGTCCCATGCCGATGGGCTCGAAAGCACGGGCGTAGCGGCTCGAATAATCGATGGTGGCGCCTTCCGGCGCGGTCCCGAGCACGAGGATGACGCCGCGATCCTCCAGCGGCGAGAGCTCCGACTTCATCACGACGCCGAGCCAGGCACCAGCGCCGACGGTCGCCAGCAGCAGCATCAGCACCAGCGGGCGCGCGCGCAACGCGGCGCCCAGCGCCGCACGATAGGCGTTCGACAGTCCTGCCAGGCCGCGCTCGAGCAGATTGTAGAGCCGGCCATGCGTTTCGTGTTCTTTCAGCAGGCGCGAGCACATCATCGGCGTCAGGGTGAGCGCGATGAACCCCGAGATCAGTACGGCACCGGCGAGCGACAGCGCGAACTCCACGAACAGCTTGCCGGTGCGGCCAGGCGTGAAGGCGACCGGCGCGTAGACCGCGACCAAGGTCAAGGTCATGGCGATGACCGCAAAGACGATCTCGCCGGTGCCCTTCACCGCGGCGCGCCTCGGCGACATGCCCGCCTCGACATGGCGGTGCACGTTCTCGAGCACGACGATCGCATCGTCCACGACCAGACCGATCGCCAGCACCATGGCCAGCAGGGTGAGCGTATTCACGCTGAAGCCGAGCGCAAACATGATGGCGAAGGTGCCCACCAGCGACACTGGAATGGTGACGACCGGAATCAACGCCGCGCGGAACGAGCGCAGGAACAGCACGATCACGACGACCACCAGCGCCAGCGCCTCGACGATCGTCCACAGCACCGACTTGATGGACTCCTCGATGAACACCGACGTGTCGTAGGCGACATCGATCTGCATGCCTTCGGGCAGGCGCTCGCGCAGAGCGGGCAGGCGTTCGCGCACGGACCGCGAAACCTCCAGCGGGTTCGCGGTCGACTGCTTGACCACACCCAGGGTAACCGCCGTGTTGCCGTTGTAGCGCGTGGTGCGCCGCTCCTCGACAGCACCGACTTCCGCTCGCGCCACGTCGCCCAGTCGCACCAGGAAGCCGGCGGCCTGCTTGACGACGATGCTCTCGAACTGCGCCGTCGTGATCAGACCGGTGCGCGACAGGATGGTGAACTCCCGGTCGGTGCTTTCGATACGGCCGGACGGGATTTCGACGTTCTGCTGCCGCAGCGCCGTCTCGATGTCCTGGACCGTGAGGTTGAAGGCGGCCATCCGCGTGCGGTCGATCCAGATGCGCATCGAATAGCGGCGCTCGCCGTAGATGTTGACGCCGGAGACGCCGGCCAGGTTCTGCAGCTCCGGCTTCACGTAGCGGTCGGCATAGTCCGAGATCTCCAGGGTCGAGTGACGCGAACTGGTGAACGGCAGGAAGATGATCGGTTGCGCATCGGCCTCGACCTTGGCGACGACCGGCTCCTCGATCTCGTCCGGCAACTTGCGCCGTACGCGCGCGACGCGGTCGCGCACGTCGCTGGCGGCGGCGTCCGGGTCGACGCCGAGCCGGAAGCGCACGGTGATGTTGCTTTGCTCGGGACGGCTGCGGGAGCTCAGCACCTCGATGCCTTCGATGCCGGCGATCGACTCCTCCAGCACCTGCGTGACCTGGGTCTCGATGATCTCGGGGCTGGCGCCGCGGTACACGGTCTCAACGGAGACGATCGGCTCGTCGATGCTGGGGTACTCACGCACCGACAGGCGCTCATATGACACCACGCCAACCAGCATCAGGATGAGGCTCAAGACGGTGGCAAACACCGGCCGGCGGATGCAGAGCTCGTAGATGCTCATTGCGGCCAGTATAGCAGACACCGGCGGCTGGGGCCCTTTCCGCTTGGCGGCGGGAGATTACGTCAGGGCACTCTGGAGGTCGGTCCTGGCGAAGTCTTCGCCGACATAAAGGAGCGCACAGCCACGCTCTTTCGCGACGTCATAGGCGAAGCAGTCGCCCAAGTTGAGGCCCGCCGGATGGTGACCCCTGCCCCAACGCCCGTAGGCCTCAGCGATCCGGCGCGCGGCGGCAGGAGTCACATCCACGATGGTGGCTCCAAGCCCTTCGATCAACGTCGCCATCTCCGCACCGACATTGCGGCGCGCCGCGACGATCAAGGCCTCGGCCACCGTTCCGGCCGAGATCATGAGCTCGTCCTGCGTTGCGAGCGCCGTAGCACACGCCTCGGCTCCGGATTCATCGAGCACGATCGCCATCAGTGCGGACGTATCGACCGCGATCATTCAGGTAGGCCGTTGTCGCCATATAGAAAATCCTGGCTTCGCTCGGCCGTCGGCCCCGGGCTCGCCTTGGCGGCGCCGGCGGCTCGAACGGCATCCATCACGGCACGACGGGACTTGGCGTCGACAATCGGTCGCACGGGAACGAGGCGGACGGCAGCTTGGCCATGGCGGGTCAAGATGACCTCGTCGCCGGCCTCGGCGCGACGCACCAGCTCGGTCAACTGACCTTTGGCCTCGGTCACGGATATCCGCATCTGCCTGACCTTTCAGTGGCATATTGATGGACCATCTGATGGTCCATTTCAAGATCAGCACTGACACAACGACCCATAAAACAACACTTAAAATCCGTTCAATATCGTATTTCTACATATCATGAGGTTATTTTGTATTGAATTTCCAGTTGGCAGACGTTTATTGTCCAGCAGCTGAAGTGCAGACGCAGGGGCGGCCGTGAGTGTTGCCGACAACAAGCTGAATGCCCCCGGGACATCGAGCCGGCTGACGGGCCGTGGGCTGGGTGGCCCGCTGGCCGAGCTGCGGGCGCGTCACCCGAGGCTCGCCGCGACGGTGATCCATGGCGCCGAGGTCGGCGCCTGGGTCGTGTTCTACGTCGTGGTGCGGGCACTGGTCGGCTGACTGGCCGCACTGACAGCAGCATCGGCGAAAGACTGATGATGAAGCATCTGCCGACATTCTTCGCATTGAGCGGCAAGACCGCGCTGGTGGTGGGCGGCACGGCTGCCGCGGCCCAGCGCGCCCGCACGTTGCTGGCTGCCGGCGCCCGCGTCACCGTCATGGCGCCGGAACTCGACGTTGCCTTCGACGACCTGCAGCGCCTGGGCGCCATCGCCTGGCAGGCGCGCTGGCCCGGCGGCGAGGAATTCGAAGGCGTCGCGCTGGGTTTCGTGGCGAGCGGCGACGGCGTGCGCGACGCCGAAACCGCGGCGCTGGCACGCGCGGCGCGCGTGCCGGTGAACGTCACTGACCGGCCGGACCTCAGCGACTTCATCATGCCGGCGATCGTCGATCGCGGCGACGTGGTGATCGGCGTGTCGACCGGCGGTGGCGCACCGGTGCTGGCGCGGCTGGTGCGCGCGCGCATCGAGCGCGCACTGCCGGCACGGCTGTCCGAGCTGGGGGCCTTCGCCGCCCGCTTCCGTGACTCGGTGCGGGCGCTGGTCAGCGACGTCGGCGTGCGGCGCCGCTTCTGGGAACGCGTGCTGGACGGCACGATCGGCCAGCACGTGTTGGCCGGCCGCGCGCAGGCGGCCAACGAGGCGATGCTGGTGGCGCTCAATCGCTCCGGCAACAGCGCGCCGCAGCAGGCGGGATCCGTCGCCATCGTGGGCGCCGGTCCCGGCGATCCCGACCTGTTGACGCTGCGGGCACTGCACGCGCTGCAGGGCGCCGACGTGGTACTGTACGACGAGCTCGCCGGCCGCGACGTGCTGGGCTATGCGCGCCGCGATGCTGAGCTGATCTACGTCGGCAAGCAGAAGGCGCATCACAGCAAGAGCCAGGACGAGATCAACGCCCTGATGGTGGCGCACGCCCGGGCCGGCAAGCAGGTCGTGCGCCTGAAGGGCGGCGATCCCTTCATCTTCGGCCGCGGTGGTGAAGAGATCGCGCACCTGCGCCAGCACGGCATCGACGCCACGGTGGTGCCCGGCATCACCGCGGGTCTGGCCTGTGCCGCCGCCGCCGGCATCCCGCTGACGCACCGCGATCATGCGTCGGCCGTCACGTTCGTCACCGGCCATCTCAAGAACGGCGAGCCCGCCGCGGACTGGGACGCTCTGGTGAAAAGCGGCCAGACCATCGTCGTCTACATGGGCGTGAGCGCCGCCACCACGGTGCGCGACCGCCTGCTGGCCGCGGGCCTGGCACGCACCACGCCGGTCGCGATCGTGGAGAACGGCTCACGGCCCGACCAGAAGGTCAGCACCGGCACGCTGGGCGGCCTCGCGGCCGTGGCAGCGCGCCACGCCGGCGGCGGACCGTCCCTGATGATCATTGGCGCTGTCGCCGCCCTGGCTGACGCCGCCGCAGAGCCCGCATGGGCAGAGGCATCCTGACATGGCCAAGAACCTGACCGGCAATTCGCAGATCGTCACCGCCAACCGCTTGCGCGATGGCGTGGTGGTGTTCCTCACCGAGACCGGCGAGTGGACATCCGACATCGCGCGAGCCGCCGTGGCGCGCGATGCGGAGTCCGGCACCCGACTGCTGGCGATCGGCACCGTGGCCGCCGCCGAGCAGCGCGTGATCGAGCCCTACCTGACCGCCGTCACCGAGGATGGCGATGCCGTCGTGCCGGTGAGCCTGCGCGAGCGCATCCGCGCCCAGGGCCTGACGTTCGCCGCCATCTCGGCCGACGCCACGCGCTATCTGTGAGCGTGGCAATGGCCGGTTTCGTCTTTCATTTCCTCCCCACGCAGTGGGGAGGTGCCCCGAAGGGGCGGAGGGGAGCCCACGTGATCTTCATAACAGAGACCACGTCGGCTCCCCCTCCGGCCTTCGGCCACCTCCCCCACTGCGTGGGGGAGGGAGGGTTCCATGTATCGCTATGACGAATACGATCATGCCTTCGTCGCCGAGCGCGTCGCGCAGTTCCGCGACCAGGTGAAGCGTCGCCTGGCGGGCGAGATCACCGAGGACGAGTTCAAGCCGCTGCGCCTGCAGAACGGGCTGTATCTGCAGCTGCACGCCTACATGCTGCGCATCGCCATCCCCTACGGCACGCTGTCGTCCCAGCAGATGCGCACCCTGGCGCACATCGCGCGGCGCTACGATCGCGGCTACGGTCATTTCACCACGCGCCAGAACCTGCAGTTCAACTGGATCAAGCTCGAGGACGCGCCCGACGCGCTGGCCGACCTCGCCAAGGCCGAGATGCACGCCATCCAGACCAGCGGCAACTGCATCCGCAACACCACGGCCGATCATTGGGCGGGCGTCGCCATCGACGAAATCGAGGACCCGCGCATCTGGTGCGAGATCATCCGCCAGTGGTCGACGGTGCATCCCGAGTTCAGCTTCCTGCCGCGCAAGTTCAAGATCGCCGTCACCGGCGCGCCCAACGACCGCGCCGCGGTGCGCGTGCACGACATCGGGCTGCGCATGCTGCGCAACGCGGCGGACGAAGTCGGCTTCGAAGTGATCGTGGGCGGCGGCCTGGGCCGCACGCCGATGATCGGCAAGACCATCCGCGAGTTCCTGCCCAAGGAACACCTGCTGTCGTATCTCGAGGCGATCCTGCGGGTCTACAACCGCTACGGCCGGCGCGACAACATCTACAAGGCGCGCATCAAGATCCTGGTGCACGAGATCGGCGCCGAGGAGATGCGCCGCCAGGTCGAGGAAGAGTGGGAAGAGATCCGCGACGGCGCGCTCGACCTGCCATCGGACGTGATCGCGAGCATCGCGCGTCATTTCGCGCCGCCGCTCTATCAGCCGCAGCCGGCGTTCGCGCCCGAGACCGAGCGGTTGCGCTTCGAGGACAAGGACTTCGCGCTGTGGCTGCGCAGCAACGTGGTGCCGCACCGCCAGCCGGGCTACGCCATCGTCAACCTGTCGCTGAAGCCCGAGGGCGCACCGCCCGGCGATGCCAGCGCGGCGCAGATGGAAGCCGTTGCCGACCTGGCCGACGCCCACAGCTTCGGCGAGATCCGCGTGACGCACGAGCAGAACCTGGTGCTGCCGCATGTCGCCGTCACCGACCTGCCGGCGGTATGGCGCGCGCTGGTGCGCATCGACTTCGCGACGCCCAACCGCGGACTGGTCAGCGACATCATCGCCTGCCCCGGCCTCGACTATTGCGCGCTCGCCAACGCGCGCGCCATTCCGGTGGCACAGCGCATCTCGCAGCACTTCGCCGATCTCGCGCACCAGCACGACATCGGCGAGCTGAAGATCAAGATCTCGGGCTGCATCAACGCCTGCGGCCATCACCATGTCGGCCACATCGGCATCCTGGGCGTCGACAAGAACGGCACCGAGTTCTACCAGATCACCTTGGGC
>Ga0187894_10004500_pt1 | contig 14901 bp, 14 predicted proteins | sample GBC1701081metaG_FD_136650 | JGI IMG/M metagenome (GOLD analysis project Ga0187894, IMG submission 136650) | White microbial mat communities from a lava cave in the Kipuka Kanohina Cave System on the Island of Hawaii, USA - GBC170108-1 metaG ...
GGGAGAACGCAGCCAGCAAGCGCACCGGATGCCCGGATGGACCCTTCGCTCCGCTCAGGGTGACAGACCGGGGTGAGTTCATCTCCGGAAACCGCCGAAAGCGTTGCGCTTTCGTTGGATGTCCCAGAATGACACGCAAGGGATGCCAGTCGGAATCCGGTCATCCTGATCCCGCCACGGCGGGAGAAGGATCCCGTCCTGCCGCGGGGTGAGGGCACACCCGCCTGCAAAGAAAAACTCCCGGCGCCTTGCGGCGACGGGAGTCGGAAACAAACACAGCCCGGCCTACTTGGTCGGCACCGTCTGGATCGTCTTGAGGATCCGGCCGGCGACGAGATACGGGTCGGCGGCGGAGTTCGGACGGCGATCCTCGAGGTAGCCCTTGTAGCCGCTGTTGATGAAGCTGTGGGGCACGCGGACGGAAGCGCCGCGGTCGGCCACGCCGTAGTTGAACTTGTCCATGGATTGCGTCTCGTGGAGGCCGGTGAGGCGGAGGTGGTTCTCCGGCCCGTAGACGGCGATGTGCTCGTCGCGGTATTTGTTGAACGCCGCCATGAGCGCCTCGAAGTAGGCCTTCCCGCCGACCTCGCGCATATGCTTGGTCGAGAAGTTGGAGTGCATGCCGGAGCCGTTCCAGTCGAGCGGGGCGTTGAAGGGCCCGAGGATGGGCTTGCAGCGCCACTCGATGTCCACGCAATACTTCTCGCACAGGCGGGTCATGATGTAGCGCGCGACCCAGAGCTGGTCGGCGGCGTTCTTCGAGCCCTTGCCGAAGATTTGGAACTCCCACTGGCCCTTGGCGACCTCGGCGTTGATGCCCTCGAGATTGATGCCGGCATCGAGGCACTGGTCGATGTGCTGCTCGACGATCTCGCGCGCGATGTTGCCGACGTTCTTGTAGCCGACGCCGGTGTAATACGGGCCCTGCGGCCCGGGGAAACCGCCGGCGGGGAAACCGAGGGGCGCGCCGTCCTTCCAGAGGAAATACTCCTGCTCGAAGCCGAACCACGTGTCCGGGTCGTCCGGGATGGTGGCGCGGGAATTCGAGGGATGCGCTTCGCCGGTGTGGAGATACGTCTCGCACATGACCAGGACGCCGTTCTTGCGCGTGGTGTCCGGGTAGCACGCGACCGGCTTAAGGACGACATCGGAGCTCTTGCCCTCGGCCTGCTGGGTCGAGCTGCCGTCGAAGCCCCAGACGGGCAGGTCCGCGAGCTTCGGGAAGCCGGCGAAGTCCTTGATTTGTGTCTTGCTGCGCAGGCTGGCCAGCGGGGTGTAGCCGTCGAGCCAGATGTATTCCAGTTTGTATTTGGCCATAGGAGGATGGGAGTTGTTTTGGGTTTTCGCCGCTGCGCGCAACCGGGCGAAAATCCATCGCGGACGCAAAAGCGAACCCGCGGAAAAAAGCACCTTACATGCCAGCAGGCGACTGAAAATCCATTTATGCCATTAGGTCGCGCCCGCGGGCGGCCGGAGCGGCCCCACTCGCCCCTTGCCACCGCCTCCGCCCCGGCAAATCGTGTGCCGCCAGCCCCATGCACGAAATCAAGGACACCGCCCGCGCCCTCGTGCGCATCGGCTACGACGGCCGGGTCCACAAGACCTACCGCGGCCACCTCGCCCGCGAGCGCTTCGAGAACGAGGTGCGGGTGCTCCGCCACCTGCAGGAGCGGGGTTGCACCTTCGTGCCGCGGCTCCTGGAGGTCGATCCGGCCGGCCCGAAGATCACCACCACCAGTTGCGGCTCGCGCGTGGACCAGCTCAACGACGAGCGTAAAAAGGAGCTGTTCGACGAGCTGGAGGCCTTCGGCGTCCGGCACGACGACCCCGAGATCCGCAACGTCACCTACCGGGCCAGCGACGGGCGGTTCTGCCTCATCGACTTCGAGTTCGCCACCCTGCTCGCGCCCGGCTCGCCCCCGCCTCCGCCGCCCCCGCCGCGAGACCCGCCCCGCTGACCCATGTCCGACGCCCCCGCCCCGGAACGCCCCGCGATGCCCGACCTGCGCTGGTCGGGCTTCACGCATGTCGGCCGGGTGCGCAAAAACAACGAGGATGCGCTCCTCGCTCTCACCTTCGACGGCCACGAGACCCGTTTCCTCCACAAGGTCGGCGAGGCGTCGTCCGCGCGCGCCGACTTCATCTTCGCCGTCAGCGACGGCCTGGGTGGCGCCAAGGCGGGCGAGTTCGCCAGCCGCATCACCATCGAGCAGATCTGCCGGCTCCTGCCGCGCAGCTTCAAGCTCTCCGCCGCGGGCTTCGCGGGCAGTTATGCCGACCTGCTGCCAGAGCTGTTCACGGCCATTCATCACGAGCTGGTCACGCTCTCCCGCAGCTACGAGGAATGCCGCGAGATGGGCACCACGCTCAGCCTCTGCTGGCTCACGCCCGGCCGGCTGTTTTTCTGCCACGTCGGGGACAGCCGCATCTATTACCTGCCGCAGGGCGGCGGCATCACCCAACTGACCCACGACCACACGCACGTCGGCTGGCTCCGCCGCCAGGGCAAACTCACCGAACGCGAGGCCCGTTCGCATCCCTCGCGCAATGCCCTCCACCAAGCCCTCGGCGCCGGACACCAGTTCGTCGATCCCCAGGTCGGCGCGGTGGTCTACGAGGCGGGCGACCGTTTCGTGCTCTGCACCGACGGCCTGACCGACGGCCTGTGGGATTACGGCATCGAGGAGATCGTCCGCACGCCTGCTCCTGCCGCCGATTCCAAGCCCGCTGCCCAACGGCTCATCGAAGCCTCGCTCGAGCGTTCGGGGCGCGACAACACCACCGCCATCGTCGTCGAAACCCGCGCCGCCGCCCGGAAAACCAGCGCGCCGGATCGCACGCGGGTCTTCGTCTATGGCACGCTCAAGCGTGGCGGTGAAAACCATTCCTTCCTCGCCGGCCAGCAATTCGTCGATGCCGCGCAAACCCTGCCGGGCTTCACGCTATACTCAATCGGAGATTACCCCGGCATGGTGCGCTCGGCCGATGACCGCGAGGGAGTCGGCGGCGAGCTTTGGGACGTGGATGCCGATTGCCTGGCCCGGCTCGATGAACTCGAGGGCGTTGCCGAGGGGCTTTACGAGCGCATCCCGCTCCGTCTCGCCCCGCCGCACGACAGCGTGGACACCCAAGCCTATCTTTATCCGCGCGACATTTCCGGCCGGAAGCATCTCGGGCCCACCTGGCCGGTATGAGTATGTGCTCTCATCTCTCAAGCCGACTTACTTAATCCTTAGAGGAATCCTCGGCGACTGCCGGACTCGCATGTGATTCCGGCCTAGATTCGTAGTCGAAACTGAAGAGATCCTGTTGCTTTAGCGCCTCTTCCTCCACTTTTTCCACCGGTCCGTGGTTTTTTTTTGAGCCGTATAGCTCTGACACTTTGGTCCTGGTTTTGGTCTTGGCAAAAGCCTGCCGAAGACTTCCGAAATAGATCAACTGCCAGTTATCACCCTCGAAACGCTCTTTGAACAGTGGAGACTCCATCTTCCGCTTCAAGTCTCCCTCGCGATCTTCCGGGATGACCATGACCTTGGGTGTCGCTTGTGGCAGATTTGAGCCACGCTGCAATCCGCTGGTCATCGTGGTGGTGGATTCCACCTCGAAGGCCCGCACCACCTTGCCCGCGTCAAGCCAGAGCAGGTCCATTAGCAGCACGTCCGTCACGTTTGCCACTCCGTCGAGTTTGGCGGGCTTTTCAACCGTCACCAGCTCCCGTAGGCTGGTGGTCTGGGCCACCCCTGTGGCGAACTCGTCCCGCTGCTCTCGCTGGCCGATCCAGATGTCGTGTCCTAATTCGCGGCCGATTTTTGCCAGATAGGAAATCATCTCGCTGTGGGCGGTCACTGCCAGCCTGATCTCGGGCTTTAGCATCCAGTAGCCACCGGCGGCCTTGGCCCCATATGTTTCCAAAGCCTCCTTGATGCTCGTGCTATCAGAGGTGAGCGAATTAGGGAACTCCCGGCTGACGGCATCCCATACGTCAGTGAAGGTCACGCGGCCCCGCTGGTTCAGGCTTCGATACACCGTCTCCTCCACCCGCTCGCTCAACGGCACAGTCGCAAGGCGCAGCTTCTTCAATTTCTCGTCGCTGAACCACCAGAGCTCGCCGGAAGCACCACCCAGTTTGGCCGGCACCAGCCTGAACGTCGTGTCCAAGCTCTCCTTCAACACCGTCAGCACGTCGAGTCCGGTTTGCAGCGCGCCAAACAGGCCACGCTTTGCCAGCTCGGGATCGACCTGATTGATCAGAATTGTGTAGGGTGTCGGCTCGGCCCGGCGGGCGATAACCTCCGTGCAGGTTTCGACTACGATCATGCGGAAACGCTCCTCCGATATCTCTTCCATCGCCCGGCGCGCACCGGCCGCGGGCTTGGCAAACCGCAGATAGAAATCACCCTGCGCGCTGCCAAAGGGCTGCAACATGGACTTGGCCGACACCTGCCCGAGCGGCTGATGGTGGATGTGCTCGTAATCAAATCCGGCGAAGACACCCGCCCGCACCGTCGAGTTGCGCACCTTGAACGTCGGGTTATGGAAGGTGAGCGTCAGGAATCTCTCCGGGCACAGCACCCGGTGCATCCCTTGAAAGCTGGAGCTTAGCAGCCCATGGAAGGTCTCGAACGGCTTCTGTTGCTGTTCGTTGCGAACGACTTCGTGCGTCTGAATCTTTTCCGTATAACGGAAATCCTCCTTCAGCCAGGCGTTCCAGAGATAGGAAAGCTCTCCATATTGTATGGCCGCATCGTATGGCGGATCGGTGAAGATGTAGTCGGCACATTCCTCCGGCATCTTCTTCATCAATTCGATGCTGTCCTCGGTCAACACCGCGATGTCCGCCTCACCTCTGAGCACTTTTTTCCAGTCGGTCGTGAGCCTCACCTTGCCAAGCAGCTCATTCGATTCCTCCTTGGCCTTCATCAGCCCTTGGTGGCCGAGCATGGCGCTCTCGAACTTGTCCCAGACGTTCTGCTCCAGATAAACCTGCGCCGACCAGTAGCTGTGCTGCGACCACGTCGAGCTGAACGCCGTCTGGTGATTGCCCTCGCCTGGAGCCAAAGCCGGACACATCCGTGTGCACAGGTGTATCATTGATGTGAACGCCCCAAGCAGGAATTTCCGCAATGGCGGGCTTGGCTCCTCCATGATGGCCTCGTGAAGCATCGCCGCCGCCCGCAGGTTCCGCTTCGTGAAGAGTTGGTCAAGTGAGTCGTATTGCTGCTTCTCTTTGAAGGCTTCCCCGTTCGCGTAGTAGAGCCGGTTCTTGGGATACCACTCGGTGATCCGCTTCCGTTCAAGTTCGGCGAGCGCGTCGAGATCCTTCCTCCGCGGCTTAGCGCCGACTTCTGCTCGGTGCTCGCAATGCGGGCAGCCAGGATAGCGCACCTCGGTCACAGCATCCCGTTCGCGCACGAAACAGGCGGCAACGAGCTGCTGACCGCACTTTGCGCAATGCATCTCGTAGAGCGCCTCGATGTCCTTGCGCATCTTCTCTTCGACCCGGTCGTAGGCCGCCCGCAGTTCCGTCAGGCTCACATGGCGCAGGGTCAGCTCGGTGATGCGCGAGGCGATGGGATTGAGGTCCGAGACAATGGCACGCCGCTTGTGCCGGGCCGCCTCGATGGCGACCACGCCGCTACCGGCAAACGGATCGAAAACAACCCCCTGCTCCTTCGTGTAGCTGGTGATGTGCTCGCCCACCACGTTCCAAGTCTTGCGCGACCAATACTTGTGCCAGACATACATCGGGGTGTGCGCCTCGGGCGGAATCTGTCGGTTGACGTGTGTCACGCTCGGCGGCTTCACCCGAGGGACACTGGCGCGGGCAAGTTCCTTTTTCTTCATGCGGCGGAATCAGTCACGGGGCAGCTCACGGAGCAACCGCTGGCACAGTTCATAGGCTGCGGCAAGCCGGATAGCGCGCGTAGCCTTGATCCCGCGGATTTCGGCAAGCTCGCTGAGAGGACGGTGCATCAGTCCGGCCAGCGTGCCGTATCTGTCTAGGATGGCCTTGGCGCTGTCCTCGGCTGTGTAGCCCGGTCCGCCGCTGCCTAGCAGGATGGCAAGAATCTCGGCATCGGTGCAGCTGTGAGGACCGTATTCGAGCAGTTTTCTTCCCGGTTTCATGGGTCAATGCTACCCGCCGAGAACGTCAGCGTGCGTGGCCCGCGACTCTTGTGCCGTTCGGCCGACCCTCCCGCAAACCAATTCTCCAGCGGACGGCATGGATTAGTCAGGGCTTCAACGCGCTCTTCGGCACGCGCCGCACGGTCACGAATTTCGCGCGAAAAAGCTCGTCCACCAGCGCCCGGGTCGGCGCGGGGATCCGGTTCACCAAGCCCTCGAGCGGGGGCAGCACATCGTCTGCCTCGGCTTCCGCTGGTGGCGCTGCTATGCCACCGGCCATGCGCTCGGCCTCGCGCTGCTCGGCCAGGAAAGCCGCCTCCTCTCCCTCGGACGGGCCGGCCGGCGCGTCGCCCTCTTGTTGTAGCGGCGGTCTATGACCGCCGTCCGATTCTTCCCGGCGGTCATAGACCGCCGCTACACTCTCCCCGTTTTCTGTCCCCTGTCCTCCGTCCTCCTTCTTCTGCGCTTCAGCCCGCCGGATCAGCCGTTTTTTTTTGAGCCGTCGGCGGGCAGCTCCCCGGAGAGCGTGGAAAGCTCCTTGATGAGCGAGTCGATGGCGCGGGCCCGGCTGGCCTCGACCGCCTTGAGCAGCGCCACCTCGAAATTGATCCGCTCGGACAGGCCGAACTTCACCCCGCCCTCGCCCTCGCGGAGGCCGTCGAGCAGCCGCGTGAGCTGCTCGGTCGTCATCGGCGCGCCGAGCGCCCCGCTCGTGCCGCCCTTGGCGATGGAGTCGAGCAGCGCCTCGCGCACCTGCATCTGCACGTCCACCAGCAGCCGGTAGAGGTCGCGGCCGTTCTCGTCGCAGTCGTCCACGATCGAGACGAGCTTCTTGTGGTCGCCCGCGGCCAGCGCCGCGGCCAGCGCGGTGATCTTCTCCTGCGCGACCAGGCCGTAGACATCGAGCACATCGGCCTCGGCGATATCCGTGCCGCAGAAGGAGATCATCTGGTCGAAGATGGACTGGGCGTCGCGCATCCCGCCGTCGGCCATGCGGGCGATGGCCTGCAGGGCGGCATCGGCCACCTTCACCTTCTCGGCGGCGGCGATCTTCTTCAGCCGCTGGACGATCAGCCCGGCGGGGATGGGCTTCAGGTCGAACCGCTGGCAGCGGGAGATGATCGTCGGCAGCACCTTCTGCACGTCGGTGGTGGCGAAGATGAACTTCACGTGCGGCGGCGGCTCCTCGAGGGTCTTGAGCAGCGCGTTGAAGGCCTGCGCCGAGAGCATGTGCACCTCGTCGATGATGTAGACCTTGAACTTCCCCTGCGCCGGCGCGTAGCGCACGGTGTCGCGCAGCTCGCGCACCTGCTCCACGCCGTTGTTCGAGGCGCCGTCGATCTCGATGACGTCGAGGCACGAGCCGTCGGCGATGGACTGCGCGATGGGGTCGTTGACGTCGAAGTCCGCCTTCGGGCCGCCGGTGACGTTGAGCGCCTTGGCGAAGATGCGGGCGGTGCTCGTCTTGCCCGTGCCGCGCGGGCCGACCAGCAGGTAGGCGTGGGCGATGCGGTTGCGCGCGATGGCGTTCTTCAGCGTCCGGACCACGTGGTCCTGGCCCACGACGTCGTCGAACGTCTGCGGGCGCCACTTGCGGGCGATGACTTGGTAGTTGCCGGACATCGGAAACCAGAGTCAGGGGTCAGATGGGGCAAATATCCAGCCTGAGTTTTCGCCGCGCGGCATCCGGGCATGAAAGTGGCCAGGCACTCCACGGCACTGGGAGGACGTCGTCACCGTTGCTACCTTCCGGTCCTGGCGGGGTTCACGCGCCTGCCCATGCATGGCACCTGGCCGGGGCGGACGGTAGATCGCGACTCACCCCGCGCAACCCCAAAGAAAAGGCGCCTGCAACGGGCGCCCGCAGCGACACATGCCCGCTCAACCGCCTCCCGGCGGCGGCTTCGGCTCGCCCGGCTTTTGTCCCGGCGGCGGGCCGCCGGGACCGGGTTCGCCAAGCGGGCGGTCGGGTCGGCGGCGCGGACCGTCGGGACCACCCCGGCCCTCGCCGTCGGGGCGGTTCTTCCGGTCCTGCGTCATGCGGCGGAATCGCTCGGCCCGCTCCTGTTTGATCTTCTCGTATTCGGCCTTCTGCTCCGGAGTCAGCTGGTCCGCGATGTCCTTCTCCATCCGCTCGATGATGCGGCGGCTCTCGGAGAGGTATTGGCCGCGATTGCGCCCGAGGTCCTCCATGTCGCGCCGCAGGATGGGCCGGAGCCGCTCGCTTTGCTCGGGCGTGAGCTGCAACCGCTGGACAAGCCGGCGCAACTGCTCAGGCGCCCATTGCTCGACGGGAAGTGGCGTATGCTGGCCGGAATCCTTCTTCTTCCGCGCAAACTCGCGGCCGACGAATCCGCCCGCCACGCCCCCGGCGGCGAAAATCCCGACAAGGAGCAGGATGACTTTCCAAGGCTTGTCCATCAGGAGGACAGGTCGAGGAGCTCCGCCACGGGGTCGCTGACCAGGCCGATTTCGCTCTCGGATTCACCCGTGAGCGTGCTGGTGTAGCTGTAGGCGACGCTGGCCACGGTGAACGCGAAGGCGGCGATGAGCCCGCGCAGGGCGAACTTCTCGAACAGCACGAACGACCCGGACGCGCGCCGGGCCTCGGCCGCGCGCGCAGCCACGCGCGTGGCGAAGCCATAGGGCGCGGCCTCGTCGCCGCCGGCCGGGGCCTGCCGGGCCAGTGCGGTCAGGCGCCGCCATTGGGGGTCGAAGTCCTTCATGTTGATCTCTCCTTGGTTTGTAGTTCCTGGAACAGCTTTTGCAATTTCCGTCGCGCGCGAAATGCGCGCACTTTGATCATGGACTGGCCCCAGCCGGTCAGTTGCGCAATCTCGGCGATGCTCTTCTGCTCGAGGTCGAGCAGGCGGATGACCAGCTGGTCCTCGGGCTTGAGCTGGGCGAGCAGCTTTTGCACGAGCTCGCGGGCGGCGAACGCGTCGCCTGGCAGGTCCTCGCGGTCGTCGCTCAACATGTGGTCGAGCACCTCTGCCTCGTTCTCCGACAGGTCGGCCCAGCGGAACTCCGGCCGGCGCTTCTGCGCGCGGAGCTGGTCGATGCAGGTCGTCACCGCGATGCGCGAGACCCAGTGGGTGAAGGGCACGGCGCCCTGATACTGTTCGATCCGGGTGAACATTTTCAGGAAGATGTCCTGCATGAGGTCCTCCTCGGAAACCCGGCGCGGCAGGTGGGCGCGCACGATGCGGATGACCAGGGGATGCAGATGCTCCACGAGGGCGCGCGCGGCGGCTTGGTCGCGCTGGCGCACAAGTTCGAGGCAGCCGACCAGATCGAACGCATTCTCAGCCATGGGCAGCTGGTGAGGACATCGAGCACGTCGGGAAAGACGGTCCCGCGCGGCCCTCAGTTACCTCCAAATGCGGTTCCACGACCCGAGCTAAACCGCGCCGCGCCAAGGCCCAAGGGGAAAATACAAGCCGCCCACGGAGCCCTGGGACAGGCCGCGGCCGGCCGGCCCGGAGGGAAACGGGGCCGGGGCGTCACTTCACCACCAGCACGCCCTTCATGCCGCCGACGAAGTGCGCGGGGAAGGAGCAGATGAACTGGTATTCGCCCGGCTCGGTCGGAGCCGTGAACGCGACCTCGTCGGTCTGCTTCGGCCCGAGCAGCTTGGTGTGCGCGATGACTTCGCCGGCCTTGTCGGCGGGGAAATAGTCGCTGGCCATGGCCGCGACCGCGGCGTTGACGAACGCCTGGGCGTCCGCGCCCTTCTTGAGGAGGATCCAGTTGTGGCCCATGGCGGCCTTGGGCATCGAGCCGATGTTGGTCAGGACGACCTTCATCTCCTGCCCGGCCTTCGCCTCGATGCGGGTGATGTTGAATTTCATCTGGTCGTTGGCCGTGATCTCGACCGTCAACGGGCCCGAGGCGGGCGCGGCGGCGGTGGTGGCAGCGGAAGCCGCCGGGGCGGCGGGGTCGGCCGACTTGCCGCAACCGGCAAGGGCAAGGACGCAGGCAAGCAGGGGGAGAAAGAGGCGGGACAGGTTCATCGTGAGACACTGTGCGCCGGCCGGGGCGGGATGCAACGCCAGACCCGGGATTCACCGCGCGCTAATCGCCCGTCGCAGACGGCTTAATAGCCGGCGGACGGCCGGGTTGCGTTCTGACGTCACCCGCCGGAATGCAGCCGGTTTTGTGGTTGAAAGAGCCTTCGTTTTGCCAACGCTGCGGCCTGGCTTTCCGCCCACACCTCGCGCCAGCCGCGCCGCTTCCGTAACACATGACCCGCACACGCTTCGACCACCGACTGCCCGTCCGTTTTGCCACCCTGCTCGCGGCCGGTCTCGCCCTCACCCTGCTCAGCGGCTGCCAGAAGCTCCACCAGGTGTTCAGCCTCAGCGGCCCGCAGTCGACCATGGTCACCGACGGCCCGGTGGCGAAGTTCCAGTGGGACCTCTTCATGATCACGGTGTGGGTCTCGCTGTTCATCTTCATCTTGGTGGGCGCCGTCCTGGCCTACGCCCAGATCAAGTTCCGCGCCAAGACCGCCGCGGACGAAAAATCCGAGCCCCCTCCCCAAGGCCACGGCAACCCGCTGGTCGAGATCGGGCTCATCGTCGCGTCCGTCCTCCTGCTGGTCATCATCGCCATCCCGACCGTCCAGGGCATCTGGCATACCCACGACGTGCCGGAGGCGGAGAAGGCCGACGCCATCGACATCACCGCCCACGGCTACCAGTGGTGGTTCAAGTTCGAATACAACACCGAGCGCGTCACCATCCCCGACGGCACCGAGGGCGCGAATCTCTTCGCCGCCAACGAGCTCGTCATCCCGGCCGGCGCCCCCATCCGCGTCCACCTGCGCACGGTGGATGTCATCCACAGCTTCTGGGTGCCGAAGCTCGCCGGCAAGGTGGACATGATCCCGAACCGCGCGAACTTCCTGTGGATGAAGGCCGACCGGCCCGGCTACTACTACGGCCAGTGCGCCGAGTATTGCGGCGAGTCGCACGCCATCATGAAATTCCGCGTCATCGCGCTCTCCTGGCCCGACTACGCCAGGTGGCTGCAGAACCAGAAGGCCGGCGCCCGCACCGCCTCCGCCTCCGCCATCGCGCGCGAGTCGGCCTCCACGGTGAAGGTGCAGTTCGCCAGCGCCGACCTCTCCGACACCCGCCCCGGCAGCACGCTCGCCGGCTCGCCCGCGTTCGACGCCGATCCCCTCGCCGCCTGGCGGCGCAAGCAGGAGCCGGAGGCCGGGGAGAACCCCGCGCTCATCGCCAAGGGCCATGAGCTCTTCGGCGCCAAGACCTGCAACAACTGCCATACCGTGCGCGGCCATCAGGACAGCAGGGGAACGCCCTACGGCGGCATCACCGCCCCGGACCTCACCCATGTCGGCTCCCGCTCGACCATCGCCGCGGGGGTCCTCGAGAACTCGCCCGCCCGCCTCGCCCAGTGGCTCGCCCACCCCGAATACTTCAAGCCGGGCAACAAGATGTATCACGGCATCGGCGGCATGGCCGGCTACATGAAGCCCGATCCCGAGAACGCGAGGAAGCTCGTGCCGAACATCGTCCTGGACGACGGGGAGATCGACGCCCTCGTCGCCTACCTCCACAGCCTGAAGTAACCGCCCCACTCCCGACCACCCCCTCTCATGGCAGACGCACTGGTTAAATCCGACTATCTCGGCAAGGAGCACGCGGCGGACACGAAGCCGTTCATCCTCTTCCGCCGTCCCACCGCCAAGACCGGCCTCTTCAGCTGGCTGACCACGGTGGACCACAAGCGCATCGGCATGCTCTATGGCGGCTTCGCCATCTGCTTCTTCCTCCTCGGCGGCCTCGAGGCGCTGCTCATCCGCACCCAGCTCATCGTGCCGAACAACCGCTTCATCAGCGCGCAGTTCTACAACGAGCTGTTCACCATGCACGGCACCACCATGATCTTCCTCGCGGTCATGCCGCTCAACGCCGCGTTCTTCAACCTGCTCATCCCGCTGCAGATCGGCGCGCGCGACGTCGCCTTCCCGCGCCTCAACGCCTTCTCGCTCTGGGTCTTCGTCGCCGGCGCCATCATGCTCAACCTCGGCTGGCTCTCCCACGTCAACCCGTCGTGGAACTTCGGCGGCGCGCCCGACGTCGGCTGGTTCGGCTACGCCCCGCTCACCTCGCGGCACATCACGCCCGATCTCTCCACCGACCTCTGGGCCATGGGCCTGCAGGTCCTCGGCTTGTCCTCCATCGTCGCCTCCCTCAACTTCATCGTCACTATCATCAACATGCGGGCCCCCGGCCTCACCATGATGCGGCTGCCGGTGTTCTGCTGGATGGCGCTGGTGACGAGCTTCCTGCTCATCCTCGCCATGCCCGCCATCGCCATCGGCTTGGTCGAGGTGATGTTCGACCGCCACTTCGGCACCAGCTTCTTCGAGGTCTCCGGCGGCGGCCAGCCCATCCTCTGGCAGCACCTCTTCTGGGTGTTCGGCCACCCCGAGGTTTACATCCTCATCCTCCCGCCGATGGGCTACATCTCGGAGATCCTGCCGACCTTCTCGCGCAAGCCCCTCTTCGGCTACCCCATCATCGTCTTCTCGGGCGCGGCCATCGGCTTCATCGGCTTCGGCGTGTGGAGCCACCACATGTTCACCACCGGCATGGGCAACGTCGCCACCGCCGCCTTCGCCCTCGCCACCATGGCCATCGCCGTGCCGACCGGCGTCAAGATCTTCAACTGGATCGGCACCCTCTGGGGCGGCCAGATCATGACCCGCGTGCCCATGATGTTCGCCCTCGGCTTCATCTGGATGTTCATGCTCGGCGGCCTTTCCGGCATCATGCACTCCGCCGCCCCGGCCGACGCCCAGCAGCAGGACAGCTACTTCGTCATCGCCCACTTCCACTACGTGCTCATCGGCGGCGCCACCTTCGCGCTGCTCGCGGCCATCCACTACTGGTTCCCGAAGTTCTTCGGCCGGATGGTGCCCGAGTTCTGGGGCAAGGTCTCCTTCTGGCTCATCTTCATCGGCTTCAACGCCACGTTCTTCCCGATGCACTTCCTCGGCCTGAACGGCATGCCCCGCCGCACCTGGACCTACGACGCCAACATGGGTTGGAACGAAGGCAACTTCTTCGCCACCATCGGCGCCTACGTGCTCGGGCTCGGCATCTTCACCTACTTCGCCGTCCTCGTCTGGACCTACTTCAAGGGCAAGCAGTGCGGCAACGACCCGTGGGACGGCCGCACCCTCGAGTGGTCCATCCCCTCGCCCCCGCCGGAATACAACTTCAAAGCCATCCCCACCGTCCACGCCCGCGACGCCTGGTGGTATGAGAAACATCACCAGGAGGAGATTGCGAAGGAGCAGGCCGAGCACATGAAGGCCGAGGCCGCCCACGGCGGCATCCACATGCCGGACGCCTCGTGGTATCCCCTCTTCGCCTCCGCCGGCCTCCTCATCGGCGTCTACAACTTCATCCAGTTGCACGCCCCGGTCGTCTTCTTCGGCAACCAGGTTCTGTCCTCCCACTTCCCGCTCGCCGTCCTCGGCGGCGTGATCCTCTTCGTCGGCTGCTACCTCTGGTCCCTCGAGGGCCCCGGCGGCTACCACATCCATATCGACGACAAGGGCAACGAGACCGTCTCGCGCCACTAAGGAGTGAAAGTGAGAGGGAAAGTGAAAGTGTCACCCACCGAAAACTAAACCTCTCGCCCACCCTCCACCCACTCTCACCTTCACTTTCACTCTCACTCAGACATGAGCAGCCACGCGGCCACCGGCGCCATCGACCATCACCACGACCCGAGCACCAGCACGGGCATCCCGAACAAGAAGCTCCTCTGGTGGGCCTTCCTCGCGTCGGACTGCATGTTCTTCGGCGCGCTGATCTCCACCCACCTCGTCTACCGCATCAACCCGCCGCCCGGCACGCATTCCCCCGTCCAGGTCTTCAACATCGAGCTGACCTCCTTCTCGACGTTCATCCTCCTCATGTCCTCGCTGCTCATGGCCCTCGCCGTCAACGCCATCCAGCGCGGCAACCTGCGGAGCATGCGCACCATGCTCCTCGGCACGATGTTCTTCGGCTGCATCTTCCTCGGCGGCCAGGTCTATGAGTTCGATCATTTCGTGCATGCGCCCGCGCCGATCGGCATGACGATCAGCAACAGCATCTTCGGCTCCACCTTCTATACCCTCACCGGCACGCACGGCACGCACGTCGCCATCGGCGTCCTGCTCCTCGGCCTGATGTATGTCCGCTCCTTCAAGCCCGCCCATGGCGGCGACCGGGCCGGCGCCCTGCTCGCCACCCTCATCCATGTCGCCGCGGTCTGCGTGCTGATGGGCGTGGCCTTCATCTGGGTCGTGCCCGGTGGCATCAAGGTCATCTACGGGCTCCCCCTCGGCGAGTTCCTCGGCGGCAACGCCATTCCCCTCGGCGTCGGCGCGGTCGCCGCCGGTGTCATGGCCTGGCTGGCCCGCTCGTCCTCCAGCTCCGAGTTCGGCGAGAAGAACGCCATCGATGTCGAGTCCATCGGCCTCTACTGGCACTTCGTCGACATCGTCTGGATCATCATCTTCACCGCCGTCTACCTGCTCGAATACGTGGCTTGAAGAGACCCGGGACCACAGACCAAAGACTCTTTCTGAAGCCACCCGCCAGATTATCTTCCCCGTCTCTCGTCTCTTATTCTAACTAGCTTTCAAGATGAGACTATTAATCCAAGGCCAGCCTGCGATGCCCTGCAGACGTTTGGTGTCGGCTGCTAAGCGCGGCAGGCCCTCTGCAAGTTGATGAACGACCCCAC
>Ga0187894_10004501_pt1 | contig 14898 bp, 11 predicted proteins | sample GBC1701081metaG_FD_136650 | JGI IMG/M metagenome (GOLD analysis project Ga0187894, IMG submission 136650) | White microbial mat communities from a lava cave in the Kipuka Kanohina Cave System on the Island of Hawaii, USA - GBC170108-1 metaG ...
GGCTTGAGCAACGAAGTCCGTTCTCTGCCCTTGCCCGAGAACGTGTCCGCTGTTTTGGAACAACTTCAGCAGGGCCAAGGGCTGCTCGCAGAATTCATTATCGCCGGAGCGGCGCCCCGTCGTTGTCTGATCGTAAGCGGCGCGGACGTAGCTGGCCTTGAGAAAGCAGCGCTGACGCTGGGGAGCACACACGCTTTGCGTTCGATACCCAACCCGGCGGTGATCATGGCGCTGCCGCCGACGCTGGCCGAGGCCAAAGCGCCCCGGCTAGTGCCGGCGATTGGTCTCACACCATTGCGGCTCCAAGGAATCGGCCAGAGTGAAAGATCCGCCAGCGGATGGCTATTGCCGCCCGGTTCGAAGTTGGCGGCCGAGGGTATTCTTAACCTGCGGCTCAGTCATTCCCCGACTTTGCGATCACCGGATTCTATTCTCGAAGTGCTTATCAACGGCATGACCTTGCGCGCGATCCCGCTCATGCCGGAGAACGCCATGCTCCACACCGTCGCGCTGGCACTGCCGCGTGAGTTGGCCGGGGCAGATCCGACGATGCTTACGTTCCGCGCTTATCTCGATCTCGATCCGACGGTTTGCGAACAACGAACGGAGGAACAAGCTTGGGTCGCCATTTCTCAAGGCTCCACCGTGGAAGCGCGCACCGAAGCGGCGGAGGTCGCGTCGCTGGATCAGCTTCAAACTTTGTTGGTGCGAGGCGAATCTCTGGGCAGAACTGCTTTGCTCATTCCCGCTGGGGCTTCATTGGAGGAAGCGCAATTGGTCTTCGATTTCGCCATGCGTTTGGGCCAGCGCGTGCCGAGCGCCGCAACGCTCTGGCCAGAAGCAGCGACGTTTCGGCCTGGCGTGGCGCCGGTCGTAGTGAAGTTGCAAGATCGCTCCGTGCTCTTGCTGAGTTCAGTCCGTGAATGGCCAAAAGGTCTCCCGCCGAAAGTGGTTCCTGCCGTCCAGGCGTCAGGGGGTCAGAACGGCTCTGTCCTGATTCAAGGTCGCCGGGAAGATGTGGATCGTTTCGAGCCGTCCATCGTGTTCGCGCAACTGATGAACTCGCCGTGGTCGAATGGCGAGAAGCTCGTTCTCGCCGGCGGTTGGAATGGTTTTGCCAGCCCAGCCATGCGCCGTTTGCTAATGGACCCGGCTTCGGTCGGCAAGACACCTGGCGATCTCGGCGCAATGGATGCCCACGGTCGCGGGGTGGGTTATGAATCTGCAAAAGTGTCGAGCGATTCGTTCGCGGAGCGGATTCGCCGCCAGATGCCGCTAGGCCTGGACGCAGAACAAACGCGCCAGCGCCTGGACACGGAACGAACGCGGGAAGTGGAAGCGGCGCGGATTAATCGTTGGATGCTTTGGATCTGCGGCGGACTGGTGGTGCTGTTGGCCGGTTCGCGCGTGCTGTTGACGCTGCCTCGTCGGCGAGCTTCGGATGCTGCGCCGAAACCAACCACCAAAACGGCATGAACTTCACGCGCATTCTTAGCGAGAATTCCGAACGAGGCTTTTTGCCCGGAAACCGTTTTTTAAGCCGCGAGGTTTTGGATGGCGGCAGTCCTCTGCCGCTTTGGGGCACGCCGGAACCCGCGAAAAGCGGCCGAGGACTGCCGCAGTCCAAGGCGCTGTCGCGGTTCAGTTGGGCCATTGCGAGGACGGGATGCAGGGCCACCCTCGTCATGCTCATTCTGCTTTGGTTCTTGGTCCAGCCCATGATTGCCGCGACGGCATTTCGTCCGTCGCCTGGCCGCGGCGGCGGCGCGACCACGCTTGTCCTCTTTACTGAAACACGCAGCGGCTATGCGTTGGAAAACTCGTTGGAGTTGCTAAAGGTCCGCTTGCAACGCGTCAACACGCACGTCGAAGCGATTCCGTTGCGCCAAGCCGGCTCCAATCAGATCGCCTCGGCGGATTATCTCGTGGTGTTCTGCCCCAACGCTCATCCCGACCTATCGACCAACGTCCTTGAAGCCGTCGCGGCCACCAATAAGCCGGTGCTCTGGATCGGTTACGGCCCGGATCAGATTGCAAAAACGAAACCATTCGAGGGCCAGTTTGTCGCTGAACCGTTTTTGCATCTAGGTCCGACGAGCGACGTCGGCTATCGAGAGCGCCGTTGGTTTGCGCCCGTTGCGCCATTGGCCGAGGCTAGATTAACCACCCAGTCGGTCGCTCGTGTGTTGATGACGCTGCATTACACCGCCAGTAATGCTCCAGCGCCCTTATGCTGGCAGAGCCAGGGCGTGACCTTTTTCGCGGCTGTGCCCGACGGTGGCCGCTTGGGACAACTCTTCAGCGATCTGTTGCTGGACTTCTACGCCGTGACAACTGTCCCCTCGTCCGCGGTTTTCTTGCGCATCGATGATTACCAATGCGCGAGCGATCACCGGGAGTTTCAGCGCAAAGTGGATTTTTTGGCGTCTCGCAGCAAACCGTTCCTCGTATCGGTGACGCCAACATGCTCTGGCAATGGCGGTAGCGGCGATCTGGAGGCAAATCCTGACTACGTGGCAGGTTTGCGTTACGCACAGGCGCGCGGCGGACGCATCGTGCTGCGTGGATTCGCGCCAGATGCAGCGGGTTACGAATTCTGGGACGCGCAATTGGATCGCCCACTGGCCAAGGACACGCCGGAGTTCACTCGCGAGCGGCTGCATCAAGGAGTGAGGCAACTGCTCAAGCAAGGGTTGCTTCCCTTGGGGTGGCAGACGCCGCATTACGCGGCCTCGCGAACGGCGCAACGGGAGATCGCCCGCGTGTTCTCAACGGGCGTGGAGCGCGTGCAACTCTCCGACGCCAGCGAACGCGATGCCTTTGCTCCGGACGCCGTGACCTTAAATCCCGGAGGGATGTTAATCGTGCCTGAGAATCTCGGCTTTGTTGTCGCGAATGAAACGAACGCTGTGGAAAACATTCAGATGTCCGCGACAAATCTGCTTCAAACCCGAGGCACGGTGGGCGGCTGCGTGATTCACGCCTATCAGCCATTGGCCACGTTCATGACCTTGGTCGAGCGGCTGGAAGCGCTCCAAGTGCCGTTCCTTGATTTGGCAGATCTGGACAACACCGTGCGCCTTCCCGGCGGGTTGCTGATCACGGCCAACGCAGAGCGCAAAGTGACGCTGGTGGAGAATTCCGTGCTTCGTTGGAAAGCATTCACGCGTGCCGGCCAATTGCTGTCTGAAGGCAGCGAAACGGTCGGTGGCGAACGCGTGCTGCGCCGCCGCGGCCAGGGTGATTACGAATTGTATGAATTCACCGAAGGGACCCCATGATGAGACACTACCCTAGAGTGGCGCCAAGCGTCCCGCCTGCGGCAAAGGCCGGCACCTTGCCGGGCACGCTGCACGCACGAATGGCGGCAGCTTTCATCCCTTTTCAGGTGCTTGTGTTTGCGTTTCTAGCTGCGCTGCCTCTCGCCGCGCAAGAAACCGACCCAGCAACGTTGAAGAGCCGAGCTTACGAGCTTTATCAACAACAGAAACTTCCCGAAGCCGCCGAGCAGTTCAAAGCTTACGTCGAAAAAGCTCCAGACGACGCCCGAGCCACGCTGGACTACGCGCAGTTGCTTTCACAACTCGGACGGACCGTCGATGCCGTCCGCGTGTTGGAAACCATGCGCACGCGCTTCCCTAATCACGAAGGCGCGCAGTTCAGGCTAGGGGTCGAATATGTCACGCTGGAACGCTTTGCCGAAGCCGAAGCGGTCTTCAACCGGTTGAAGGAATCGGCCAACGCTGAAATGGCCGCCTCCGCCACGGAAGCGCTGGCGAAGATGCAGAGAGATTTGGCGCGGGCGGCGCGAGCCCGGGCCGAACAGCGCGTCTTTGCCTTGGCTGGGGAGTTTCGTCACGCGGAAGTAGTGGCCGCCGTCAACGTGTTGGAGAAGGACGGGGAATTGTCCTTTCCCCTGGAAATGCAGCGGCTCCATTCGTGGAGCAGCTTGAAAGAGTTCGCGCTCGCGTTGGAGCGGGCCAACGCACTGCAAGCCAAGCATCCCGGCTCGACGGAACTCGCTTTGCTTCGCGCCGACATTTTCGCGCAACAGGGCCGCAAGATGGAAGCCGCAGCGATCTGGCGCCAGATCATCGCTCAACATCCAACAACCCCGGCCGCCGCGGAAGCCGATCGCCGATTGCGTATCGAAGCCACCGAACCCCCGCCGCCGCCCACGCCGGCAGAGGAAAAGGTTTACACGCTCGCCCGGCAGCAACGGCATCGCGAAGTAATCGATGCAATTGACGCGATGGAGAAAGAAGGCCCGCTGCCGTGGGCCATGGAATTGCAACGGCTTTATGCCTGGCAGGGCGCCGGAGACGGTGATCGCGCCATCGAACGCGCCGCGCAGTTGGCGCTCACGAATCCCGAGGCCAAGGACCTGGCGTTACTCCAAAGCGACCTCTTGCTCAACGCCCGCCGCTGGGAAGAAGCCAGCGCGATTCTGAAGCGGCTCAAGCGTGAGAATCCCGACACGCCGATCGCTGAAGAAGCACAGAAGCGGCTCGAATACATCCCCGCCATCGCCAATCTCGACAAATGGAATTGGGGCGAAGCGTATCTATCCGGTGATTGGCATGACCGCTGGGGCACGTTGATCGGCTCCGGGTTTATCCGCTCCGGCACGTATATTCCGCACGCGCGTTGGGCGCAGCCTTACCTGGAATTCCGTTTCAGTGTGGACACGGAATCGGATATCAGCACCGACCGCCAGACCATCATCACGGATAATTTCGTGGGTGGTTTCGCCGGAGTGCGCGTGCAGCCGTTTGAGACCGAGTATTTCTTTCTCTACGCCCAGGCCGGGACGAGCACGGACCTATTCGATCAGCGGAACGATGGGGATTGGATCTTCGATTACCAAGTCGGCCTCTATGGCTACAAGTCGTGGGGGCCGGGGGTGAATTTGTATCGCTCGCCGCCGGACACATCACCGAACTACACCAATTACAACCTCGCGCTCGAAGGCGCTAAAGGCAGCCAGGCGACGGATCTTTTTTTCTGGCGCAATGACGGGTGGGTGGACGCGGGCGCCGACTTTTCGTGGTATGGCCGTTACGACAGTTGGATTGGCTACGGCCAGGCGCGCGAGGGGCTGCGCTTGTTTCAATACGGCCCGAACATCGGCTTCGACGTTTATTTGCTGGAAGGGATTTCGTGGGACGTTCGCGGCAATTACTTCGACAATTTGGCCGAGATCGGTCCCGGTGCGCGAGTGTTGTGGACGCCGCGAAAGAACTGGCAGGTAGTGGCGCGGATTGAATTCGTGGAAGGCTGGTATCTAGGCCGGGACGAACTGGACAATCGAGGCTCGGCCTCCAGTCATTATGATGATCTTCGTGCGGGGCTCTCCGTAGGGGTGAGGTGGTAATGGAGATTGTTGAGACTATTTTCCTCGTCCTCGCTTATATCGCCGCGATTGGCTTTTTAGTCAGCGGTCTCGACGATTTGTTCTTCGACGGGCAATTCCTCCTGTATCTCTGGCGGCAGCGCAAACAACCCCGGTTGACGCTGGAGGAAATCAGCCTCGCGCCGGAACAGTGGGTGGCGCTCTTCGTGCCCGCTTGGAACGAGGGGGGAGTGGTCAACAAGATGGCCGAATACGCCGCGCGCGTGGTGAGTTACGAGAAGTACGACATCTTCATCGGCGTTTACCCCAACGATCCAGAGACTAACCGGTGCGTGGATGAAATCTGCGTCGCTAATCCCCGAATTCACAAAGTGATGGTCCCGCATAATGGACCGACCAGCAAAGCCGACTGCCTCAATGCCATCTATCGCGGCATGTCGCTGCACGAAGTAGCGGGGGTGCGCGAATACAAAGTGATCGCGTTGCACGACGCGGAGGACGTGATCCACCCGCTGGCCTTGAAGGTCTATAGCTATTACGTGCCGGCGCGTTACGACATGGCGCAGTTGCCAGTGTTCGCTTTGGAATTGCCGGTCTGGCGCTACTGGTCCGGCAACACCTACATCGATGACTTCGCCGAACTGCACACGAAAGACATGTTCATCCGCCAAAGCGTCGGCGGCGTGGTGCCGTCCGCGGGCGTGGGCACGGCATTTTCCCGTTTGGCGCTGGATAAACTCGCGGCGGAGAATGGCGGCGAACCGTTTCGAATCGGCAACTTGACCGAAGACTACGAAGTCGGCATTCGCACCAAGCGCGCGGGCTTGCGCACAGGTTTCGTCAGTCAGCCCATCGACCGCATCGTGCGTCCGAAACGCCGTGATGGCACGCTGGGGCCGCCGAAAGTAGTGACGGAGATTGTGGCGATCCGCGAAAACTTCCCGACCACCTTCGCCACGGCGGTGCGCCAGCGCTCGCGCTGGATTCTCGGCATCTCCTTTCAGACATGGGAACAGACCGGCTGGGCCGGCACATGGCCGATGCGTTACACGCTGCTGCGTGACCGCCGCGCTCCGCTCACGCACATCATTAACATGGTCGGCTATGTCGTGCTGGCCTATTTGATCTTGTTCTGGGCCTTTCGGCAGACGCCGTGGGCAACGCAGTTTTACGTGCGCCCCGTGTTCGCCGGAGATTCCTTGCTCTGGAAGATCGTCATCATCGACACCGGCCTGCTCGTTTATCGCGCTGTCCAGAAGATTATCAGCGTGGCCGCCATCTACAATTTCAAGCAGGCGCTCTTCTCGTTGCCGCGAACGGTGCTGAGTAATCTTATCAACTTCGCCGCGACGATGCGGGCGTTGAAGATGTATCTGGCGCACCGCGTCTTCGGGAAGCCCCTAGCCTGGCTGAAGACGGCCCACACGTTTCCCGCCGAAGCGGAGTTGAGCGAGTACACCCGCAGCATCGAAGACTTGCTCGTGCAAGAAGGTTTGGCCACGCGCGAACAGATTTTCGACGCCTTGCGCCAGCAACAAACCGGGTCGGCTCCGTTGGCTTTGATGCGGCTGGGGTTGTTGCAGGAAAAGGATTTTACCGCCGTCTGGGCGCGGCATTCTGGACTGCCCACGCGGTTTGTGAATCCCTACGTCATCCCAGCCGACTTGTTGAAGAAGTTCCCCGAGAACTGGTCAATTTCGGATGAAGCTATCCCGATGGAGCGGAACAACGGGCGCGTCGTCATGGCGTTTCGCGAGCCACCGGGTTCCGCCGAATTGCAGCAATTCAAGCAACTCTTCAACAGCGATGTTCAAGCCGTGCTCGCTCAACCTTCGCACCTCGCTTACGCGCGCAATCGGGCTTATCCGCGGCTGGTGCTTGCGGAGTCGAACGTCCCGATCCTGCCGGAGAAATTCAAACAATCCACCGCACCCGATGCCGCCATTTTCATGGAAGCCATCAGCAGCCAGCAGTCGAGCCGCGCTAGTCTGCCGGACGTGATGGTGGACATGGGGGCCTTGAGCGAGACCGACGCCCGGCGGTTATGGGCCGAGGTGCTTGGGCTTCCGGCCAGCCGCTTCGCGGAAATCGCCATTGACCGTGACCGCTACTTCCGGGTGGGGCCGTTCTTCTGGTGGCTGCATCGCCTGCTCCCGGCACAGGACAACACCATCATCGTCCTGGCGGGGAGCCGTTGTCATCCTGGCATGATGGATTGGCTTGCGGAGAAGATTGGCGCGCGCCCTCGGTTCGTCGCCGAGTTGCCGCGCAAAGTGGACCAGGCCATTCGCAACGCCGATTTGGAGATCGACCCCGATCAAATGCTGCTCGATACACTGGCTGACAAAGGTGTGCTTACCGCGGAAGCCGTAAACCGCGTGAAGTCAGCGCGAACATTGATCACTGATCCCGTTGTGAAATGGCTCCGCTTGCAAAAGCTGGCCACTGATGCGCAACTGCACGAAGCCTTTCTCGAACTCTGCTTTCTCCCGCGCGCGGAAAACGTCAACCACGATGAAGTGAAACGCTTGGTGCCTCTGCTAGCCCCGGGTTTTGCCGAGGAACACGGCTGCTATTGTCTCGACGAATTTGGTGGCGCCGTGCGGATCGGCCTGGTCCAGATGCCATCGTTGGCCATGATCCGGCAGATCTACGACCGGCTCTCCGGCTGCGCCGTGTTTTTCCAGACCCTTGGTCCCGAACAGACAACGCAGTTGCGGCGCATAGTAGCGGGCGGAGCCTAACCAGGAGCCAGACCCTATCTTTCCAACACACGGCAAGATCGACCGTTAGATCATCATCTTCCCCCTTTTCATCCACGCCGGGGTCGCTTACCTTCGCCGCCACTCTCAGCCAATGCCGAGTGTTTTCATCAAGACATACGGTTGCCAGATGAACGAGCGCGACAGCGAACAGGTCGCCGCGCAGCTCGCAGCCAAGGGTTATTTGCTGGCGTCGTCCGAGCACGTCGCGGACGTGGTGCTGCTCAATACTTGCAGCGTGCGCGACATGGCCGAGCAAAAGGCGCTGGGCAAAATGACCGCGCTGATCGGCCAGGCGAAGAAGGAACGGCCCGGTCAGATTTTTGGTTTTATGGGTTGCATGGCCCAAAGCCGTGGCCAAGCGTTGATCGACCAATTGCCTGACGTGGACTTAGTCCTCGGCACGCAGAAATTTCATCGCGCGGCGGATTACGTGGATGAACTGCTCGCGGGGCGTCGCGAGAAGGTTGTGGATGTCGCGGAGGAAGCCGGCAGTCAGTCCACCATTCGCGAGCATCTGCTCAACGGCCATGGCGAAGAACGGGCGGTGACGGCCTTCGTCAGCATCATGCAAGGCTGCAATCAGCATTGCACTTTCTGCATCGTGCCCTACACGCGAGGCGAAGAGCGCAGCCGCAGCATCCCGGACGTCGTTGCCGAGTGCCGTGGACTTGTCGCGCGCGGTGTGAAGGAAATCACATTGCTCGGCCAGATCGTCACTAGTTTCGGGCGGCGGGATTATCCAGTGAAAGACGGCAAGTCCGCGTTTGTGCAACTGCTCGAAGCGGTCCATGAAATTGACGGATTGGAGCGCATTCGCTTCACGTCACCACATCCGAAAGGATACGGCGACGATCTTGTGGAGGCTTACGCCCGGCTGCCGAAACTCGTGGAGAGCGCTCATCTTCCGGCGCAAAGCGGCAGCGATCGCATACTGAAGGCCATGCACCGAGGTTACACGCGCGACCGCTATCTCGACATCGTGAGCAAACTGCGGCAGGCAAAACCTAACATTGGCCTGACGACCGATCTCATCGTGGGTTTTCCCGGCGAAACGGAAGAAGACCTCGAGCAAACGATTTCATTGGTTCGCGAGGCCGATTTCGACAACGCCTATATTTTCAGATACAGCCCGCGCAAGGACACGCCGGCGGCCGCGCTCTCAAATCAATTGCCCGAGGCTGTGAAGGAAGAGCGCAACCATCGTTTGCTCGAAGTGATGAACGAACAGGGCGCCCGCCATTACGACGCCCTGGCGGGTCAACGCGTGCAAATCCTCGTCGAAGGACCCAGCAAGAAAAACCCGGCGCGCATGATGGGCCGCACGCGCTGCAACAAAATCACGCTGTTCGACGGCTCCGCGCGCCATCGCGGCCAATTGTTGGACGTGAAGGTAACGCGCGCCGGCTCCTTCACACTTTACGGCGATCCAGCCATTGTGAATCTCGAATGACGCGCAGGGTTCTTAATCCTAACCGGAACACCGCCGTGAGTCATTCGGCCACTTTTTGATTCTCCATGCCTCATCTTTCTCTTTCCTCTCTTGCTTTCTTACTCGGCGGTTTCATGGCCGCGCTGGGAGCGGTTGGCGTTTTCAAACCGGCGCCGTACGCCGCTGCCGCCCGGCGGTTCCCGCGTTATACGCCGGTGGGTTATGTCTTGATGATGCTAGCAACGGCGTGGTTTCTCTTCATTCTGAGCCGCGAATCGATTTCGGATTTCGCGTCCTTCAAGCCGTTGCTTTACACCTTGTTTGCGGCGGTTGGGATTGGCGCGTGTCTTTTTGTGCGCGATTTCCTTCCCGTGCGTGGCTTGGCTGTGCTGCTGTTATTGTTGGCCAAGCTGATGGTCGATACCGCGCGTTGGGCGGACACGGGCTGGCGATTGGTCATCACGACCTGGGCTTATGTATGGATAATTGCCGGCATGTGGTTCACCGTTTCGCCGTGGCGGATGCGCGACTTGTTGAACTGGAGCACGGCCAGCGAACAACGCACGCGCTTGTTGAGCTGCATTCGCCTGGCCTTTGGGATTCTGGTGGTGGCGCTGGGTCTGACCGCGTTTAAGGCCGCTGAAAAGGAACCGCCGCTGCTGCCCGGACTGGAACCGAATGCGCCTTCTCTTCCGAACTCCCGTTAAAGCACGGCACGGTTTCCCTGACTTTGGTCTCAACGGCTCGTGTTGGTGGTTGTGCGTCGTTCTCTGGCTGATGGGCTGTTCGGGAGACTCCGGCGCCGGGGTGCGTCCTGACTCGCCAGGCTTGAGCGCGAAAGAGCGAGAGATCGTTGTGGCAGCGCGCCGGGCGGTGGCGCAATTCGACGATTGGGCAGATCGAGCGGAGTTCAAGCTGGAGCGGCGTGGCAATGTCTGGCACGTCACCGCGTGGCGCGTGGTGCATCCCGAAGCCAAAGGCAGCAAACGCTACGTGCCTTGGGGCTATCGCCAGCTCGTGATCGATGACGCGGGCAAGGTGCTGGAATACACGAAGGGCAACGACGCGGGGAAAATCAAATAAGTTACAAGAGGAGCACGCCGGTTTTATGGCAACCATTGTAACTTTGCAACATGCGTAACCTCGCGATCCGTGCTCTCTTCTTCCAACAAAATTCTGGTCATCCGCGGCGGCGCGATCGGGGATTTCATCCTCACGCTGCCAGTGCTGGCCGCATTGCGAAAGCATTTTCCCCAAACGCGTTTGGAAGTGCTGGGCTATGCCCATATCGCCCAATTGGCAGTGGCGGGTGGTCTGGCCGATGCGGTTAAATCCATTGATTCTCGGCCACTGGCGGGGTTTTTCGCGCGGGGCAGCGTGTTGGATGAGTCTCTCCAAGGTTACTTCGCTGGATTCGCAGTCATCGTTTCCTACCTTTACGATCCGGACAGGATTTTTCAGGACAATGTCGGTCGCTGTTCGCAAGCTCAGTTCATTGCCGGTCCGCATCGGCCCGACGAACATGCTGGCATTCACGCGACCGAAGCGTTGCTCAAGCCATTGGAACGGCTGGCGGTTTTCGAGTCGGACCCTGTGCCAAGGCTGAAGCTTCAGGGACCGAACACGGTCAACTCCCGGAAATGGACGAGCATTAGCGGCACCTCGACTCTCCCCAAAGACCGGCGCTGGCTCGCCGTGCATCCCGGCAGCGGGAGCGAACAAAAGAATTGGCCGGAAGCAAAGTGGAACGAATTGCTGAACCGGCTAATCAAGAGCGATAAGTTCAATATCCTGCTGGTCGGCGGTGAAGCCGAAGGAGATCGGCTGATTCGGCTCTGTGCTGACTGGCCGGAGCATCGTTTCCGGGTGGCCCGAAGTCTTTCCCTGCCCGAACTCGCCGAGCGGTTATGCCAGTGTGAACTTTTCGTCGGTCACGACTCCGGCATTTCGCATCTGGCAGCGGCTATGGGACGCGGTGGCCTGGTTCTCTGGGGCCAGAGCGTCGAATCCGTGTGGCGGCCGCGGAGCGAGCGCGTGGTTGTTCTACGCGACCGCTTAGGGCTGAGTCACCTTTCCGTGGAATGCGTTGTTGCTAGTCTGAGCGCAATCTCCGCAAATCCTTGAGCGGCGTTTTCGAAGGCTCTGTGGCGATCCGATTTATGAGTGTTGCCGAGATGCCGGCGTCTTGTTATACCCCTCACAGCCCGGAAAGATAACCGGGTGCAACCAGCAATGCGAAAGGACGCTTATGAGAATGGTAACAATCCTGACCTTCGATGGCCCTGTGGAAGCCCAGGCCCTTAAGCAGCGCTTTGAGGCCGCAGGTGTTCCCGCCCATGTGCTCGATGAGCGGCGACAGCAACGCTACCGTTTCCTCGCAGAGGAACGAGCCGGAATCCATCTCCAAGTGGCGCGCGAGGACTTCGAGCGTGCCCGCCAACTGGCCGTCGAGTGGGAAGCGACTGATCTCGGAATAAAGCAGGCCGTGTATTGTCCGCAGTGCAAGTCATCGCGCGTCGAGTTCCCACAGGTGACGCGGAAGTTCCTGATGCCATCGGTCTATGCGTTTCTCTGTGCCATCGGAGTGTGCGAGCAGCGGTATTATTGCGAGGACTGTCACTACACCTGGTCGCCGCATCCGAAACCGGATCAACCTACGGACCTGCTCGGCTGGCCCGTTCGTGCCAAGGCGTCTGAGCCATCGGCCAGGACGGAGGCGCATCCTTCGTGACCGGACCTTCCGGGAAGATTTGTGGATCGCAGCGCGCTTCGACGGATGACGACCCGCCACGTACTTTTACGGCGGATGCTGACCGTGCCTTCACGGGTTCGTTTCAGCTTGTGAAGGTGGTGTGTGATGAGTAGGCTGGAGCCAATAAAGATAAAATCAAATAGCACAATTAAAAGACAACTATTATGAAACAACTCATTGCAGGATTGTTGTGCCTGATTGCCGTCGCTGTCTTCACGGGCTGCGCTACCAGCACTCAGATGCGCACGTCCCATGCGGCGGACGAAGGCGTCGAGCAAGAGGCCAAAGCCACCGGCTGGACCTTGGGCATCGTTCAGGAGAACGACTAAGCCGACGGCCTAATCCATTTGCAGCCAAGGGCTGCCTGACCAACCAGGCGCCCTTTTTGTGCCCGCCGCGGATTCAGGCTGTGCGAGAACACAAAGGAAAAATTGCGCACCGCGATGGATGCTTTGAACCCGAAAAACGAAAGTTTGTGCCGGATCGGATCCGGGCCGCACTCAACTTCGATTTACGATTTGAAGGATTGAGGGAAAGAACGACTAAGTGCCGTTAAAAAACGACCTGGGCGCGGATCAGCAGGCGCCCCTCGTTGTCGTTTGCGGGGAAACCGGCTGCCGCCGCCCGATCGCCGATGAGATAGTTGACCGATAACTTCAAGTCATCGCCTTTGATGAAATAGTTCAAGCCAAACGTCCACACATCCGTGCTATCGCCGCTCACGTTGGTCATCGGATCGAATGTTTCATATCGGACGACGCCTTGAAGCTGTTTGGGCAGGATCATGTAGGCGGCCAGCAAAGCCAAGCCTTGGCCGTGGAAAGAAGCTCCCACAGTCGGGTTGAAATAGGAATTGAGGTATTCCGCATTCACCTCGACTGGTCCCCATTTCACCTGAGTGTCCGCGCCCCAGGCCAACCGCTCGCCTGTGAAGGTTCCGAAGTATTTGGTGGACCCGCGATCGTTCGAGGTGAAGCCATTTACACCTAACGACCACACCAGATCCGAATTGCCCACAGGCACTTTTAATGGAATCCCATGAACACGCGCCGCGTAAAGAAAGTTGTCGTTGTCATTGGAACTGGTATTGGCCGCTGTTCCGTTGAATAACCCCGCCATGTAGCCGAGCCGCTTTTCCAAGACGGCGCCGCTGACGGCTGCGCCGAGTTGGCGTCCTTCCGTCAGGCGATCATTGGGCAGCGACCGCTCGACCAACGGGATCTTGGTGTCCGCCGCCAGTTGCTCGTAGCCGTAGGGTGTTTTGAATTGGCCAGCCCGCACATTGGCAAACTCGTAGCGGTTCCAATTAAGGTAACCATCGGTTAACTGAGGGGTGATACCGCCGCGTTCGCTGATGGAATTGGCCCCGAAGTCTGCCTCCGCCTTGAAATCGAAATACTCCAGGAATGACCCTTGGATATTCAAGCGGGCGCGACGCACATAAATGCGGTCCTCAATCCCATTGTAGCGCGCATCTGGGGCTTCTCCGAATTCCGCCTGTCCTTGAATGAACCCCCCCAAGGTCACTTTGTTAGGCTTGCCTGCGGGTTTAAGCCAGCCAGCGACACCTTTCGGATCATAGCCCAGTTCTTTGCGAAGCTGAGTGTTCTCCTTTTGCAGCGAGTCAACAACACCCTCCAGTTTCTTCAGCCGTTCCTCGACGGATGGCTCCGCCGCGATCAGGGAGAAACCGACAGCGGTCAGACTGAAACTAAGTGCTACTGCATGGATGACAGTTTTGCTCATAGTATGATGATTACATGAACCGGCGATCCCTCGCACAGACGGGAGTTACAGGGCGAAGATTGCGCAAATTTCACAAGATCGGTCTAGCGAAAAGTTGTGACCCGTCCGTAACATTGGCCCACGGCGGTCGGTTCTCCGCTCGTCTGGAACATCGCAAAAGCCTGCCAGCCAAGCTAAAGCGATACCCCTGATGAACGGCTCTGTGAACTCTCGGAAGGCGCGGTTTCCGTTCCGACCGAGGCTGATTAATGCCCTTAAGGGTCGCTCACGGAAGGATTTCTTCCGTGACCTTGACGCCGGCGCTGTGGGCGTCGTTGCGCTATCACTGGCGATGGCTCTGGGCAACGCCTCGCTGCCCCCGGAAAATCGAAACGCTCCGGCCATTGGCATCTATACTGCCGGCCGTTAAACTGCGCGTCGCTGATGCGGCCCTTAATCCAGGAAGTCTCCGGCACGACCACCCCTGAAGCGCTCTGCGGGTGGCTCCAAGGTGCGCCGGGCTTGGTCCTTCTGCGCAGCGCGCTGTTCGATTCGCCGCAACTGGCCCGTTACTCCTTCGTCGCCGCCCGCCCGTTCTTGATTTTTCGATCCTTTGGGTCGCGCTGCGAGTTGATCTCCCGCGAAGGAACCACCGAGCAGTTTGGCAATCCCTGGCGAGTGCTTGATGGCCTGATGTCGCGATACGAATTGCTTGATGAAGTCGATTTGCCGTTCCCGTTGGGCGGCTGCTTCGGCTACTGGGGCTACGACCTGAAGAATTTTGTCGAACCTCGCCTCCCTCGCCGCGCGGTCAACGATCTCGAACTGCCCGACTGCCAAGTCGGTTTCTACGATAGCCTCGTGGCTTTCGACC
>Ga0187894_10004502_pt1 | contig 14898 bp, 10 predicted proteins | sample GBC1701081metaG_FD_136650 | JGI IMG/M metagenome (GOLD analysis project Ga0187894, IMG submission 136650) | White microbial mat communities from a lava cave in the Kipuka Kanohina Cave System on the Island of Hawaii, USA - GBC170108-1 metaG ...
AGGCAGCACGATTATCTTCAATTACAACAAAGGCTATCCGGCTGCCGGCTGGTCTATCGGTTACGGGCGCATGGTGCCGAATTATGACAACACCGCCACCGGCGACGCTTCCGGCTCAGGTTCTGCCAATTCGCCGGGGAATTATCTGCTGATTCAGCCGGATGGCACGCGCATTCATCTGCGACCCGCGTATGACTCGACGAGCGGCTTGTGGACGAACTATTCGGACGGCAACGGTCACCTGAAGCTGAATCCGCGCAACCGGCGCTTGACTTACTCGGACGGCACACAGGTCAATTACACCTATACCAATAACCGCTTGTTGCCGACGCTAATCAGAACGCGCAACGGCAGCCGCATCAGCATTGCTTATCGCACCTATAGCGGCAGCGCCTTCAAGATTCGCTGGGCGATTGATTACATCACCGATTCGCTGGGGCGGGTGGTCACCTTCAACTACGACGGTTCAACGCCGACGCCGAAGTTGACTTCGATAACCGGACCCGACCAAAGCGGCGGCACACGCACTTATGTCAAGATTGATTATACGACCATCACCGTGCAGCATAATTTCAATCTGACGCAGGACGCCAACAATCCGACCAACGGCTCCTCCTTAACGGTTGTCAGTCACATCTCGTACCCGGCGACCGGCAGAGGTTATCTGTTTGAGGATTACAGCGCTTATGGAATGCCGCGTAAAATCTCGGTGCGGAAAGATATGAACGCCGGCGGCGGGGCAAAACGGCGCAGCAACGACGGCGGGCAACAGCAGTCAGTTGATGAGCATCACTGGCACGGTGAGCGGGCAGAGTCGCAGTCAGGGCTTCACCTATGACAATGTGGGCAGACTCAGCGCCGCTTCGGGGTGGAACAGCGCGACGAATCGCCGCTACTCGTATGACCGCTTTGGCAATCGCACGGCGAGTTATGATGCCGTTAGTGGCGGCGCACAGCTTCAGAGCATCGCCATTGCCTGACAATGACAAACTTTATTGCTGTTGACCGGAAGCGATTTCGGCGTAGATGCGCTACAATTCTTCTTCGGATTTTAAGACGCGATTTGAACCTACGGTCAGCACCACTTCAGCGCGTTGCTCTTTTAATTTTATTTCGCGGGCGATTGCCGTGTTATGGGCGCCGGGGTTGTTGTACTTGGGCAGATACTCATAACCGGATTCGACTTTGGCATGGGCTTCGCTGAGTTCGTGGAAGGTGATGTTGCCGACTTGTACCAATTCGTGGCTATGCAGGTTGAACCATCGCGCCACAGGGTTGAGCGCAATCAAACAATCGAAACCGGCGGGCGGGCGTTCAATGTCGAGTTTTCTGCCTGCTCGCCGATACGGGTTGATGCGGCTGTCGAAATTATTATCGAGATTGAGGCTGCCGGCTACATTAATTTCACCGCCAAGCGTCGGAGCCGTTGCTCCCATGTGAAAGAGATAGCGCGATTCGCCCTCAATGACTTGCGCCAATAACCGCAAGCCTTCGTTGGCGAGAATATAATCGAGCAGCAGCAGAGGCGCGGCAGCAAGGCGCTCATCTATCTGCGCTATCCGTTTGAGGCGTTGCCAGTTCAATAGAACGCGATTGTCGGCATCCAGTGTCAGGACTTCGGCATCTTTGCCCGCTATCCATTGCAGTCGCGCCATTGCTTCCCGCGTATCGCCGCTTATCCACAAGCCGCCCGGAAATGCCGACGACGCGCAGCGCGAATTGCCGGTAATCAGCTTGATGGCAACCGCTATGGCGTCGGCGTGCGCCATCGCATCGGGATTGAGCGCCGGAGCAAGATTGATGATTTGCGTCTTTAAGAGTGGCTGCGATAAAGCAAACGGCATAGAGGAGAGATGCAGGGAACGCAGAGTCGCCAGGCGCAGCAGAGCATACGCTGGCTGGCTATTTGACATACTTTGATTGACTGAGGAGATTGGCTTCGGGGCGGGGCGGGTGAGGTGTTGCGCTGGGGCATAAGGCGATTGCATTGCCGGGTCAGGCGGTTCCGGCGGACGGTCTACAGAAGGCGGACGCGCCTTTGATTGCACCGGGTCTCTGCGAATCACCGAACGCGGGCGGCTGAGGCTTTTAATCTCGCTCGCTTTTTTGATAAGGAACTCTTTGATAAGGTGGCGTTCGACGAGTTTATCGCCGTATTGTCTGGCTTCTGTCTGAGATTTGAAAGAACCAATATAGACGCGCATCCAGTTGCCGCGTCCCGGTATCTCGACGATGCCCCAGATGGGCTGTTCGCCGGCTTCGGCTAATTGATTGATAAAGGCTTCGCCGCGTTCGTCTTCGGCTTCGGGAAAAGCAGCAACCTGTAGGGTAAAACTAATTGTTTTGCTATCGGTCTCGGCGCAGGCAAACCCGGAGAGTAATGTAGCGACAAGAAGGGTGGAGAAGAACGGCTGCCTCGATTTCATTACTGCCTCGCACGGAATTAACAGTTATGGGCAAAACGCCTGACCAACGATAATAAGAGCTTCGCAAACTTTGAACAGCTACGGTTTCGGGGTGATTTCTTTACAGGGCAAACCACAGAGCTTAGGGGTAATGCATGAGACTCATCTATCTTACGGTTGCCGATAGGCAAGAGTCAAGAAATATCTCATTCAACCCCTAACGGGGTTGAATGTTTATAGACAAAAGCCCGTAAAACCGCCAACCCCGTTAGGGGTTGAATGTTTGTAGATAGAGAAAAGCACGGAAACCCAACCCCGTTAGGGGTTGAATGTTTGTATTAGGAAATCGGCGTGGAACTCACCCCGTTAGGGGTGAAATCTCTTTCAATCCAGAAAATCGAAGATGTATTTTTCGTCAAAAGCGATGTCAAACTTTCGCAGCAATCGCACGTACTCTTCCCTGAATGACTGTTTAGTGTGATGCTGATCCTGATTTTGAATGTAACGAATGACCGCATCGAGCGAAGACCGGGAATAGGAAAAAGCGCCGAACCCTTCTTGCCAATTGAAATGACCTTTCACCCAACGATGCTCATTTATGAAGCGGGTCGAACTCTTCTTCACCTCGCGCACAAGGTCTGAAAGAGCAAGAGCAGGATTCATACCAAGTAGGATATGCACGTGATCGGGTCTGCTGTTGATAGCGAGCAATTTCTGACCTTTGTTGCGAATGATACCGGTAATGTACTTGTGTAGTTCTTCTTTGTTTTCGGGTTTAAGCAACGCCTGACGCCATTCGACAGCGAAAACGACATGGATATAGATTTGCGTGTATGTGTTAGCCATTCGCGTTCCTTTCCGGTAAGCCGTAACGTCGAGGGACATTCAACCCCTGACGGGGTTGGCGGTTTTACGGGCTTTTGTCTACTACAAACATTCAACCCCTGACGGGGTTGACGGTTTTGTATCCTCATCTTTTACAAACATTGCACCGCTCTGCGATTATCGTTCTCTCATGAAAATATTCATGAGAGAACTCTTGCGCCGCTCTGTGTGTGGACGCCGACATGGTGAGCCTGATAACACCTGACGCAGATGATCTCTTTAATGCTCGAAGTGGAGCAATTCGACAAGCAATTCTGTCAGATAAAAGAATGCCACACCGGCAAAGACTATCAGCGATGGCGTTGCGCCTTCTTCTTTATTGACTTCGGGAATTAAGTCCGACGCCGCAACATAGAGCGTCACGCCCGCCGAGAGCGGCAGGATATAAGCGGAGAGCGGACGCGCCCATAACGTCGCGCCGGAAAAAATCAGTACCAAAGCGACACCGGCAAAGGTCGCCGCGCCGATGGAGAGCGCCGCAAGCATGGCGCTGCGCGGTGTGCGTTTTGCCGCCAGCATCATCGAAGCCACGGTAAAGCCTTCGGGGAGTTTGTGAAGCAGAATGGCGAGAAAGATGAGAATGCCGAGTTCGGCGCTGACGAGCGAGGCGGCGGCAATCGAAACGCCGTCAAAGAAGGAATGCACCAGCAATGCGCCGACGGCGGCAAGAGCAGCGTGTTGTTCGAGCATTGCCGCTTCGTGAGTCTCTTCGCCAAAGTGAAAATGCGGCGCGATGGTGTGTTCAAAGAGTTGAATGAGCAGATAGCCAATCATCACCCAGAGCATCGGCGTCAGCGCCGCCCCCTGCCATAACTCAATGGATTTAGGAATGATTTTCAGAAAGACGGCTGCCAGCATGAAGCCCGCGCCGAGAGCGATTAAATAGCGCAACGCCGTCTGTCCGAGTCGCCGTGAGGAAACCAGAACGCCGCCGAGAAAAGTCGCCGCCGCCGCCATCACGCCATATAAAATAATAATCAGGTTTCTGCCCAAGCCTGCGCTTGCCTCCGAAATTGTTTGCCGAATCTCTCTGCTGTCTTGGTACAAAGAGTCACTTATCTTGCAAGCAAAGAACCGTTTGGCGACGGGTGTTAGAGTACAAACTTTAGTTTGGTCGTAGAGTAAGCGACGAAACCTTGACCTTTCCGGGGAACCTCGCCCGCCCCTCCTGGATGTTATAGCCCTTGCTGTAACCCTTAGAAACTATCTCAAAACTCAATCTATGGGCTGTAACTCCTTTAGATTGGTACTCCATCCGCCCTTATGAGGGGTTTTGAGATAGTTTCTTAGCGGTCTGGCTTTGCAGCTACGACCAAACTAAAGTTTGTACTCTAACGCCCGCTCCTCAAATTCTTTGGTTGCCTCTCTTTTGCGTACCGTAAGTCAGTCATTATTACTTGTAAGCAAAGTCGGGCAATATACCATACTTGTCCGTAACCCGGAAATCGGACTTTGGAGAACAATTTTTTTACCGCAGAAAAAATAATTTCGGCATTTGCTATTGACAGGCAGAACTCAGAGGCGTAGCATATCAAACCTCAGCAGGTACTTTTGAAAACAACAGATAAAGGTAGAACCCTAAAATACTACTTTAACTGTATTCTGATAGCCTCATAACGCTCTGCCGAAAGCCCACAGGCGGAAATCACCATGTTGCAAAGCGACGAAGAATTGCGCCCTACGCACGAGCCGGTGTTGCTCACGGAAGTTCTCGACTGGCTCAACGCCGCAGGCGGCGGACTCTTTCTCGATTGCACTTTGGGGCTTGGCGGACATACGGAAGCCATGCTCGAAGCGTCGCCGCAGACCAGAATTATCGGGCTGGATCAGGATACAGAGGCTTTAGCGATAGCGCGGCAGCGATTGGCGAAATTTGCCGAGCGCATCACTTTGATACACGCCAATTTCAGAGAGTTGGCAAGCGTACTTGAGCGACTGGCGATAAAAGAAGCGCAAGGCGTTCTGGCGGATTTGGGAGTGTCGTCGCTGCAATTTGACAAAGGCGAACGCGGTTTCAGCTTTGCCGCCGATGCGCCGCTCGATATGCGGATGGATACGAGTCACGGCGAGACTGCCAGCGACCTCATCGCCCGTTTAGCGGAAGATGAGTTAGCCGATTTGATATTTGACTATGGCGAAGAACGCGGCTCGCGGCGCATTGCCAGGGCCATCGTCAAAGCGCGACAGCAACAGGCGATTACGACGACAAAGCAGCTTGCCGATATTGTGATTCGCGCTCTGCACGTTAAAGGCTACTGGCGCATTCATCCGGCGACGCGCACCTTTCAGGCCTTGCGTATCGCCGTCAATGATGAATTACGGGCGTTGGAAGAGTTTATTCCGGCGGCGATTGCGGCGTTGGCGATTGGCGGGCGACTGGCGATACTCTCGTTTCATTCGCTGGAAGATCGCCTTGTCAAACGCCGCTTGCAGATGGAATCGGGGCGTTGTTTGTGTGACAGCAGGTTGAAGGCTGCCCGCTATGCGCCGGTTGCCGACCTTGAAAATTTTGTTTGTCCTGAATGCGGTGCGCGACGGCGCGTTACGACGCTGACGCGCAAGCCGGTGCGCCCGACGAGTGAAGAAAGCGCCCGCAATCCGCGCTCGCGCAGCGCCCTTTTACGGGTCTGCGAACGAGTACAGTAAGTGACTGCTCCCCAAACCAGCATACCGACTTAGCCCCGCAACGGGCAGGTGGCTTATTTCCGTGCGCTTACGGTGTCACCATTTAACCGCCGGAGTGAAAGTAAAGGGTTAAAGGTCGCGCCGCCGACCGGAGAGACAGCCGGAATAAAAACGTGAGGCAACGCTGTATGACCAATCGCTTCATTACCGATAATCAAATTCGTAACTCTACCGTGCGCCGTTCGGTCAGCGCCCGCGTATTCGTCTGGTTCATTATCTTCAGTGTGTTGGGGATATTGATTTCCTGTGGCTTTTTTATCAGCGCCCGCCAGCACTTTGAGGCAATGTCCATCGGCTATAACAGCGAAGAACTGCGCCGCGAAGAAGCCCGACTGAATGAAAAGATGCGACGGCTAGAGCTTGAAAAAGCTCGCGTAACCGCTACCGTCGAGATGGAAAAACGCGCCCGCCAACTCGGTCTGGTGCGTCCGGCGGCGCAACCGGCAACCATTCGCCGACCTATCAATTAAGGCAGTAGTCCGTAGTCCGTAGTGTTTAGTCCGTAGGCTTATGCAGGTTTACTACGGACTAAACACTACGGACTACGGACTTGTGAGGAAGTTATGGCAAAAGTTCGCAAAGATTCAAGCGCCCGGGTGAATGTCGTTTTCGCTGTGTTACTGATATGGAGCGTCGCCATCGGCGCGAAACTCTACTGGTTGCAGATCAAACAACACGACTCTCTGCGAGCGCGGGCGGAGAATCAACAACAGGATTCGCTGCAGCTGCCGCCCATGCGCGGCGTCATTTATGACCGCAACGGCAAGGAACTGGCGCGGTCTTCGGAAGTCAAATCGCTCTATGTGCAGCCGTCGCAACTCGGCGATTTAATCGTCGCAACCAGCAAGCTGGCAAAGGCGTTGAACCTTGACCGCGCTACCTTGCTCGAACGGATGCAGAGCCGTAAAAAATCGCTGGTCGTCGTCAAACGCCGCCTCACGGATCAGGAAGTGGCGCAGATTGAAAAACTCGATTTGCCACCGGCGGGCATCCGGTTTATCAACGAAATGAAGCGGTTTTATCTGAACAATCAAACCGCCGCTCATTTGCTCGGCTATGTGGATATGGAAGAGAGCGGTCGCGCCGGTATTGAACAAAGTTACAATCAGACGATTCGCGGCGACAACGGCAAACTGACGCTGAAATTCGACAATATCAGGAAGAAGAATGCCGATCCGCGAAGCTCTTACGATTGCATTATTGAACAATCCGCGCCGGGTTCCAATGTCCACCTGACCATAGATTCGGTGATTCAGTTGTATGCCGAGAAAGCCTTGAAGGCGGGTGTGCAGAAAAGCCGCGCCAAAGCCGGGACGATTGTTATGATGCGCCCGCAGACCGGCGAAATCCTCGCTCTTGCCAGCTATCCGACCTTCAATCCGAATGACATTTCGGAACTGACCAATGAGCAGCGGCAAAATCGCGCCGTCGAAGCGACCTTTGAGCCGGGTTCTATCTTCAAGATTGTGCCGTATGCGGCGGCGCTGGAAGAACGCTTGATTAAGCCCAACACCTTGATTGATTGCGGCGGCGGTAAGATTGAAATTGCCAAACGCATTATCCACGATACGCATGCTTACGGGACGCTGACCGCTTCACAGGCATTGGCGAAGTCGTCCAATGTCGGGGCAATTAAAATTGGCAGACAACTCGGCAATGAAAGGCTGGCGCGGTACATTGAGGCTTTCGGTTTCGGACGCAAGACGAATATCGAACTGCCCGCCGAATCGAAGGGCATTATCCACAATGTCAAAAAATGGCGACCGGATTCGATTGGCTCTATTCCGATGGGGCAAGAGGTGGCGGTCACGGCGGTACAGGCAATCGCTTCCTTCGCTTGTATTGCCAATGGCGGCGTCTGGATGCAGCCGCATCTTGTTAAACATATCTCCGGCGCGGCGGGCGAAGTGATTAGTCAGCCACAGGTTGAATCGCGGCGCGTCATCAGCGCAGAGACGGCGGCAATGCTCACAACCATGCTGGAAGGTGTGGTTTTGCGCGGCACGGCAAAAGCGGCGCAGTTGGACGGCTATAGCGTCGCCGGTAAAACCGGCACGGCGCAGAAAGTTATCAACGGCAAGTATTCCGATACCAAATATGTGGCGTCGTTTGCCGGTTTTGCGCCGGTGGCAAATCCCGAAATCGTCTGCATCGTGTCGCTCGATGAACCCATCGGCGAGCATCACGGCGGCACAGTTGCCGCGCCCATCTTTGCCGAAGCCGTCTCTCAGGCGCTGCATATCCTTGGCGTTGCGCCGGAAGTTGACCCGGAATCATCGCTGCTTGCCGGCGAGGTGCAAACCTATCAGGTTCCTGAAATGAGCAATGAAAGAAATTCTGATGCGATTGCCAGCAATGCTCACGCAACCCAAACGCCGCAATCGGCTTCAAAGGCGGATGCGATGTTGTTTAATAATGCGGTACAGACAAATCCGGCGCTAGCAGATGACGCGGCGAAAGTTGCGCCGCCGGACAGCAATCAGATTGTCGTTCCCGATTTGCGCGGCAGAGGGGTGCGTGAAGCGATGTCGGTATGCGCCAATCACGGATTAAACTTTCAGGCGAGCGGCGACGGGGTCATCACGACGCAAACGCCGACCGCCGGTTCTTATGTGACCAGAGAAACGATTCTGAAAGTGCATCTGGCAAAACCCATAGCCATAGCGAAAAAAGCCATAGTGACGGATGGGAAGAAAGCAACCGAAGTGAAAAAGCTGGTTGCGGTGAAGAAGCCAGCGCAGAAACAACCGCCGCCGAAGCCACCAAACAAAGCGGTGGCAAAAACAAGATAACCAGTCTGGGAGCATCCTGGGAGCGCAGGCATCTTGCCTGCTAACCCTAAGCAGGCAAGATGCCTGCGCTCCCAGGATGCCATTAGGCTTGCTCTCGCCGCTTTCGTGCTATAGAAATGAGCCGATGCGAGTAAAAGATTTAGCCGCCGAAATCGCTGCCCTTGCCGTAGCGGGAGACCTGCAAGGTGACGCTACCGATGTGACCCATGATTCACGCGCCTGTAAGCCCGGTGCGGTCTTTGTGGCGATTCGCGGCGATAAATTTGATGCTCATAACTTCATCCTGCAAGCTGTCGCACAGGGAGCCGTCGCCGTTATCTCTGAACAAGCAGCACAAGCGAACGCTCCGGCATGGCTTCAGGTAGAGAATGCACGGGCGGCATTGGCACACGCGGCGGCGGCGGTTTATGGGCATCCGTCGCAAAAATTGAAAGTCGTCGGCATCACCGGAACCAACGGCAAAACGACAACAGCGCATCTGGTTGACTCGATACTTCGCACGGCAGAAGGCGCGTCGGCAATGTTCGGAACGATTGTGCATCGCATCGGTCATCACACCGAAACGGCAAAGCACACGACGCCGGAAGCCGCCGATATTCAACGGATGCTTGCCGAAGCGGTAAAGGCGAATTGTCAATCGGCAGTAATGGAAATCTCATCGCACGCCAGTGAGTTGCGTCGCGCCGATTACCTGCAGCTCGCCGCCGCCGTCTTTACCAATCTGACCCGCGACCATCTCGATTATCATAAAACGATGGAGAGTTATTTTGCCGCCAAAGAGAAACTCTTTAGCGGGGCGCTTGGAACCGCGCCGCAAGCGTCAATTATCAATGCCGATGATGAATATGGTCGCAAACTGGTACAAAGCGCCAAAGGCAGAATACTTACTTACGGTTTGAATGAAAAAGCCGATGTGCGAACCGACGATTTCCGCTTGAGCGCCGAGGGGCTGGCGTTTACGGCGCAAACGCCAATAGGAGAAGTTGAGATTACTTCCTCGCTTGTTGGTCGCCCGCACGTCTACAACATTTTAGCGGCGCTTGCCACCGGCATGGCTTTGCAGTTCGATTTAGCGACCTGTGCCGCCGGAATCGCCAATTGTCAAATTGTCGCCGGAAGATTCGAGCAAGTGCGACTGGAAGAAGGGCAAGCGGATTTTGCGGTTATCGTGGATTATGCCCACACTGACGATGCCTTGCGAAATGTTTTGCAGACGGCGCGGGAAGTAGCGGGCGAGTCTCGGGTGATTACCGTCTTTGGTTGCGGCGGCGACCGTGACCGCACGAAACGCCCGATTATGGGCGAAGCGGCGGCGACATTAAGCGATGTCGTGATTGTTACGTCGGACAACCCGCGCAGCGAAGACCCTCTGGCAATCATCGAAGAGATAGAGGTCGGATTGCAGAAAATCGGCAAGCCGTACAGCAAACAACCTGACCGCCGCGAAGCTATCTTTCAGGCAATCAACGAAGCGCGTCCGGGCGATGTCGTGATGATTGCCGGAAAAGGTCACGAAGATTACCAGATTCTCAAAGACCGGACGATTCATTTTGACGACCGCGAAACGGCGCGGGAAGCGCTGCTGAGGCGACTTGGTTTGTCGCCTCTTTAATAAAAATGCTAGAGTGCCGGGTCTGACAGTAGAGCAAAGAATGACGCTAAACGAAGTCATCAAAATAATCGGTGGCAATGCCGGAGAGTTCGACAGCGCGATGCTTGAGCGTGACATCTCCGGCTATTCGATAGATTCGCGCACCATTCGCAATGGCGAACTCTTCTTTGCCATTAAGGGCGAAGTTCACGACGGGCATAAATTTGTTGCCAATGTATTGGCAAAAGGCGCGATTGCGGCTGTCGTCAGTGATGCGGCAGCAGGCGCAAGGCTCATCAAAGTTGAGGATCCGCTGGCGGCATTGCAAAGACTGGCAGCAGCGGTGGTTAGAGATTGGCGCGGGCAGTTAATCGCCGTAACCGGCAGCGCCGGAAAGACGACAACGAAAGATTTAACTGCAACCGTTCTTTCGCAAAGCGGGCGCGTCATTAAGACACAGGGCAATCTCAATAATGCTTATGGCTTGCCGCTTTCGATTCTCAAGATGGAAACGGATGGCGCACGGGCGGACGATTTCGATTTTGGCGTTTTTGAAATGGGCATGAATCACGCGGGCGAGATTGCTGATTTGACCGCTTTTGCGCCGCCCGATGTCGGCATGGTCACCAATGTTGCGGCGGTGCATCTCGAATTTTTCGACTCAATAGATGGCATTGCCGATGCGAAAGCCGAGATGGTGCGCGGCATCAAACCGGGTGGCACAGCGATTTTGAATGCCGATGATTTCCGCGTCGCCCGAATGCGACAGCTAGGCGATGATATTAGCTATCTCACATTCGGCATTGATGAAAGCGCCGACGTGATGGCGCGGGATATTGCATCGGACGGCTTGAGCGGCACAGAGTTTACGCTTGTAACCCGACGCGGCGACGTGCGGGCGCGATTGCCGTTGGTTGGCAAACATAATCTTTATAATGCGCTGGCAGCGAGCGCCGTAGCCGAACATTATGAAGCGCCGTTGCAACAAATCGCGGTGGCTTTCGCTCAAGTTGCCGCGCCGAAGATGCGCGGTGAGGTGTTGCGCTTTACGGAAGGCTTTACGGTGATTGACGATTCGTACAACTCAAATCCGCGAGCCTTGGTTGAGATGGTGACGACGATGCAGGCAAGCAGAGGCTATCAGCGCAAGATTGTCGTTGCCGGAGAGATGCTGGAACTTGGTGAAGCGAGCGCGGAATTGCACCGGGAAGCAGGAGAGAAGATTGCTGCGCTTGGCATTGATTTATTGCTCGGCGTGCGCGGCTTGGCAAGTGAGTTGATACACGGCGCACACGCTAGCGGAATGAAGAAAAATGCCGCGTTCTTTTTTGCTTCGCCACAAGAAGCGGCAGATTTTTTAATAAAGGAAGTCCGCGCCGGAGACCTCATCCTCGTCAAAGGCTCACGCGGCGTAAAGACCGAAATTGTTGTCGGCAGATTGAAGGAAGGCAGGCAGAAGGCAGAAAGCAGTAGGCAGTAGGCCACTTCGGGCAGATTTGATTTTCGGATATAGAGAACAGCAAACAGGTTGCGTCAATAAAGCTACCCTGTCTGCTGCCTTCTCCTAATCTCTGCTTACTGCCTCCTGCTTACTGCTCAATCATCCGGCTTCGAGGGCAGAATGTTCTATTACTTACGACTCTTTCAGGGGGTACACAGCAGCCTGTCGTGGTTGCGCGTTTTTGAGCAGGTGACATTCCGTTCGGCTATGGCGGCAATTACGGCAATGCTCATCAGCCTATTATTCGGCAGGCGCGTAATCAATTTGCTCAAGCAACTCAACTTCGGGCAGTACATCCGCGAAGAGGGTCCGCAAACGCATCAATCGAAAAAAGGTACGCCAACCATGGGCGGCATTCTGGTTATGGGCGCGATTACCATTTCAACGCTGCTGTGGGCGAATCTCTCGGTCGTCTATGTCTGGATTATTGTGGTAACGACGCTGGCTTACGCGAGTATCGGCTTTGCTGACGACTACTCAAAAATTAAAAAGAAACAGAATCTGGGGCTGACCGGCAAACAGAAACTGGCGTTGCAATTTCTCGTCGCTTTTTTGTTTGCGCTGGCGTTGAAGTACCTGACGCCTTATTCCACCGATTTGAGTTTTCCGATTATTAAAAAGACTATCCTGCTGTGGTGGCCCCTTTATTTATTGATTTTTGCGCCGATTGTCGTTGTCGGTTTCTCGAATGCCGTGAATTTGACGGACGGGCTTGACGGGCTGGCAATTTCCGTGACGATGGTGACGGCGGCGACGCTGACCGGCTTTACTTATGTCACCGGGCATAAGGTCTTTGCGGAATACCTCGATCTGGTCTATAACCCGCAGATTCACGAATTGACGATTTTTTGTGCGGCGGTAACGGGGGCGAGTTTCGGGTTTCTATGGTTCAATGCGCCGCCTGCCGAAGTCTTTATGGGCGATGTCGGGGCGCTTGGGTTAGGCGGGGCGATTGGCGCAATCGCGGTGATGATTAAACAGGAATTTCTGCTGGTAATTATCGGCGGTGTCTTTGTCCTCGAAGCCTTATCGGTAATGTTGCAGGTCGCGTCGTTCAAACTCTTCCGCCGCCGAATCTTCAAGATGACGCCGATTCATCATCACTTTGAATTGATGTATCCGCCGGAGTTGTCGAAGCGCATGGAGCCGAAAATCGTTTTCAGATTCTTAATTGTGGCAATTCTATTGGCTCTGTTGAGCCTTTCGACTTTGAAGTTGCGGTAAAATATGACACGCAGATTTATTTTAACATCGGTATTATGTACGCTACTGATTACAGTCTGTCTGGCAAGCAGTCAGACCAAGTCACAAGCTAAGTGGAAATCTATTGGTTTTTACTATCACCGCGAAAACGAAGTCGAAATGTTCTATGACGCAGAAAGCATCAAACGCACCAGCAAAAAAACGATGCAGGTTTGGATAAAGCAAATTGAGCATTATAAAGATGATAAAGCAAAGCAAGTAGGGCTTGAGGAACTTATGAACAATAGAAGATTTCTTAAGCTTCCATTAGATGGATACGATAAATTTGCTTACTCTACCTCACTCATTGAATTTGACTGCCAAGAGAAAGCTGGACGCGACCTATGCTTTGTTGACTACGATGAAAAGGGGAAAATAATAGGCAAAAAATGCTTGAATATGCCTTTTGCGCCAGTGATGACTGAAGTAACAAAAAAACTTTTGGATGTAACTTGCAAGCAAAAATGAGTCCTAAGAGGATTAAAAATCATTTTCGGAATTAAGGCTTAGTGATTGTTAGTGGTAAAAAAGTTCTGGTTGTCGGGGTAGCGCGTAGCGGCTTGGCGGCAGCGCGTCTGCTTGCTTCACGCGGCGCAGTGGTGATGGCTAATGATATGAAAGCCGAAAACGATTTGCTGACTTCATCGCTTGCGGCTGAGATTGAAGAGTTGCGAAAAGGCGGTGTTACATTCGTTTTCGGCTCGCATCCGCAAGAGGTATTTGAGAATGCCGATTTAATTATCCTCAGCCCCGGTGTGCCGTTGACGATTGAGCCGCTACAAAAAGCGCAAGCGGCGGGCGTTGAAATCATCAGCGAACCGGAACTGGCGGGGCGATTCCTGCGCGGGCGAATGATTGGCATTACCGGCTCGAACGGCAAGACGACTACGACAACTTTGATTGGCGAATTGATGCGGGCGGCGGGCGCAGATGTGATTATCGGCGGCAATATCGGCACGGCGCTCACCGGACTGGTAGAACAATCGCATGACAATTCATGGACAGTTGCCGAGCTTTCCAGCTTTCAACTCGAAACCATTGAAAGTCTGCGGGTTCATGTTGCTGTCGTCACCAACATCACGCCTGACCATCTTGACCGGCATGGCACGTTTGAAAATTATGTTCGCGCCAAACAGCAAATTTTCAGAAATCAAACCCGTGAAGATTTTGCGATTCTGAATCGGGGCAGTCAGGCAGTCGTGGACATGGTTGAAGAGTACGGTCACTCGTCACGTCCGGTCTATTTCAGCAGCAATGCGGGAAGCGATGCAAAAAACGACATCTATCTGCGTGACAGCAGAATCTTGACAGCGCTGCTAAACAGCAACGAAACCGAGGTGCTTGGCATAGACGAAATCCAAGTACCGGGAATGCACAATGTCGAAAACATTATGGCGGCGCTGGCGGCGGTCTTTTGCGCGATGCAGACGAAGCCGGATGCAGTTGAGCCGTTGCGTCAGGTGATTCGCAATTTCAAAGGCGTTGAACATCGCATTGAATTTGTCGCGGAAATCAACGGCGTGAAGTTTTACAATGATTCAAAAGCAACCAATGTGGATTCGACGGTGAAATCGCTGGAAGCCTTCAAACAAAATGTCATTATTATCTTAGGCGGCAAAGACAAAGGCAGCGATTACACGATTCTCGCGCCGCTTATTCGTGAGCGCGTCAAACAGATTGTTTTAATTGGCGCGGCAAGTGATAAAATTGCCGCACAACTCGAAGGCACACGCCCGATGGTGCGGGCAACTTCGATGCAAGACGCGGTAGAAAAATCTTTCGCCGCCGCATCCGCAG
>Ga0187894_10004503_pt1 | contig 14897 bp, 10 predicted proteins | sample GBC1701081metaG_FD_136650 | JGI IMG/M metagenome (GOLD analysis project Ga0187894, IMG submission 136650) | White microbial mat communities from a lava cave in the Kipuka Kanohina Cave System on the Island of Hawaii, USA - GBC170108-1 metaG ...
CGGTGCTGCCGACATCTGCTCGAAGGCGGCGTAGCCCGGCGTATAGACCGCCGTCATCGCCTGGGTGCGATCCTGCAACGCCATGCGCGAGGCGCCGAAGTCGATCAGCGACGGCGTGCCCTGGGCGTCGATCAGGATGTTGGCCGGCTTGATATCGCGATGGAGGAAGCCTGCCCGGTGGACATGCTCCAGGCCGTCGAGCAGCGGATAGAGCAAACGCTCGATGACCGGTTGCGGCAAACGTCCGTCGCGGCGCAGCCGCGCTTCCAGAGTGTCGCCCGGCACCAGGGCCATGACCATGTAGGCCGTGCCATTGGCTTGCAGGAAGTCATAGACGTTGACGATACCTGTCACATGCTCCAGGTGCGCCAAGGTCTTGGCCTCGGCCAGGAACCGGTCACGGCCCCAGCGGAAATCGTCGGCCAACTGGGTCGAATGCGGCAGCACCATCGAATCAGACTGGCGCGCGGCAAAGCTGGTCGGCAGGTACTCCTTGATCGCCACATCACGGTCGAGCTCGGTGTCCCGGGCGCGATACGTGATGCCGAAGCCGCCCTGCCCCAGCACCGAAACGATCTGATACTTGCCGATACGACTGCCCGCCGGCAGCGCAATCATGTTGCCGTCGGGTGCAGCACCCTGAGAATTCTGTGCGGGCGTCGTCCATTGGACCTTGTCGACCACGGTCGCACCCTCATAACTGACCAATTGCTCACTATCTATCGGGTGACCACCGCGCGCGCAAGCGCGGCCGGGTGCGGCAAATGGCACCCGGCACTGTCTCTGTTTGCGTGCGTGCGCGACTAGCCGCCGGCGATACGGACGGACGGCACCGCGGTGCCGCCGAACGACGGGATCCACGCCGAGTGCTTGCCGGGACCGCCGGCCACCAGGATGTGGATGTCATCTGGCGTCGGCGCGATCTTGTAGTAATCGTTGACCGGTACGTGGTCTGAGCCGGCGTAGCTTTCCTGGTTCTCCTTGGAGACGCGCGAGACGTGTACGCGCGCGCGCTCGAACAGTCGGCTCTGCATACCCTCGATCGTCCAGCCGTCTCGATGCAGCGTCTCGGCATGCTCGGGGCCCAGCACGAGGACATAGGGCCCCTTGCCGTAGATCGTGTTGGCACCTGACTGCGCAATCGAGTTCTCGATCGTGACCAGGAGACCCTCGCCCGAGGTGCTGCCGTGATCGTTGATGTTGTGCGGCGCTTCACCGGCCATCGCGGTCACCACGCTGTCGCCGGCGGCGAAACCGCGACGCACGTGATACGGCGTCCACGGGCTGTCCTCCTCGTTCTCGCCGAAGCAGTAGGCGTACTTCGCCGGCGAGCCGTGCGTGGCGCGATCCATCAGGCCGGGCTTGGCGCCGCCGACATTGAGCAGGATGAGCTGCAGCGCGCGACCGATCGTGGCATTGGCGCGCCAGCCCTGACCGAAACAGTTGCTGCCGCAGTTGATGTCGAGCGTCTTGCGGATCGGGCCGCTGACCAGCAGCATCGGCGCGCAGGGATGCGTCGTCGCCAAGGTGCCGTGCAGGTTGTAGTCGGGCGTGAGCACGGCGCGCAGCCCCGCCAGCACGACCGGGAAATAGTCGGGCTTGCAGCCGGCCATCACGGCATTGGCCGCCAGGCTCTTCAAGGTCGGCACCACCTGGCGTGGCGATACCGGCGCAAAGGGTTCGTTGTCGCCGCGGCAGATGGCGACGAATTTGTCGACCGCCGCTTCGGTCGGGACCACCAGCGGCATGCCGTCGCCCCAGCCCTGCTCGAGCGCCAGCTCGTTCCAGGCCTCGGCGTCGCCATCAGGGATGTCGATCAGCTCGGTTTCCGGCGTGTCCTTCATGCTCTTGCCCTGTTCACGTGCCAATGGCTTCGAGCAGTCCGTTCGACGCGGTCGCGATCCGCTCGGCGAGCTCCTGCGCGTTGAGGCCGCCGATCGGGTGCTTCACGACGATCAGCTTCGGTTCGATCTTGCGGGCCTTGGCCTGGGCCAGCACCAACGGACGGAATGTCTCGGTGGCGATCACGTAGGCCGCCACGCCGCGCTTTTGCAGTTCAACGAAGTCGTGGAAACTCCACGATGAGCAGGACCCTCAATCGGCTATCGCCAGGAGCGCGCCACGATACTTGGCGGCGACCTGCTCGATCAGTTCGACCGGCGCCCCTTGGCTGGCGCTGTTCTTGTGCACGAAGTCGATATTGTCGGTGGGGCGTATGCCGCCGAGCCGGGCGCGGATGCCCTCCAGCAGCTCGCGCGCATTCGGCTTGGAATTGGAAAACAGTGCGATCGGATCGGCGCGCCAGTCCACCGGCTTGACGGCAACAGTCTCGCCGCCGGTTGCCGATACGCCGAAAGTCGGATTGACGATGCGCATGCGCACCTCCTTAGCTTGCCTTCAGTCCCTGCACCGCGGCGCGTCCGGCGCGCTCGCCGTCGGCGATCGCACTGGCGATCCGCTGCGGCGCCCGGGCCCGCACGTCGCCCGCGGCGAACAGCGTGCGGCCAGGCAGCCGCAAGTCTTCATCCACCATGATGTGGCTCATGCCGTCGAGGTCAAGCAACCCGCGTGCAAAGCTGACCGCCGGAATCCGCTGCGTGTAAACGAAGACGGCCCGCGCCGGCAGGACGTCATGGCCGCTGTCGCGCGCGATCGTGACCGATTGCAGCCCGTCCTCGCCGTCAAGCGCCACGATGCGGCCCTCGATCATGTCGATATTGCCCTGCGCCGTCGCGCTTGCCACCCGCTCCCGCTCGCCGAACAGCGGGCCGCCGGGATGCACCAGGGTCACGCGCGCGGCCACCTGCGCCAGCTCGATCGCCTCCTGCATCGCCCAATTGTCGGTACCGGCCACGATCACATCCTGCCCGGCGTAGAGTGGTCCGTCGCAGGCGGCACAGAACGACAGGCCACGCCCCTCGAAGCCCGCCTCGCCGTCGATGCCCAGCGTGCCTTGCGTCAGTCCGGTGGCGATGATCGCGCCCCGGGCGCGGTGCTCGCCGTCATCCGTCGCAACGACCCAGCCCTCACCGTCGCGCCGCAAGGCCCCGACCTCGGCCACGGCCAGTTCAGCACCGGCCGTCACCATTGCGTCCGACAGGCTCGCGACCAAATCAGGCCCGGTCGTGCCTGCCGGCAGGTCCGGCATATCATGAAGTGGCCCGAAATTGATCAGCTGGCCACCCGGGCCGAGCCGGTCGATGCACACGCACGCCAAGCCCGCGCGCGCCACGACAGACGCCGCGCTCAGGCCCGCCGGGCCGGCGCCAATCACGATGACATCCCACATGCGGCTCATGTCATCGACTATGCGACAGGTAGCGCGCACGCGCCATACCAGCCGGCACAGACATCGCGTCGCCTCGTTTTAGCGGCCTTTGATGGTTTCGAGGATCGGCAGCAGATGGCGCACGAAGGCGTCGGGGTTTTCGGACATCGGGAAATGGCCAACGCCCTCCATCGCCGCCCACGTCGACCCGGCGATCGCCGCATGCGCGGCCTGGCCATGCTCTATCGAACCACTCCAGTCGTATTCGCCGTTGAGGATGTGCACGGCGGTCCGGCCGGTATCGATGTTCGCCGCTTCGACGCGCAGGTCGTAGTCGGCCAGATAGTAGTGCAGGTCCCCGAGGAAGGCCGGTGGCCAGCCGGCTGCGTAGACGTGGCTGGTTTCCTTGCGGTAGGCCTCGGGCGAGGTTGGACTCATCAGCGAGTCCATCATGCGCGCCTTGTACTCATTGCTGACCTGTGGATGCCACAGCGCGCTCAGCGCCTCCAGGTCAGCGTCGACCTTCAGCGCACCCTCCACCGAGATCACCGCACGGAACACCTCGGAATGATGCCGCGCCAGGTCCAGCGCCAGAAGGCCACCGACCGAGCACCCCATGAACACAGGACGATCGAGCTTGAGCACCGATGCGAGTGTAACCGGGATGGCGCGCAGGAACGCGGCCGTCAGGCGGTACTCGCTGGCCCACCATTTGGGGCCGACGGGCGGCAGCGACTTGCCGTGGAATGGCAAGTCATAGGCGATCAACCGGAAATGGTCGGTGATCTCGGGCCGCTCGAACAGGTGGCGCCACTGCGCGCCGTGACAGCCAGCCGTGTGCTGCAGCAGGAGCGGAATGCCCGCCCCTGCCTCCTCGAGGTAGACGCGGTAGTCCGCGCCGCCAAGCTGCAGGTGTACGTAGCGCCCGACAGGACTGTCGAAGCGGCCCGCGGCGACCGACGGCGGCAGTGCTTCTGACGGCCTTGACGGCCGCAGGAGCTCGATGGCGCGCATCACTGCCGGATAGTACTGCGCGTAGACGATCGGGTCGCCTTCCAGTGCCATCTGCCCTGCCATGATCAGCGGCGCGATGTCATTGACGAAGCGCGGCGGCGTGGCCGCAAGCAGGGCGTCCCATGTCTCTTGAGGCGCGGCGAGATCGATGACGCCTGCCCCCTGCCCGCCGGGATCGCCGGCCCGCGGCACACCGTTGGCAAGCGTCACACCCAGCAGTGTCCCGCCCAGGCGCAGCCGCATGCCGCCATTCCAGAAACGGGCAGCGAGACGGAACTCCCCATCGGCCGCACACAACGCGGCAAGATGCTCCGATGTTCGGGCCGGATCCGCAGACATGGCACGCCTCCCTCATCGCCTGCCATGCCCGCAGGCGCAGGCAGTGGCCGAAAGGTCCGTAACACGTCCCCTGCGCCTCAACGAGGACCGCGCCGAATCCATCACATACGTGATCGCCCCCTGCAACACGGTCCGCCAGCACTGGCGATGGCGTATGCCCAACGCGCCTTGTACGGTGCCGCATGTTCGGCGTTCTCCTCGCGTTGGCGGCCGCTGCTGTCTATGGCGCCGGCGACTTCGTGGGCGGCCTGGCAGCGCGGCGCATCTCCGTCCTCTTCGTGGTGGGCGTCGGCCAGATCGCCGGCCTCGTCGCGCTGGTGCTGCTGGCGTTGGTGCTGCCGGCGGCCGGCGTGCTGCGGGCCGATCTGCTGTGGGGCGCCGCCAGCGGCATCTCGACGGCGATCGGCATCACCCTGCTCTACCAGGCGCTGGCCACCGGCCGCATGAGCGTGGCAGCGCCCGTCACCGCGCTGTCGGCGCTGTCGCTGCCGGTGCTGTTCGCCTACGCCGGCGGCGACTGGCCGGGCTGGATGCCGACATCGGGCATTGCGCTCGCGGCCGTCGCCGTCGCGCTGATCAGCCGCGAGGAAGATCGTGCCGGTGTCGCCGCCGGCTCGGCCCGCCGCGCGCTGGGCCTGGCGGTCGCGGCCGGACTGGGCATCGGCGTCTTCTACATCACCATGAAGCAGACGAACGACGCCTCGGGCCTGTGGCCGCTGGTGGCAGCGCGCGTCATGTCGGCGGCGATCTTTACCGTCGTGGCGCTGGCACTGGTGCGACGCTGGCGGCAGGCGGCAATGCCGGCCGCGGCACTGTGGGGCTGGGCCGTGCTGTCGGGCGTCTTCGACAGCGCGGCCAACGCGCTCTATCTGCTGTCCAGCCGGGAGGCCCCGCTGGCGATCGTCGCGACACTGACATCGCTCTATCCCGCCAGCACCGTGCTGCTGGCCCGCGTGCTGCTGCGCGAGCGCCTGCAGCCAGTGCAGATCGCCGGCCTGCTGCTCGCCACGGTGGCGGTCGTGCTGATCGTGCACGGGCGTTAGGATTTTTCGGACCGCGGACGTTCACGCCCGCACTCGCTCGCAGCGAAGCGGAGAGCGAAAGACTGTCGGCGATAACGTGTCACAGGCGAAAGCAAGACTTTCGCCTGTGATGCGCGCGTGGACGCGCGCGGTCCAAAACAGATCACTCAGCCGCGGCGCGGGCCGGTGCGACGTTCAGAACGGCAGCCGCCGCCTCGGCGACGACCGTGCCCTCGAAGAAGCGCGGGTTCTGCGTGCCCCACAGGCGCACTGTGTTGGCGAACGTGAAGTCGCGGAAATCGTCCGCCGTGATGAGCTCGTCCTCGACCAGCTCATAGGCCTCCGGCACGGGACTGAGCATGTCGGGCACGTCGAAATGCCCGATGTCGGAGCTGAAGATCGCGTTGATGCGGGCGCCGAAGGGATTGGCACGGCCGAACGCGGTTACGTTCATGCGGTCGTCGGCCTCGCAGCCGAAATAGTACGGCCGGGCATAGAGATCGACCCAGTCTTCCTTGCGCGTGATGTTGCAGGCCGCGAAGTCGTCCAGCACCGCAACGCCGCCGGTGAGTTCATCTTCCTCGCGACTGGGCCAGCCGTCGCGTCGTGCCAGTTCGGCGGCAATGTCGTCATAGCCGTACTGATCGACCAGGCTCTTGAGCAGGGCGCGGTCGAGTTTCTTGGGATCCATGTAGGCGATGCCGTCGCGGCCGCGCCGCTCCCAGTGCTCGATCAGATCGGCAAAGAGCTGGCATCCCCAGCCGACCCCGCCCTCGAGAAAGGCAAAATGCAGATCGGGGAAGCGCCGCGTCACGCCGCCGAGGAACAGCGCCTTGGCCAGCGCATGTCCGGCGGAGGCAAAATGGCCGATATGGTTAAAGGTGAAGTTGCTCGGTGAGTTGCGCAGGCCGAAGCCGCGACCGCCGGCATGGAAGGTCGGCGCCATGCCGAGCTCGCGGCATTTCTGCCAGACGGCGTCGTAGTCGTGGTTGCTGTCGAGACCCAGCATTTCGTAGGTCACGGTGAAACGCGCCAGCGCCGGATCGATACCCTCGGCGGCCGGGACCTGCCGCGGAAAACTGCCGCCGAACATGCCGACCTTGGCGCCGAGCTGCTTGGTTGCATAGTCGAGTTCGGCGATCGCCTCTTCGGGCGTGTGCATCGGGATGATCGCGGCCGGCGTCAACCGATCGCCGAGCTTGGCGAAATACTCGGCGGTGACGATGTTGAAGCCGCGCACCACGGCGCGCCGCGTCTCGTCGTCGGCGATGCGCGGGATGCCCAGCCCGGCGGTCGGATAGATGACGCCGAAATCGATGCCGATCTCGTCGAGCCGGTCGTACAGCATGCGCGGCATCATCGCCGTGGCGCGATCGCGCGTGTTGGTCGACTGGCGGGTCCAGTAGCCCTCCATCGCCTGCCCGCGCTGCTTGCGCTCGGCGATCGACGCACTCAGCGCGTCTGATATCCGTCGCTGGGTCGCCAGGAAGCCATCCGCGGCCTTGTCGCCGGCAACCTTGCGCATTCTCTCGGAGAAAACCGGCGTGTACTCGACCCAGTGGCCGTCGGCGTCGACGATGGGATGCTTGAGACTGGCGCGGATATCGCTCGCACTGCGATGAGAGCTCATGCTCGCCTCCATGGTCACAAATCGACTGATTGCAGCGCAATACGGAGAGGCAACGCAGACTTGTAGGTGACCGTATCGCTGCCGGCATACGTGCACAACGGCAGGGGCGATGCTGATCATGCAGGGCCGCTGCGCGCTGCACGCTGGCGCCTGTAGCCGCGTCAGGCCGGCGTCGATATGCTGTGCTCAATGACGGGAGGCAGTCCACGTGAGGGCCGCTTGAAGTGGATCCGGGAATTCATCGCGGCGCTGACGCGCGTCGACGCCATCGCGGAAGGTGGTGCCCGCCGTACCCGCGATCTGCGGCTCGACTTCTTTCGCGGCCTGGCGCTGTGGTTCATCTTCCTCGACCACATCCCCGACAACACCGTGAGCTGGCTGACCGTGCGCAACTACGGTTTCAGCGACGCCACTGAGATCTTCGTTTTCATTTCCGGCTATACGGCCGTGATCGCCTATGCCGGGATCATGCGCCAGGGCGGCTGGGTGCGCGCGGCGGCCCGCGTGCTGGGCCGCGTCTGGCAGCTCTATGTCGCACACATGATGCTGTTCGTGGTGCTGACGGCATCCGTTGCCTGGGCCGCGGCCACCCACAGCAAAGGCGACACCTTCGTCGAGCACATGAACCTCACCGGGCTGGGCCAGATGCCCTACGAAACCCTGGTGCAGGCGGCCCTGCTGAAATTCCGCCCCCTCAATCTCGACGTCCTGCCGCTCTATATCGTGCTGCTGCTCAGCTTCCCGCTGATGCTGCCCCTGGTCGTGCGCCGACCGTGGCTGGCGCTGGGCATCTCGCTCGCCCTCTATCTCGCGGCGCGTTACTGGGAGTGGAACCTGCCGGCGCATCCCGAGGGAACGACGTGGTTCTTCAATCCGCTGGCGTGGCAGCTGGTGTTCTACGCCGGCGCAGCGCTGGCGAGCAGCGGTCATATCATCGAACGCCTGCGGCCGGCCCATCCGGCGCTCGATGGCCTGGCGGCCGCCTACCTGCTGGCCGCCGGGTTCGTCGCCCTGGGCTGGTATATCCCGGCCCTGGCGTCGTGGCTGCCCGACGTCGTCGGCCGGCAGATCTATCCCATCGACAAGACCAGCTTCGACCCGCTTCGGCTGCTGCACTTCCTCGCCGTGGCCTATCTCGTCGCCCGCATCACGCCACCCGGCGCCGCCTTCTTGCAGCGATGGTACGCCCAGCCCCTGCGGCGCTGCGGCGAGCATTCGCTGGCAATTTTCTGCCTGGGGACTTTCCTGTCGTTTGTCGGCTATGTGGTTGTCGGTACCTATGCGGAGACTGTATCGCATCCGATGCTGCTGGATGTCGCGGTCAGCATCGCCGGACTCGCCATCATGGTGGGAGCAGCGTATTTTGCACATTGGTACAAGAGCACCGACAAGAGTACGGATAAGAGTTCCGACACCATCCGCCGCCCGCCACCTGTCCCGGTGTCCGTTGACGCCGCGCCTGAGACCGACGTGTCCGCCCCTCGCCCCATCCAGCCCGTTAAGCCCGAGATCGACCTGACCGCCCAAACGGCGCGACGCAGCGGCGCGCTGTCGGTCGCCCTGGGCGCGGCGCTGGCGGCTTTACTGCTGATCGCCGCGCCGGAGCCGGCGATGGCCGGTCCGGAGAAATGCCCGGTCGCGCCCGAGAACCTTGGCCTCGGCACGACGTTGCCACGCGTGAAGGCTGCGGTGCACGAGCGCAAGAAGGTGGTGATCGTGGCGCTGGGCTCGTCGTCGACCCAGGGTCACGGCACGACGGCCGAGGTCAACACCTACCCTCGTCAGATGGAGATCAGGCTGGCGCGCGAGTTCCAGGACGTGCGCTTGAAGTTCAACATGTTCAACAAGGGCATCGGCGGACAGGACGTCACCGAAATGCTCGAACGGTTGGAGCGTGACGTCATCTCGCGCGACCCCGACCTGGTGATCTGGCAGGCGGGCACCAACGCCGCGCTGCGCGGCATGCCGCTGGACGTTTTCAAGCTGAAGCTGTCGACGGGCGTCGAGCGGCTGAAGAAGGCCGGCGCCGACGTCGTGCTGATGACGCCGCAGTACGTACCCGCCGTCATCGCGCTGACCAACGAGGACGACTATATCGGCGCCATGGAATCCATTGCGCGTGAGCACGGTGCCGGCGTCTTCAAACGCTTCCAGATCATGCGTGACTGGGTAGCAGGCGAGCACATGCCCTATGCCCAGTTCATGGCCACCGATGGCCTGCACTTGAACGATTTCGGCCAGCGCTGCATGGGCAAGTTGCTCGCCAAGGCCGTGGGCATGACCATCCACGAGCGCTGACAGCGCTTCAGCGGTGTACTGAACAGCACATTGCGTCATGTTGACGCGTCGCTACGGCGTGTCCCTCCATACGCATTTCTGAGTCATCACTCTTATCTGGTTCGAGACCGGTAGGAACTTTGTTCCTATTCAGCGTGTTTTAGACGCTCTTCTTAAGCTGGCGGCCCGCTCCTCCGGTCCCGGTCCCTTGCCCGGCGGGCCCATCGATGGGTTTCTCAAAGTCGGCAACTAAATCGGCTTTCACGATTTTCTACCCATTGAGTCAACGCCTTAGAGACGCTCGTGTCACGCCTGTTGAATATAGTTCGACAACAAGATGTTGGGCGTTCGCTTTTTTTGACTTTTTTGCAGTCTTAACGTAGGTGTTGATTTGCGTTCAGAAACAAAGGGTAACGGGACTCTATGGGGATGGGGTCTCGGCTTCCTTCTGAACATAGTCGGTGCGTGCCGGGTCGGCACGCCAAGTCCGGGGGCTAAGTCGGGAAGGAAAGCGATTGTTGGTTTCGGACGGCAAGGCGGCTCACGCCTTTGGCCGTTCCGAGGGTTCGCACTGTACGCTGCAGCCTGCCACGCCGGTGTAAGGCGTTGACTTGGCTCCAGCGCGCGAAGGCGGTCATTTCAGCCGCTGTCGCAGATCGGACGGGTCGCCACGCAGGCTGCGCGTTCGTTCGCCCTCGAATGATCGAAATCGCATCGCAATCTCTTCCTTGGAGGTGACGTGCGTGCAATGCCCGTTCAGCGATCGGTGACAGGCGAGCGCAGAGCCGCCGCGGCCACGACGGCCTGAGTCCGTCCGATGGCGCGCGTTCTGTCCGTGTCAGGCCAGCGCATTGTGGCGCTTGGCGACGGCTGGGAACTGACGGCAACGGCACCCAACGAGGTGTCGGCGCCGGCAGGCCTGGGAGAGACGCGCCTGTGGTCAGCCGCCAGCGTGCCGGGTACGGCAGCGCAGGCCTGGCGCGACGCCGGACACTGGACACTCGCAGCCCCCACCGCCTTGCATGATCGCGACGTGTGGTACCGCACCCGCTTCACGGCAGACGGTGCCCGCGCGCTTCGCCTTCACGGACTGGCCACGCTGGCCGAGGTCTGGCTCAACGGCACCTCCCTGCTGCGCTCGGACAACATGTTCCATGCGCACACGGTGGCGGCCGATCTGCGCGGCGACAACGAACTCTGCATTGCGTTTCGCGCCCTGCATCCGGCGCTCGCCCGCAAGAAAGGCCGCGCCCGCTGGCGTCCACGCATGATCGAGCCGGCCACCTTGCGCTTTGCCCGCACCACCCTGCTGGGTCACATGCCGGGCTGGTGCCCACCGGTGCACGCCGTCGGCCCCTGGCGACCGGTCGAACTGGTCGAAGAGACCGGGCCGTTGCGTGTGGCTGGTGCCGATCTGCGCACGCATCTTGACGGCACCACGGGTGTGCTGACACTGACATTGACAGTCGATTGGGCTGGTGCCGGCCAACCCGACGCCTTTGTGCAGGTCGGTGCCGTGCGCGCGCCGTTGGTCTGGCAGGACGCCCGCACCCTGCGCGGCGAGGCCCGCATACCCGATGTCGCGCTGTGGTGGCCGCACACGCACGGCACGCCGGCGTTGCATGCCGTGCACGCGTCGGTGGGCGATGCCGCCATCGACCTCGGCCACGCCGGCTTCAGGACCATCACCGTCGATCGCGGTCCGGACGACCACGGCTTCGCACTGAACGTGAACGGCGTACGCGTCTTCTGCCGTGGTGCCTGCTGGAGCAGCGCCGATCTCGTATCACTGCCCGGCACGCGCGCCGCCTACGCGCCGTGGCTGCAGCGCATGCGCGATGCAGGCATGAACATGGTGCGCGTCGGCGGGACCATGGTCTACGAGAGCGACGAGTTCTTTGCGTTGTGCGATGAGCTGGGCCTGCTGGTGTGGCAGGATTTCATGTTCGCCAACCTCGACTATCCGGCCAACGACCCGACGTTCGTCGACAGCATCAGGCGCGAGGCCGACCAGCTGTTGGACCGCACCCAGGCAAACCCGTCGTTGGCCGTGCTGTGCGGCGGCAGCGAAGTCGCCCAGCAGGCCGCCATGCTGGGCCTGCCGCGCGCCGCCTGGAGCGGCCCGCTGTTCGACGAGATCCTGCCGGCCGCAGTACGCCAGGCACGGCCCGACGTACCCTATGTCGCCAACTCGCCCATCGGCGGCGCCCTGCCCTTTGCCGCCAACAGCAACGTCGCGCACTACTATGGTGTCGGCGCCTATCTGCGGCCGCTCGATGATGCCCGTCGCGCCGAGGTGCGGTTCGCCAGCGAGTGCCTGGCGTTCGCCAACGTGCCGGAGACCGCCACGGTGGCGCGCGTGCTGGATGGCGGCGAGGCCGCGCCGCATCATCCCAAGTGGAAGGCGCGCGTGCCGCGCGACTCAGGCGCGCCGTGGGATTTCGAGGATGTGCGCGACCACTATCTGCGCCTGCTCTACGGCGTCGATCCGCTGGCGCTGCGCTACGGCGATCCCGACCGCTACCTGCGCCTGTCGCGCGCCGTGACCGGCGAGGTGATGGAAGAGGTCTATGCAGAATGGCGCCGTGGCCGCTCGACCTGCGCCGGCGGCCTGGTGTGGATGTACCAGGACCTGTGGCCGGGCGCCGGCTGGGGTGTCGTCGACGCGCTGGGTGCGCCCAAGGCGGCCTGGCATGCACTCAAGCGCGCCTTCCGGCCGGTGCAGGTCAGCCTCACCGACGAAGGCGTGAACGGGCTTGCCGTCCACGTGCTGAACGAAACCGCAACCGCGGTCGCCGCCACGCTGTCGATCGTTTGCCTGCGCGACGGCGCCGTGCCGGTGCTGCGCGCCGAGCGCGCTCTGGTGCTCGAACCGCGGTCGGTGCAGGAAATCGCCACCGCGTCGCTGTCGGATGCCTTCTTCGACATCACCTATGCCTATCGCTTCGGGCCGCCGCCGCACGACGTGACCGTGGCGGCGCTCAGCGATGCCGAGGGCACGCGTCTGGCCGAGGCGTTCCATTTCCCGCAGGGCCGCGGCACGGCGCGCAGCGCGTTGGGCCTGTCGGCCGTGCTGGAGACGCGCGACAGCGGCTGGGCCCTGCGGCTGCGCACCGAGCGTTGCGCCCAGTCGGTCCATGTCGAGGATGAAGGGTTTCGCGCCGAAGACGAGTGGTTCCACCTCGCCCCGGGGATCGAGCGGGTGGTGCCTCTCATCGCGCGCGACGCGTCGTCGGGTGCCGTTCCCGATGGCGAGGTACATGCGCTGAACGGCTTGTCTCCCGTGCGTTTCAGGAGATCGTCATGACGCCTGTGGTGTTTGGCGGTTGCTTTGGCTGGCTGCATCCCGCGGCGGGGAACCGCGGGGTGGTGCTGTGCGCGCCGCATGGCTACGAGGAACTCTGCGTCCATCGCCAGTGGGGCCACCTGGCCCAGCAGCTGGCTGACGCCGGGCTGCCAACCCTGCGCTTCGACTATCACGGCACCGGCGATTCGGTCGGCCACGACGAGGAGCCGCAGCGCCTGCGCGCCTGGCTCGACAGTATCCAGGACGCCGTGCGCTGGATGCGCGAGCAGATCGGCGTCACCGAGGTCGCCCTGGTCGGCTTGCGCCTGGGCGGCGCCCTGGCGACGCTGGCCGCCAAGGAGCTGGGCGACATCGAGCGGCTGGCCCTGCTGGTGCCGACGATCTCGGGGCGCGCCTACACGCGCGAGATGAAGGCGCTGGCGGCTTTCTCGCCGATGCCCGATGACGCACCGCCACCGCCGTCGGCCGACGACATCGAAGCCGGCGGCTTCGTGCTCAGCGCCGAGACCGTCGAGGCCCTCCGGCATGTCGATCTGCGTCAGCTCGACGGTCAGCCGGCACCGCGCGTGCTGTTCATGCCGGCCAACGAGGGACCGGTCGAGAAGGCCCTGGTCCAGACTCTGCGCAGCGTCGGAACGGACGTGCAGGTCGCCCCGTTCGACGGCTTCGAGGAGTTCATCTGCGAGGTGCACTACGGCCAGCGCACACCGGAAGCGGCTTTCACGACCTTGACGGCGTGGCTGACACAGGACGCCGCCGCGGCGGGGGTGGTTGGCGAGCCGCGGCAGACCGCGCGCCTGGAAATGCCGCAGGCGATCGAGACACCGATGTTCTTCGGCGACGAGGCCCGCCTGTTCGGCGTCTGCTGCGAACCGCGGCCGCAGGTTGCCGACCGCACCGCGCCGGCCGTGATCTTCATCAATACCGGCCATCACCATCGCATCGGCGCCAACCGCATGGCCGTCACCCTGGGCCGGCGGCTGGCGGCGCGCGGCATCACCTCCATGCGCCTCGACATCGCGGGCCTGGGTGACAGCCAGGCGTGGCAGGGCCGGCCGGAGAACAAGCTTTACGACAAGGCGGCCTGCGCCGACATCCGCGCCGCCATGGATTGCCTGGAGGCGCAGGGCCACCGCGAGTGCGTACTGATCGGCCTGTGCTCTGGCGCCTACCTGTCGTTCTACACGGCGCTGCAGGACACCCGTGTCATCAGCCAGGTGATGATCAATCTGCAGCGCTTCATCTGGCGCGAGGGCGACAGCCTGGCGGTGGCGACGCGCACCAATTCGACGCGCATGCGCGATCTGGGTGGCGAGTTCACCGGCGCGCTGCGCAAGACGCAGGCGCTGCGCCGCCTGCTCAAGGGTGGCCGCAAGGAGTGGAACACCGTCTGGGCCATCCTGCGGCGCACCTTGGACCTGACGCGATCGGAGGTCGGCAAGGCGACATACGCGCTGTTCGGTGTCGAAGGCGAAGTGGCGCGCGGGTTCCGGCTGCTCTCGCAGCTGGGCACTGAGACGCTGCTGGTCTATTGCGCCGACGATCCCGGCCTGATCGAACTGGAGTTGCACAATCTGCGGCTCGAAGGCACGCGCCTCGTCGGCCAGAAACGGGTTGTCGCCGAGATGATCAACGGTGCCGACCACACGCTGACGCGGCGCTGGGCGCGCGATCGCCTGGCCGAGATCATCGAGGCATACCTCGCCACGCGCCGGCTGCCCGCGACGCGGCCCAGCCCGGACAAGAAGTCGGCCTCCAACTGGAATCCCGCTCAGGCGGCGTAGTTTTTCCTCCCCAACGAAGTTGGGGAGGTGCCCCGAAGGGGCGGAGGGGAGCCGACGCGGTCTTGGTAACAAAGACCACGTGCGCTCCCCCTCCGGCCTTCGGCCACCTCCCCCACTGCGTGGGGGAGGATGACCTCAAAGGAAATCGCGCAGCTCGGCGAGGAAGCCGTCGAGACGGTCGTGGTGCACCCAGTGCCCGGCGCCCTCGAACGAGACTACCTTGGCGTTGGCGAAATGCTGGATACGGCCGTCGTCC
>Ga0187894_10004504_pt1 | contig 14897 bp, 6 predicted proteins | sample GBC1701081metaG_FD_136650 | JGI IMG/M metagenome (GOLD analysis project Ga0187894, IMG submission 136650) | White microbial mat communities from a lava cave in the Kipuka Kanohina Cave System on the Island of Hawaii, USA - GBC170108-1 metaG ...
GACAAAGGGTCAAAGAAGAGTTACAGGCTTGATCTGTTTTGTTTTCTTTGACCCTTTGACCCTTTGTCCCTTTGTGTTGAAAAAAGCTTGATAACAAACTGTTATCTGGTCTATGAAACTTGCGGAAAAAAACAGAAAATTTTCCGTCTTTTCCGTACTCTCTCTCCCTTCATTAGTCAGGCGCCACGGTTAAATGTGGAGCCGCCCATTTTTTTGTCCGCCGTTTTTGTTTCTCCCGTCGCACAGTGGAACTTTTCCGCGGAACTCTCTCTCTATTGACGCCGTATATGCGTCTGCATAATATGTGGCTATGACAAATATAAACACTCGAATTTTTGACCGCGAATTGAAGAAGGGCAGCGCCGAGTTGTTGATCCTCTCGCTCGTTGAGGTTCGGCCTCGGCACGGCTATGACATTTCCAAACTGATCGAGACCCGTTCGGGCGGCGCGCTGAGTTTCCACGTCGCCTCGCTCTATCCGCTGCTCTACCGGCTGGAAAAACGCGGCTGGATCAAGGGGCAGTGGGTGGAGAAGGCCGGGCAGCGGCGGCGGCGTTATTACAAATTGACGCCCGAAGGCAGGAAGGTATTGGCGGCGCAGCGCAGCGCGTGGGAATCCTTCGTGGCCGCGATCAGTCGCATCACCGGAACCGAGCATGCCTGAATGGAAGCAAGAGATCAGCGAGCGATTGGCTGCTCTAAAGCTTGAGCCGGCGCGCGAGGCGGAGATCGTCGAGGAGCTTTCGCAGCACTTGGAGGATCGCTACGCGCAGTCGCTCGCCGGCGCCGCAACGCCGGAAGAGGCCGCTCGCGCGGCGCTCGCGGAGTTGTGTGAAAGTGAATTGTTGGCAAGGGAACTGCGGCGAGTCGAGCGCCCCGCGACACAAGAACCTATCGTGTTTGGAACCAACCGGAGGAAGAATATGATCGCAGACTTTTGGCAAGACTCACATTATAGCTTGCGCCTGCTGCGCAAGAGTCCGGGCTTCACGACGGCTGCGCTTGTCATTCTAGCCGTGGGAATCGGCTCCATCGGCGCCATTTTTAGCGTGGTGAATGGCGTAGTGTTGAAGCCCCTCCCTTATTCGGAACCCAATCGCTTGGCGCGCATCTATGGAGCGTGGCCGCAAGGCAGCCGGGAAGGGATTTCACCCACTGACTTTTTCGATTACCGCAGCCAGGTTCAGTCCCTGGAAGCTGTCGCCGTCGAGAGCAGCTTCGCTCCGGTGATGAGTCTCAGCGGGCGCGAACAGCCTGTTCAGCTTAGCGCCCGTATTGTGAGCGCCGGTTTTTTCCGCATGTTGGGAATAACTCCTCTGATAGGCAGGGAATTCATGACTGACGAGGAGGTATGGCAGGGGCCGAAACTGGCCATGTTGAGCCATGGCCTCTGGACCAATCGTTTTAGCGGCGATTCTTCCATCGTCGGTAAGCAGATTGCCTTGAATGATCTGTCTTACACCGTGGTCGGTGTGCTTCCACCATTCTTCGATTTAGCCGGACCTGCCGACGTCTACCTGCCCCAACAACAGAAACTTGAGGTGATGCGCAAGATTCGTTCGCAAATAATGATTGGCCGTCTCAAACCAGGAGTGGAAATACCCCAGGTTCAAAACGAGCTGAACATCGTTTCAGGGCGTTTGGCTGAAACGTATCCTGACGTGAACAAGAACTGGCGTACGGTTGTATTGCCTCTGCACGAAGAAGTTGTCAGAAACGTCCGGCTGGCGGTGTTCATGTTGTTGATTGCCGTGGTGTTGGTGGTGTTGATTGTCGTCGCCAATCTCGCCAACCTGATACTCGCTAAAGTGGCCGGACAGCAAAATGAGATTGCGGTGCGCGTTGCCTTGGGAGCTTCACGCTTCCGAGTAGCCCAACAGTTATTCACGTTCACCACAATGGTGGCGCTGTTGGGCGGATTGTTAGGTGGCGGGCTGGCCCACTTCATTCTCTACCTCGTGAAGCGGTTGGGGCCGGCAAGTATTCCCCGGCTCTCCATGATCACGATTGATTTCACTGCGCTCATTTTTATATTCCTGGTCGCCATCGTGATCGGAGCTTTTCTGGCAATGGTACCCATGACGTGGATTAAGCAGATGTCCCTTTCTGACAGCTTGAAGCAGGGAACGCTCGTTCTGGGCTCCCGGTTGAGCAAAATGCAGACCGGCTTGATTGTGGTTGAAATAGCCTTGACTATGGTCTTGGCCGTCGGAACCGGTCTGCTCATTCGCAGCCTGTTAGAATTGCAGAAAGTTGATCCCGGATTTAAAACCAGGCGCCTGCTTACCACTCGCATTGCCCTTCCTTTTAACAAGTATTCCAGCAATGAAAAACTGGCGGCGTTTTGGCGCGAACTGATTCCGAAACTCGAGAGCTTGCCCGGCGTCGAATCGGCTGCGGCTTCTAGTGAGCCGCCTTTGAGCGGACTCAACAATCCCACTACTTTTAAGGCAGTCACGCCCGACCAGCGGGAATATGGCGCCTACATGCGCTCTGTTACTCCGAATTATCTGCCTGCCATGGGCGTGCCTTTATTAGCTGGCCGCCAGTTGTCTCCTACGGATAAGGAGGGAACTCCCGTAGTCATCCTGATTAATGACGTGTTCAGGCGCGATGTTTTTGGCGCTGAAGATCCGATCGGAAAAGAACTGCAATTTCCGGTAAACCCGTTCAAAAAGGCTGTTGTAGTTGGGGTCGTAGGCAATATCCATCACACCAGTCTCGCCGCCGAGCCTGTTCGCGAAGTTTACTTGCCGGTAGAGCAGGGGGCCGTGCTGACTTACAGCCTCGTGGTTCGCACCCGACAGTATCCAACATCTTTGGCGCCTTTGGTAAAGCCGATTCAGCAGGTTGTGTGGTCTATGGATTCGAACCTGGGCATGGCCTCATTCGTGACCATGGACGACATAATACAACGTGGCCTTACGCCGGAACGATTCCGAACATTTGTTTTCGTGTTGTTCTCATTCGTTGACACCATCCTTTCGGCGATTGGGCTGTATGGTGTTCTCAGCTATGCGGTGTCTCAGCGGTCCCGGGAGATCGGGGTCCGTATGGCCTTGGGAGCAAAACAACAGGACATCCTGAAGCTAATTCTTAAAAGAGGAATCAAGCTGAGCGCAATCGGCCTGTTGATAGGCGCAGCAATGACCGTTGTACTTACAAGAGCGCTCAAGAGCCTCTTATTTGGAATCGGCGCCTTCGATCCGTTGACGTTGATTACCGTGCCGGCGCTGATGGTCATGATTAGCCTAGCGGCAAGCTGCGTTCCCGCCTGGCGCGCTTCCAGGATTAATCCCATCCAGGCGCTCCGAAGCGAATAACAACGAGCCTGAAAAGTAGAGCGAGGATCGGTCGTGCCTGAATGGAAAGAAGAAATCAGACGGCGACTGGCGGATTTGAAGCTTGCGCCGACGCGCGAAAGCGAGATCGCCGAGGAGTTGGCCCAACATCTCGACGACCGCTACGCCGAGTTGCGCGCGGGCGGCGCAACAGAAGATGCAGCCCATCGCGCGGCGCTTGGGGAGTTGAGCGAGAGCGATTTGCTTGAGCGGGAACTGCGGCGCGTGGAGCGGTGGGGCACGCCGGAGCCAATCGCGCTTGGACCCAATCGGAGGAAAAATATGATCGCAGACCTTTGGCAAGACCTGCGCTACGGCGCGCGAATGTTGATGAAGAACCCCGGCTTTACCTTGATTGCCGTCTTCACGCTCAGCCTGGGCATCGGCGCGAACACAGCGATCTTCAGCGTGGTCAACGCGGCGCTGATTCGCGCGTTCCCGTACCGCGACGCCGACCGCCTGGTGATCGTGTGGGAAAAGTTTCGGTTGACCGAGGCGAATACGGTCAGTCCGGCCAACTTCTTCGATTGGCAGGAGCAGAACAGGGTTTTTGAAGGCATGGCGGCGTTTGCCGACACGCGGGTCAACCTCGTCGGCGATGGCGAGCCTGAAGAGATGCCGGCGCAGATAACGACCGCCAATCTGTTCTCCGTGCTTGGTGTGAATGCGTTGATGGGACGGACGTTCATCCCGGAAGACGGCAAGCCCGGGCAGAATAACGTGGTAGTCATCAGCTTTGGTTTGTGGCAAAGCCGGTTCGGCGGCGATCCGCGCGTAATCGGGCGCAAAGTGATCCTCAACGCGGTTGAGCGCACAGTCATCGGCGTGCTGCCGCCGGATGTCAAATGGCACGTCAGAAAAAACTCGGTGACAGGCCAGGCGGCGGAACTCTGGGTTCCCGGCGTCACGAGCGCGATGAGGCAGAGCCGCGGACGCTTTATCAGCGTCGTCGCGCGGCTCAAGCCCGGCGTCACGCTCCAGCAGGCTCGCGCTGAAATGGACACAATCGCGGGCCGGCTGGCCGAGCAGTACAAGCAGTTCAACAGCGGCTTCGGCGTCAACCTGATTCCGCTGCGGCGGCAGTTCGCTGGCGAGATTCGCCTGGCGCTGCTGGTGTTGATGGGCGCGGTCGGCTTCGTCCTGCTGATCGCCTGCGCGAACGTGGCGAATCTGTTGCTGGCGCGCGCCGCCGCCCGGCAGAAAGAGATCGCCGTGCGCGCGGCGATGGGCGCGGGACGCGGACGTATTGTGCGGCAATTGCTGACGGAGAGTTTGTTGCTGGCGGCGATGGGCGGGGTAGCGGGATTGCTGCTGGCGTGGCGCCTCAAGGGATCGCTCGTCAGCCTCAGCCCGCCGGAACTCGGCGATTTTCAGAACGTCGAGATCAGCGCGTCCGTGCTCGGGTTTACGTTTGTCGTGGCTTTATTGACCGGCGTCATCTTCGGTCTGGTTCCGGCCTTCGAAGCGTCGAACATCAAACTCAACGACACGCTCAAAGAAGCCGGACGGAGCCTGGCCGGCGGCGCGCGCAGCCGGCGATTGCGCGGCGCATTGGTCGTCGCCGAAATCGCGCTCGCGCTCGTGTTGCTCGCTGGCGCGGGCCTGCTCGCGCGCAGTTTCCTGCGATTACAAGGCGTGGACACGGGCTTCGACGCGCGGAAAGTGCTGACGATGCGCGTCACGTTGCCGCGCGCCCGCTACGATCAGGACGCCAAGATCATCAACTTCTTCACGCAAGCCCTCGACCGGATGCAAGCCTTACCCGGCGTCGAAGCGGCGGGCGCCATCAACCATACGCCGTTCCTCGGACTGGGCACACAAACCGGCTTTCAAATCGAGGGTCGTCCGAAGCCGGCGCCCGGTCAGCCCGGTCAAGTGGAAACCTCGACGGGCCTTTGCGTCACCGATCAGAACTTCTTTCGCACTCTGCAAATCCCGCTCAACCGCGGGCGGCTCTTCACCGAACAGGAGGTCCGCGAGAAGCGCAACGTCGTCGTCATCAACGAAGCGCTGGCCAGGAAGTATTTCCCGAATGAAGACCCGCTCGGCCAACGCATCACGCTTTGGGGAGGGCCGACCGAGATCATCGGCGTCGTCGGCGATGCGAAGCATAAGGAACTCGACAAGGAAACCGGGCCGATGTCGTACTGGCCGATGGCTCAACAACCGTCCGGCTCCATGACTTTCGCGTTGCGCACACGGGGCGATGCCGCCGCCGCCGCCGCCGCGCGCAATGTGATCCAAACGCTCGACCCGCAACAATCGGTCGGCGACGCGCTCACGCTCGACAGCTTGGTGGGCAATTCGATTGCCGCGCAGCGGTTCAACACGCTGCTGTTCGCCGTCTTCGCCGTCGTCGCGTTGCTGCTCTCGGCCGGAGGTATCTACGGCGTAATGTCTTATGCGGTCGCGCAACGCGCGCGCGAGATTGGCGTCCGTGTGGCGTTGGGGGCGCGCTCGCGTGATGTGTTGAGGCTGGTCATCGGGCAAGGCATGAAGCTGGTCTTGGCAGGCGTGGCGGTCGGCCTGGTCGCGGCTTTCGGCCTGACGCGCCTGCTGCGGAATTTGCTCTTCGAGGCGCACGCGACTGATCCGTCAATGTTTGTGGGCGTGGCGGCGTTGTTGGCCGCAGTGGCGTTGCTGGCCTGCTACATCCCGGCGCGGCGGGCGACAAAGGTAGACCCGCTCCTCGCGCTGCGATGTGAGTGACCCGCCATGCGCATTCGTTCATTCAGGAACTGATCGGAGAACGTAGCGTAAACTGTCGAGCTAAGGTTTCTACGCGACTCCTCTTCGCGGCTGTGCCGCCTGATGTGCGGAAAGTCTGTGACTTTCCGAGGGCGCGCTGATTCCTCTTCGGGCTACGCCCGCGATGTTTGGGGCCTAGCCCCATGAATTGGGAAAGGCCGCCTGCGGTAAGTCGGAGACTTACCGCACATCGGGCGGCCGCAGCCGCAAAGAAAACGCATAAATCCGGATTTGTGTAGAAACAAATGCTCGACAGTTTGCGCTACCCTTGCCGAGCGTCTTTTGAACCCTGAGGCCGCAATGAATAACGCGAAAATTTGGGTATGGAAACAAGAGATCAGCGAGCGGTTGGCGAAGCTGAAACTTGAGCCGGCGCGCGAGACTGCCATCGTTGAGGAACTCTCGCAGCACCTGGAGGATCGCTACGCGGAGTCGCTGGCCAGTGGCGCGACGCCGGAAGAGGCTTCGCGCGCGGCGCTCGCGGAGTTGAGCGCGAGCGACGTGCTTCAGCAGGAACTACGGCGAGTCGAGCGCCCGGTTACTCACGAACCTGCCGTTTCAGGAGCAAGGCGGAGGAATATGTTTGGAGCCCTATGGCAGGACATACGTTATGGCTTGCGGATGTTGCGCAAGAGTCCCGGCTTCACTGTCGTGGCGGTGTTCACGCTGGCGCTCGGCATCGGGGCGAACACCGCCATTTTCAGCGTCATCAATGGTGTGTTGCTCAAGCCGCCGCCATTTCCGGAACCGGAACGCCTCGTGACGGTGTGGGAGCGTTACCCCGCTCAAGGCATCGAACAGAACGACCCTGCGGCAGCCAACTATGCGGATTGGAAGGCGCAAAGCCAGTCGTTCGATTCGCTGGCGATGTTCAGTTGGGTCAAGGGTATCAACCTCACCGGCGGCGACGAGCCTGTGCGTGTTTTGAACGCGAGCGTCACGGCGAATCTGTTCCAGGCGCTACGCGTCACTCCGAAACTTGGGCGCGTATTCACAGCGGAGGAAGAAACTCCCGGTCGCGACCAAGTCGTTATTCTGAGTTACAACCTGTGGAAGAGTCGCTTCGGGGGCGATCCCGCCGTGGTCGGCAAGACCGTCTCGCTGGACGCCCGGAGTTGCGCCGTGGTCGGGGTGATGCCGCAAGGGTTCGTTTTTCCTGGCGGAACCGGGATCAATCCGACGGTGGATCTTTGGCGACCGCTGGCGCTTTCCACTAAAGATCGGCAGGACCGTAGTTGGCATGATTATCAGGTGATCGGGCGGCTCAAACCGGGTGTCTCCCTCGATCAGGCGCGCGCCGAGATGGATGCCCTGCAAATGCGCATCCAAAAAGCCAATCCATCCACTTCGGCGGGAACGCATTGCAAGCTCATTGCGCTGCGGGAGCAGAGCGTCGGCGGTGTGCGCAGGGCGTTGCTCGTTTTGTTCGGCGCGGTGGCGTTTGTCCTGCTGATCGGTTGCGCCAACGTCGCCAACTTGCTGCTGGCCCGCGCGGCTTCACGCCAGAGAGAGTTCGCGATCCGCTCGGCGCTCGGCGCCGGCCCCTGGCCGATCATTCGCCAGTTGTTGACGGAAAGCATACTGCTCGCGTTGTTCGGCGCGGGTCTTGGCGCGCTGCTCGCGGTTTGGGGAGTGAAGGCGCTGATGACCGGCGTTGACAGTCAGATCGCGGCCACCACACCGGGCTGGAATGAAATCGGAGTCAACGGCGCCGCGCTTGGCTTCACGCTGTTTGTCGCGGTCTTCACGGGAATTGTTTTCGGCCTTGCGCCCGCCTTCCAGACCGCGCGCTTGGACGCCACGGCGGCGCTCAAGGATGAAGGACGCGGTTCGACCGCCGGCCTCCGTCACAACCGGCTGAGGAGCGCGCTTGTCGTCGTCGAGATCGCGCTGGCCAGCGCGCTGCTCGTCGGCGCCGGGTTGCTCGCGCAGAGCTTTCTGAAGCTGCAACGCGTCCCGCCGGGATTCAACCCTTCGCGCGTCCTGACCTTCGAGCTTGGCCTGCCGAAAGTTCGCTTCGAAGAGCAGCTTCTGAGAGCCTCGCTCGTCGAGCGGGCGACGAACAGATTGAAAGCGCTGCCGGGCGTTGAGGCGGCCGGCGCGACGCACAAGCTGCCACTGAGCGGCGAGGGAACCAACCTCGGCTTCGAGATTGAAGGCCGGCCACCGCTGCAACCGGGGCAGTTTCAGACCGCCGAAGTCACGTCCGTGACGCCTGATTACTTGAAGGCGGCGCAAATCACGTTGCGTGAGGGGCGGACGTTCGACACACGCGATACTCGTGGCGGCCCGCAGGTCTGTCTCATCAACCAGACGCTGGCCAATCACTACTTCCCGAACGAAAACCCGATCGGTAAACGCATCGTTCAAATGCTTGACACGAACGGTTGGGAGATCGTCGGTGTGTATCAGGACGTTAAGCATCACGCGCTGCAGGAGCCCGCGCGCTCGGGCATCCTTGTCCCCTATGCGCAGCGTCCGTTGGGATACACCGTCTCGATCGTTCTGCGCGCTTCAGGCGATCCGCTCTCGTTGGCGAGTTCAGTGAGCGCGGCCGTGCGCGAGACCGACAAAGATCTGCCCATCGCGAAGATGCGCACGATGGAGTCGGTGGTGAGCAGTTCGATCGCCCAGCCGCGCTTCCGCTCGATGTTGCTGAGTTTGTTCGGGGCGTTGGCGGTCGCGCTGGCGGCGGTCGGCGTCTACGGCGTCATCTCCTTCAGCGTCACACAAAGGACGCGCGAATTTGGAATCCGCATGGCTTTGGGCGCGCAGACCGGCGACGTGCTGAGGCTGGTAGTGCGCGAAGGAATGCTCCTGGTGGCTTTCGGTATTGGACTCGGCATAGCTGGCGCTTTGGGGCTGACGAGAGTTATCGCCAGTCTGCTGTTTGGAGTGAAGCCGACCGATCCAGTGACCTTCGTGGCTGTTGCGGCATTGCTCGGGGGCATCGGGCTTCTCGCCTGTGTGATTCCCGCCCGCCGAGCAACTAAAGTCGATCCGATGGAGGCGCTGCGGCGCTAGGGGCTGGTTCTGTTGGGGGGAACATGCCTAACTGGAAACAAGAGATCAGACAACGGCTAGCGGGCTTGAAGCTCGAACCAACGCGCGAGGCCGCGATTGTTGAGGAACTCGCGCAACATCTCGATGACTGCTACGCGGAATTGCTCGCGAGCGGCGTGACACCGGCGGAGGCCGAGCGCCAGACGCGCGCGGAACTGAGCGGAAATGAATTACTGGCGCGCGAACTGCGGCGCGTGGAGCGACAGGTCGCGCCGGAACCCATCGTACTCGGAACCAATCGGAGGACAAATATGCTGGCAGACCTGTGGCAGGACTTGCGCTACGGCGCGCGCATGCTATGGAACAGTCGTGGTTTTACGGTCGTGGCCGCGCTCTCACTGGCCTTGGGCATTGGCGCGACGACCACTGTCTTCAGCGTGGCGAATGCCGTGTTATTGCGCCCGCTGCCGGTGAAAGACCCCGACACGCTCGTCAGCGTCAACAAGCCCGATCCACGTGGCGCTAATTGGATCGGGATTGTTGACGCTGACATTCACGCGATCTCGTACCCGGATTATCTGGACTATCGCAGTCGCAACGAAGTCTTCTCTGACCTGCTGGTGTGGAGTGAAGCGCCGCTCAGTCTCAACCTGGGCGATCAGGCGGAGCAGGCTTACGGCATGGTGGTTTCGGGCAATTATTTTTCCATGCTCGGAGTGCAGCCTGCCTTGGGCCGCTTCTTCACCACAGAGGAAGACCGCGCGCCCGGCGCGCATCCGGTCGCTGTGCTCAGCTTTGCCTTGTGGCAAAGCCGTTTCGGCGGCGCGGAATCCGTCATTGGCCAAAACGTCAAACTCAATGGCCATCCGTTCACCGTCATCGGCGTGGCGCCCAAAGGCTTCACCAGTACCTACAACGTGTTTGCGCCCGCGCTCTACGCGCCGTTGATGATGCAGGCGCAGGTCTTGTCAAAACCGGACATCTTCGACAAGCGCATGTCCAAGTATCTGAAGTTGACCGGGAGACTCAAACCCGGCGTCTCGCGCGAGCAGGCGCAGACGGCTTTGAGCTTGCTCGATCGTCAACTTGAAGAAGCCTACCCACAGCAGGATAAAACCTCACGGCGTCCGAACCTGGGCGTGAAGCTAGTTCCGGTCGGCTCGTTCCCGGGGGAAATCCGCCTGGCGCTACTCGGCGGCGCTGGTTTGCTGCTGGCAATCGTCGGATTTGTCTTGCTCATTGCCTGCGCCAACGTGGCCGGGATGCTGCTGGCGCGCGCCACGGTCAGGCAGCGTGAGATCGCCGTGCGGCTGGCCTTGGGCGCGACACGGAGGCGCTTGATCCGCCAGTTGCTGACCGAAAGCAGTCTGCTCTTTTGCGTGGCGGGCGCGCTCGGCGTGGGGTTGACCGTGTGGCTGACGCGGTTGTTGTCAACGATCACTTTGCCGATTGACGCGCCGTTTGCCCTCGAACCCAAAGTGGATTGGCGGGTCTTGAGCTTCACGCTGTTGCTCGCGTTGTTGACCGGTCTCATTTTCGGATTGGCGCCTGCAGTGGAAGCCGCGCGCGCAGATTTGCAGACGGCCTTGAAAGACGCTCCTGCGGCGCGCGGGGTCAATCGTTCGCGCCTGCGCCAGGCTTTTGTCGTCGGGCAAATCGCGCTCTCACTCGTGTTGCTGATCGGGGCGGGACTGTTTGCGCGCGCGCTGCAATACGCGCAAACGATCTATCCGGGCCGGCAGCCTGAAACTGTGCTGACGGCTGCGATGGACCCGCGCCAGCAGGGGTACAGCGTAGCGCGCGCGCGTGAGTTTTATCGGCAATTGACCGAGCGCGTAGCGGCGTTGCCCGGCGTCGAAGCGGTCAGCCTCGCGCGGGAACTCCAAATCGGCGATGGTTACAGCACGACCGGTCTGGCCGTCAAAGACGCGCCGCACGAAAGTAACCTGAAGGTTGAAGCCAACACCATCGCGCCGCATTACTTTCAGACGCTCGGCGTCAAGCTGCTCAATGGCCGCGATTTCACGCTGGCGGATCGCGAAGCCGCGCCGCGCGTCGTGATCATCAACGAAGCGCTGGCGCGCCGCTTCTGGCCCGGCGCCAGCGCGCTCGGCAAGCAAGCGCAGGTTGGGGGAGAAGGGTGGGCGGAGGTCATCGGCGTCGTCGAGGACGGCAAGAGCCGCATCTCCGGCCAGGCGCCGCCGCCTTTCGTCTATCGGCCTTTCCTGCAAAGCCAGAGCGACAACTTAGGCATGACGCTGATATTGCGCCAGCGCGGGGACGCCGCGAGCGCGCCGCTTCGCGCCGCTGTGCGGCGCGAAGCGCAGGCGCTCGATCCCAATCTGCCGCTGCAAGCGCCGGTGACTTTGCCCGAAGCCGTACGGCTGGCGACGCTGCCGTGGCGCGTGGTGGGTGTGCTGGCCAACGTGTTCGGCTTGATCGGGCTGGCGCTCACGGCGCTTGGAATCTACGGCTTGGTTTCCTACACGGTCAATCAGCGCATGCGCGAAATCGGCGTGCGCGTCGCGTTGGGCGCGCAGCGCCGCGACATTTTCAAACTCGTCATCGGACATGGTTTGAGGCTGGCTTTGCTGGGCGTGGCGGTGGGGTTGGCGCTCTCGTTCGGTCTGACGCGCGCGCTCTCAGCCTTGCTGTTCGGCGTGAGCGCCACCGATCCGGCGACTTATCTGGGCATTTCGTCGCTGCTCGTGCTGGTGGCGCTGGCGGCGAGCTTTATCCCGGCGCGGAAAGCGACCAGGACAGATCCGCTCGTGGCTTTGCGCCACGAGTAAGCCGCCATTGAAACAGACGCTGAGAAGGGAGATCACACATGCCTGCGTGGAAGGAAGAAATCAGACGGCGGCTGGCGAAGCTGAACCTGGCAGCGGCGCGCGAGGCCGCGATTGTTGAGGAACTCGCGCAACATCTTGATGACTGCTACGCGGAGTTGCTCGCAGGCGGCGTGACGCCGGCAGAGGCCGAGCGCCGGACGCGCGCGGAATTGAGCGGAAATGAATTACTGGCGCGCGAACTGCGGCGCGTGGAGCGACAGGTCGCGCCGGAACCCATCGTACTCGGAACCAATCAGAGGACAAATATGATTGCAGACCTTTGGCAAGACCTGCGCTATGGCGCGCGAATGTTGCTCAAGACCCCAGGCTCTACCGCAGTGGCGGCGCTCTCACTGGCCCTCGGCATCGGCGCCAACACGGCCATCTTCAGCCTGGTCGATAAGGCGCTGATCAAGAAGTTGCCGGTCGAAGAGCCGGACCGGCTCGTCGTCGTCAACGTTAACAGCGGCCGCGGACTCAGCACGGTCTTCACCTATCCTGACTTCGCTGACTATCGCGCAGGCAATCAGGTCTTCGAAGGTCTCGTTTGCTACACACAGCGCGCCTTGACATTGAACGAGGGAGGTCAGGCCGAGCGGATTCAGGGGACGATCGTTTCGGGCAACTACTTCACCGCGCTGCGCGTCCCGCTGGCTCTTGGGCGCGGCTTCCTTCCGGAGGAAGATAAAACCCGCGGCTCTCATCCGGTAGTCGCGCTTAGCTACGGGCTGTGGCGGCGGCGCTTTGGCGCCGACCCCGGGCTGGTGGGCAAGGCGGTTAATTTAAACGGCTACAACTTTACTGTGGTGGGGATCGCGCCGCCGGAGTTCACCGGCACGGTCCCCGGCATTGCGCCGGACGTTTACGTCCCGGTCATGATGCAGGGCCAAGTCTCGCCTTCCTGGAAGATGGACCCATTGTTCGGCCCGCGCAGCAGGAATCTCTCGTGGCTTGAAGTCCTGGGCCGTCTCAAACCGGGCGTCAGCCGGGAGCAGGCCGCAGCCGCCATGACCACGCTGGGAAGTCAGATCGCCAGGGCCAATCCCAATCCGGACGGCAGTCCGAGATTCGAGCCGAAGCTCGTCCTGGAGGACGGCAGCCGGGGGCACACTTACTTGCTGCGTGACCTCAGGTTCCCCTTGCAGATGTTGATGGCGACCGTTGGACTGATCCTGCTGATTGCCTGCGCCAACGTCGCCAATCTGCTGCTGGCGCGGGCTGCAGGGCGCGCCTCAGAGATCGCCGTCCGGCTGGCCGTCGGAGCGGGCCGCGGGCGACTGATCCGGCAGTTGCTGACCGAAAGCCTGCTGCTTTCGACGCTCGGCGGCGTCGCGGGGCTGGCGCTGGCCGCGTCAATCAGCGGTCTGGTGGTTAGCTATACGCCGCCCAACACCTTCTCGACTCTGACGCTCGATAACCGGCTCGACTTGCGAGCGCTCGGCTTTACGCTCGCAATCTCGCTGCTGACCGGAATCCTCTTCGGCCTGGCGCCGGCCTTGAGCGCCTCCCGTCCGGACCTCGTCTCCGCTCTGAAGGACGAAGCGACGCTGCTCGGCAAAAGGGTCCGCCGCCTGAGTCTGCGTAATCTGCTGGTGGTGGGGCAGGTAGCGCTGTCGCTGATCGTGCTCGCCGGCGCCGGCTTGCTCATCCGGAGCTTACAGAAGTTGCAGGCCATTGACGCTGGCTTCGATCCGGCCAAAGTGATCGTCATGTCGGCCGACGTGAGCTTGAGTGGCTACAACAACGAGCGCGGTCTGCAGTTCTACTCGGCGCTCCTCGAACGGGTCAAGATTTTGCGCGGGGTGGAAGCGGTGAGCCTGGGGGCCATAGTGCCGCTGGGCGGCGGGGTAAGTTCGACGCTGAAGGCGGAGGGTTACGCGCCCAAGCCCGGCGAGGACATGAGTTCCGACTTCAATATCATCGGGCCTGATTACTTCCGGACGATACAGATCCCGCTTCTCCACGGACGGGAATTCGGCCAGTCGGATACGACCACTGCGCCGCAGGTCGTGATTATCAACGAGACTGCGGCGCGCCGCTTCTGGCCCGATCAGAGCCCCATCAGCCGGCGTCTGACCCTCGGACGCGCGCCCGACGAGGAGGTCAGAGAAATCGTCGGCGTCGTCAAGGACAGCAAGAGCCGCCGGCTGACCGAGGAAACGCGTCCCGCCGCGTACGTGCCGTTTGCGCAGGATTATCGGGCGAACATGGCGCTGCACGTCCGCACGTCCAGCGAGCCGGGGGCGATGCTGGCCGCGGTGCGGCGTGAGGTACAGGCGCTCGACGCGAACCTGCCGCTCTACAACATCAAGACGCTGGAGGAGCAGAAGAGCAGTTCGCTCTACACCTCGCGCATGGCTGCCACGCTGCTGACGGTGTTCGGGCTGCTGGCGCTCGGGCTGGCGGCGGTGGGCTTGTACGGCGTGATGGCCTACGCCGTCAACCGCCGTACGCGCGAGATCGGCATCCGCCTGGCGCTGGGCGCGCAAGGCTCGGACGTGCTCCGGCAGGTACTGGTCGAAGGCATGACCCTGGTGGTGATTGGCCTGGCGCTGGGGCTGGGCGGGGCCGTAGCGGCGACGCGCCTGGTGGAGGGCTTCCTCTACGATGTGACGGCGACCGATCCGATTAGCTTCGCCGGCGCGGCGCTGCTGCTCGCGGGCGTGGCCTTGCTGGCTAATTACCTGCCGGCGCGCCGGGCCTCGCGCACCGACCCAATGGTCGCTCTCAGGCGCGATCAGTGAACTAACCGTTCGTCCCGCATTTTCAGAAACCGAGTCAGGTTGAAAGGTATCAGTCGTGCCTGAATGGAAATTAGAGATCAGACTGCGGCTGGCGGGCTTAAAGCTGGAGCCGGCGCGCGAAGCCGAAATCGTCGAGGAACTTTCGCAGCACTTGAATGACTGCTACGAGGAATCGCTGGCGGACGGCGCAACGCCAGCGGAAGCCAAGCGGCGGACGCTGGCGGAATTGA
>Ga0187894_10004505_pt1 | contig 14892 bp, 7 predicted proteins | sample GBC1701081metaG_FD_136650 | JGI IMG/M metagenome (GOLD analysis project Ga0187894, IMG submission 136650) | White microbial mat communities from a lava cave in the Kipuka Kanohina Cave System on the Island of Hawaii, USA - GBC170108-1 metaG ...
AGCGCCCGATGGCGTCGTAATTCTCCAGCGCAAACCCGATGGGGTCCATGCGGGCGTGGCAGGAAGCGCAGATCGGATTGGCGCGGTGCTCATTCATCTGCTCGCGCATGCTCAGCAATCGGCCATCCTTGCCGTGCGGCTTCAAATCGGGCACGTCCGGCGGCGCGGGCGGCGGCGGCGCGCCGAGCAGGTTATCCAAAATCCATTTGCCTCTCTGCACTACGGACGTGCGATTAGGATAGGAAGTTACGGTCAGTATGCTGCCCTGCCCCAACAAGCCGCTTCTATTCGGATCGGTCAGCGTGACGCGGCGGAACTGCGAGCCGTAGACGCCCGGAACGCCGTAGTGCTCGGCCAGCCGCTGATTCAGGAAGGTGTAGTCCGCATCCAGCAAGTCGAACACGCTGCGGTTCTCGCGCAAGATGCTCTCGAAGAACAATTCGGTCTCGCGCCGGAAGGACTGCCGCAGGCTCTCGTCAAAACCGGGGAAGATGTCGGGATCGGGCGTGATGGTTTCGAGGTTTCTCAGGTGGAGCCATTGTCCGCCGAAATTGCTGACGAAGGCTTGCGAGCGCGGATCGTCGAGCATCCGGCTAATCTGCTGTTGCAGGACGAGCGGGCTTTTCAACCTGCCCTGCTGCGCCAAATCCAGCAACTGTTCGTCCGGAATGCTGCTCCACAGGAAGAAAGAAAGCCGCGAGGCGAGTTCAAAGTCATTCAGGCGATAGACCGCGCCGGGCGAAGCGTTTCCCCGCGCAATCGAGTCCAAAGGACTCGGATCACGCTCGACGCGGAAGAGAAAGTCCGGCGAGACCAGCATGGCTTCAAGGGCGTTCTGGATTCCGTAATCGAAATCGCCCTCACGCCGCCCGTGCTCATAAAATGCCAGCAGCGGATTCAAATCCGCGTCAGTCACCGTACGCCGGAAGGCGCGCCGCGCCAGCGCCGCCAGAATCTTCTTCGCGCAAGCCGCCTCTTCGTTGGTGGAAGCGGGACGGCAGATAAAAATCCTGGCGCGGCTGGGCGTCTCGCCTCGACCTGTAATATTGAAAGGCCCGCTGACGGTGAAGACGTCAATCCTGGTCGTATCGGGGACTTCAAACCGCTTGATGCGCGCGCCATCGAGCCGCAAATCGAGCGGCGTCGTCTGCTCGGGCGCCATGCCCGGAGCGTTGCCACCGCCAAAACGACGTGGCCCCGGCAAAGCGGGTTCGAGCTTTGCGCCTTCGCGCGGGAACGTAACGCCGACCGTGCGCAAACCCGCTTTCACCGGCAAGCGCGCTTCATAGACTCTGCCCAGCTCGCCAGTGTCCCCGTTCGACGGCGTCTTGACGCGGATGAGATATTCGCCGTCGAGCGGGAAGTAGTATTGAACCGACAGCCCGCCCCGCGAATAGAAAGGCAGATCGTCGCCGGCGCGCTCGTTCCGCCCCATCCGGCGCGGCTGGAAGCGTTCTTCACTCGGCTTGATGGCCGGATCGCCGACGGCCATCCGGCTCACCTTGCGCGCCGCCGACATGTACTTTTCCAGCAAAGCGGGCGAGAGCGTCAGCACTTCGCCGATGTTGTCGAAGCCGTACCCGGAATCATCCACCGGCAACGCCGCTCCGGGTTTGATGTCCACGGCCAACAAATCCCGAATCGCATTGCTGTATTCCATCCGGTTCAGCCGGTGGACGGCGGGCCGGCCCGGATTGGGATTGAGCCGGGCGGCGCGATCCAGCGCTCCCTCCAGCCAGTTGACGAACGCCGTCACCTCGGACGCTTCAGGGCCCGGCGCTCCCGGCGGCGGCATTTGGGCCGTGCGCAACTTCCGCAACACTTTCTCCCAAACGACCTCGGCGCCGCTGACGTCATTGAAATTCAGTCCTTGTAGTGAAATGTCGGCGGTCTTGGATTTTTGGTTGTGACAGGCGACGCAGTACTCTTCAATCAGCGCGCGCTGAGCGGCGAGGTCAACCGCGCTCGTACGCCGCGCCTGTGACGATGTCCCGGCGTAGAACGCCGCCACGCCGCTGACGAAAAGAACCAAGCCTAATTGCAGACGCTGTTTTTTCATCTTGCAATACACGAATTCGAGTCTTCAGATCACGCGGTTTCTTTGGAGCGGAACTTTTGTTTGAATTGCATGCGCATCATTAATCAGTTTTCGATTTATTTCAACTCTTGGTATGACCATTTTTTTTGGGACAGCGAATCAGTACCGCGAGCGTTAGCGAGCGCGGCTCCCGCTAACGATCTACTCCGGGAGCCACGCTCGCTACCGCTCGCGGTACTGATTTCTGACTGATCTCGTTCGACGAGCAGGCGCCTGGCGGACGGGGTTGTATGAAGCCCGACCAGATCCATGGCCTTGGGAATCTCCGCGTTGCCCATGGCGCTGTCCGAGGCCGTGACGCCCCAAACGTTCGCCGAATAGCCGGCGAATTCGGACTTCAAATCCATGCAGAAGGCGCGATGGGCGCGGGTGGCGATCACGGAGTTCTCGAAGTAATCAAGGCGCGGCTCTCGCGTTTCGCGCCGGCCGCGGTAATCGACCCAGGCATGGGAGTACTGGTGGATGAAGAGCGGCGACGCGCTGGCGAGGTATTTAAAGCCGGCGTAGATAACCCAGTCGCGTTCCCACGCGTACCACGATTCCGGCGTGATCGGGTTTGTCGGCGATCCGATGGCCATCAGGTAGAGCATCGTATGCTCGCTGTAATTGTCCCACCGGCTCCGGATGAACCCGCTTTCGGGCCGCCATCCGTGTGAGAGCAGCGTCGGATGGCCGTTGAGCATCCACTGGAAATCCACGCGATCGTAAATCTTCGTCGCCAGTCGCGCGATCTCGCGGTCAGCGCGGAAATATCGCCGCGCCGTCAACACGCCGCCAAGCAGCAGCGCCGTATCGATGGAGGAAATCTCGCTCTTCCATTCCCTGGCGCCGGTGCGGAAGTTGACGAAGTGATAAAACCAGCCATGCTCGTGCGGCGAACGCTCGGCGAAAAAGCGCAGCGTGGCGCGCACACGCTCGCGCGCGGCGTTCGGATCGACCCAGCGGCGCTTGGCCGCGATGCACAGCGCCGTCAGCCCGAAGCCGGTCGAGGCGATACTGGCCACCTCGCGATGGCTCTCGTCAGGTGGCGAGCCGTCAACGCGCGCGCGGTCGAGCGCCAGGCCCGTATGCGGATCGGATTGCTCCCAGAAGAATCGGAAAGAGCGTCGCGAGAGGTCTTCCAAAAAGGCCTCGTCGCTGACGGACAAACGCGGGGAGATTTTTTCCGGAATCACTCGCCGGGCGTGTACCGTGGCGCGGAGGATGTAGTCGAGGCGCGGGAAGTTGCGTTTGAGATATTCGTTGCCGCCCTCAAAGAGCGGCCCCTGTTTACCGGCGCGGATGCCGCCGCCGGATGATTCGCCATACTCGGCGTTCAGCGCGTCCGCCACATCCATGCCCTCAATGATCCGGCCGAAGGGCGCAAAGGGTTCGCGGTCATGCGCCGCCGAGTTATCCTGCAGGTTGATGAAGACCTGGGTTGTCCTGCCGTTCGGTGTGGCGAAGGCATAGGCGATCGCGCCGCGCACGTTCGATTCGCGGCGCGGGTCGTCCACGATCTTTCGCGCGCGCCAAACATTCGAGACCTTTGGATCGCCGTGGACGCCGAACTGCGCCCATCGCCCCTTGATAACGCGGAAGAAACGCGCCCCGTCGTAATAACCGGCGCGGACGAGATTGTAGAAGCGATCAACGCCGTGCGGCGCCCAATCGCGATGAATCTCAATCAGGATGACGCCCTTGCTCGTCTCAAGCCGGACGTAAAAGAGTTCCGGCGCGCGGCGATTCATCTCCGGCGCGTCCGGCTTGAGGAGGCGCGAAGCGCCCGAGGTAATGGATGTCTGCGTAGACTTCTGCCCGTGTGTAGGCAGGAGCAGCAAACACGCCAGGACTGATACAGTCACAAATCGCTTGCCGAGTTTCATTTTTCTCCCCGCATACGTTTGTCGGACATTGAGCGCGCGTCAGGTGAATTGCGCCGCAATCTTCTCACCAATTTTATGGATCATCCACAGTCGGGATCAGATATTCGCATGACAAGTGTTTGGCAATGATGTAGATTTCCTCCCGTTTGGAGCCTCGCTCGCCAGCAACGTCTCCTCAAATCCTGAGCAGACACCCGAGAGTTGCCCTTTAATAAATAAGTTTTGCTGGGTGAGTAGCGCCAAGCTTGGGCAGAGACGCTAGCGCCATGTGTTCTTTTTGCGCCGTCCTCATGCGCTGGCGCGGCGATGGCAGTTCCCGCACTCTGAATATCTTCTGGCTTGACTTTACCGTCTATACGCCGAACCTCAAACATCGGCCATTTGGTTTAGTCAGTCGCCCGTGCCAATTATCAGAGTAGCTGCCGGTAGAAGCCCAAACGTTACCCAGATTGGTTTATGCGAACACGACTTTCCCGAGAAGCATTGCTGAGCCCGGGTTTAAGTGGCCGTGACCGCCGGCCTCTTGAAGGAACGATGTGAAGCGTCGTCATGGATTCAGATAGTGTGGGAATCCCAAACGATGAATTCGCCTGCGGCTATTGGCGCAAACGAATCTCATCACATTGCGCTGACAAGTAAGCATGCTGCCTCGACAGGAGGTTTCCTTTACGGTTGTTATGGAGAGCGGAGGTGTGTTCGTCGAATGGCTCCCACCACGGCTTATTCCTGTCAATGCAGCCTTACATAAGCGCGGCTGCTTTCTTCGCCTGTGAGCATGTAGACGCGACAATCCTTACTATACTATTGAATCAGTACCGCGAGCGGTAGCGAGCGTGGCTCCAACAGAGGGCTATTGACGGGGGCCACGCTCGCTACCGCTCGCGGTACTGATTCGGCGCGAGTCAACTTTTCAACGCAATAAGCTGTAAATGAGCCATCGCATCACACTTCTGACGGAATATCTGATATGGGCCGTCAAACACGGCGTCGCCTGGATGTTGTTGCTGCTCTCGGCCGCGGGCGTGGGAAGTCTTGCTCTGGGCAAACTGCGATTCCACTCGCTGGTTGAACGATTGGTCTTTACGCTCACTCTGGGGCTGGGGCTATCGGCGCTGGCGTTGTTTGCGCTGGGGCTGGCCGGACTGCTTTCACGCCCGGTTATCTGGAGCCTGACCCTGGCGGGAGCCATCGTTGGCCTGTGGCGCCTCATTCATTCGGGCAAAGAGCATTGGGGCGCGGCTCTTCATCCCTGGAGAAAGTCCACATTGTTGGGGCGGTGTTTGATCATAGCCCTGGCGACGGTGGGGTTGGCTTACGCCGGAACGCTTTTACTCATCACGCAGTATCCGCCATTGCAGTGGGATGCGATTGCGAGCCATCTGGTACTGGCCCGCGAATACCTGGCCGAACACAGGATGGTCGCCATGCGCGGGATTCCTCATTCAATTCTTCCCGCGCTCAATCACCTGCTGTTTACCTGGGCGATGGCGCTGCAGGACGAGATCCTGGCCCAGATGGTCGAGTATACGCTCATGATGCTCACGGCGCTGGGCCTGTACGCCTGGGGACAACGGCTCGCGGCGCCTCTTCTCGGATTCGCGGCCGCCACTTTATGGCTGGCGCATCCGATTGTTCTCTGGCTGGGCGGGTCGGGCTATGTAGACATCGGGCTGACATGCTTCGCCTTTATGGGCGTCTACGCGATGCGCGTCTTTTGGGATGAGCGCGACGCTAGTTGGTGGCTACTTGGGATGGCGCTCTTCGCGATGGCCGCCGGAGTCAAACTGCCGGGTCTGTTTTTCCTGGCGATGGGCGCAGGGATCGGGCTGTGGTTTTGGATGCGATCGGGTATCGACGGTAAGACGTTGCTGCAAGGCGCCGGCGTGGCGTTGATTATTGCGCTTCCCTGGTATGCGTTTATCACAGCCCACACCGGCAATCCTTTCTGGCCGATGTTTCCGCAGCTTAACCGCGGCGAGTGGGCTATTCCTCGGGGGCCTGAGAACATGAACGCCTATATGAGCTATGGCGGAACGGCAAAGACCTTCTGGAATTTTCTCCGGGCGCCGATCCATCTGGTCACGCAACCAGACCGCTTTTTGCCGGACGACCAGCGCGTCTTCGCTCCGGTGATTGCGCTCCTGCCGCTAGCCTGGATTATCGCTATCTGGCATCGCTCGACGCGCTGGTGGTCAATATGGCTGCTAGCCTTCACCGCGTTCTGGTTCTACTCCGCTTCGTTTATGCGCTACTGGCTGCCGGTTGCGCCGCTGGTCGGATTGGCGCTCTATGAAGGACTGCAATGGATTCTCGGCCGGCTGACGAAATCCTCGATAGCGCATTCCATCGTTTGGGTTGCGGTGGCCTTGGCCGGAATCGCTTACGGAGTACGAACTATCGTGGCCGATTATCAAACCAAAGGCCGTCCGCCCATCACGCCCGCCGCGCGTCAGGCTTTCCTGACCCGGCTTTGCGTCGGTTACGGCGAGATTGATTACATCAACCGGAACGCTCAACCGGGCGATACGGTTTATCTCGTCAACGGCAACTATCTGGCCTATTACTCCAACCCCAAATGCATTGGCAGCAGCGGCCGATTACCGATTGACCAAAATTCCTCAACGCTGATCTGGCCGCGTGAAGACTGGGCGGTGCGCCAAATAGAGAAAAAGAATGTCACCTGGGTGGCGCTGCCTCACGATGGAATGGCGCTGCCAGAGACCAGCCCGTTCGAGCAATCCGGCGGGCGGTCTTATGAGTTGGTCAAATTCGGCGCGGGAGCGTACGTGTTCCACCATACGCCTTTGCCCATGGCGCTGAGTCTTGGCGCGGTGGAAGCTCGCCGAAATCAGAACGAGCCTTGCCCCGTAAGCGCCAGCTCGATCTACGAAGGCTTTCTCGACGCCGCCGATTGTGACGCAGTCACCGGATGGGTCTGGGACACCACGCGGACTGATTGCCCGATCAATGTGGACATTTATGACGGCCAGACGCTGCTGGCGACCGTCCTTGCAAACGGAATCCGCCGCGATCTGGCCCTGGCGGGAAAAGGCAGAGGCAATCACGCCTTCACCTGGCCGCTGGCGGCCCAATTGAAAGATGGACAGCGACACGAGATTCGGGTCTCGGTCTCGGGCGCGAATTTCACGCTCTCCAACGCCACAAAAGTGATCTCCTGTTCACCCCGGCGTTGAGAAAAGTTAGCGAGTTAAGACAGTGAAGAGAGAGTACGGAAAAGACGGAAATAACGGAACAAACGGAAATTCTCAGGTTTTTTCTCGTCTTTTTCCGTTTGTTCCGTTATTTCCGTCTTTTCCGTACTCTCTCTTCTGGAGTAGTCGCAATGAAGTTTGGTCTGATCGGAACTGGTGGGATTGGGCGGGTGCGGGCGAAGGCTTTCGGCAATACCGAGGGCTGTGAACTTGTGGCGGTGGCGGATACGGATCAGGAGCGCGCGCGCGCCGTTCTGCCGTCTCCATCCACCATGCTTTTCGCCGACTATCGAAAGATGCTGGCTCACGATGAAGTGGAAGCCGTTGTTATCTCAACCCCGCCGCAATTCCACGAAGAAATCGCAATCGCCGCGATGGAATCCGGCAAACACGTTTTATGCGAGAAGCCGCTGGCCAATTCCCTGGACGCCTGCCGGCGCATGGTCGAAGCCTCAAGGCGGACCGGCAAGACGCTCGCGACCGGCTTCAATCACCGGTACTTTCCCGCGGTTCAATTCGTCAAACAGACTCTCGACAGCGGCCTGATCGGCGAACTCGATCACGTCCGGGCCTTCGCGGGCCACACCGGGCTTGCCGAATTCAGCCAGTCGTGGATGTGCGACAAGCAGATCATCGGCGGAGGCGCGTTGATGGACAACGGCATTCACATCATCGATCTGACCCGGTATCTGCTCGGCGAAGTCGTCGAGGTTTTCGGCTTCGCGACAAACGACGTGTGGAAACTCGGCCATTCGGAAGACAACGGCTGCGCCATCATGCGCAACCCGCAAGGAAAGCACGCCACGCTGCAAGCGACGTGGACGGAGTGGAAAGGCTATCGCTTCTACGTCGAGGCGTACGGCAGCAAGGGAATGGCCAAGGCCTGGTACGCGCCGATGTTCAGCATGGCCGTGTTTATGGATGAGCCGGGCGCGCCGCGCCGCCGCAAATTCAATTTCTATCCGGGGCACATCGTTCAAGAGAAACTCTTCGGTTGGCAGTTGACCACTGAGCAGTCGTTTCGACACGAGTTCGCCGACTTCGCCAGCCTGTGCGCCGGCCAACCATCTGCGATTGGCCAATCTCAGAGGATCGCCGACGGATTCGCGGGTTTTCGCGCAGTCGAGATCGCCAACGCCGTTTACTGCAGCTCCGAGACGAGAGAGGCGATTCGATTGACGGAGCCTTTTTAGCCTTATGCCTGAAAATCCCCAAAATCCCCAAAATCCCATGATGGGTTCCGAGGAATATTTCGCGCGACTCTACGAGGTGGAGGTAGAGCACTGGTGGTCGCGCGGCATGCGCGAAGTCGCCGGCGGAATCCTCGACGCGCATTACCACGGCGCGCGGGGATTGCGCGTGCTGGACGCCGGGTGCGGAACCGGCGCCACGCTGAACTGGTTGGCCAGGTATGAGCCGCGGATGGTGATCGGCATAGACCTCTTCCAACAGTCGCTGCAATTTTGTCGAACGCGCTCCGCGGCGATGCTCTCGCAATCGTCAGTTCTGGATTTGCCGTTCGGCAATGAGACGTTCGACCTGATTGTCTGCAACGACGTGATTCAGCATCTGCCGGGAGAAGGCGCCGATGCCCTGGCGTTCGGGGAATTCTACCGTGTGCTCGAACCGGGCGGCTGTCTGCTTGTGCGCACCAATTCAAGCCAGGGCAGCCGCGAGCAAAACGCCGCCGCCGCGCATCACCGCCTCTATCACGTGGGCGAGTTGCGCGCCCGCCTGGAACGCGCGGGCTTTCAGGTGATGAAAACGACTTATGCGAATGCTCTGATGGGCGTCATTCCCACGGTTCGGCGTTACTTGAAGCGAAGCCGAACGTCACATCATCATCAGGACCACGGCCTGGCCATCCGGTTGCTTCCGCCGCATCTGCGCTGGCTCAACACGCCGCTTTATTGGGTGATGAAGTGCGAGGCATGGTTTCTATCCAAGCCGGCCTGCGCTTCGCCCTTCGGCCAGAGTATTTTCTGTCTGGCGCAAAAACCGACTACAGTTAGATGAAAGGTGAAATGAGCGGCACAGAGAAAGTCACCGGCAATGTGATCGCGATGAGCGGCGGCGAAGTGGGGTCGCGCCTGATCGCTTTCCTCGGCACGACATACCTGGCGCGGACGCTTGAACCCGCCGGCTTCGGCGTCATCAGTTTCGCGACGGCGCTGTTCGGCTATTTCTATTTCACCACCGTCGCGGGCTTCAACGATACGGCGTCGAGGGAAATAGCTCGCCGTCCGCAAGAGGCCGCGAACATTGCCGCCGGGGTCCTGTTCGTCAGGCTCATGCTGGCTGCCGCCGCAATGGTTGCGCTCTCCGTCGCCGCCTGGGGATTGAGCAAGCCGTCATCGGTCAAGCTGGTAGTAATCCTGACCGGCTTGTCCTTCTTCTCTCTGGCGCTCGACACATCCTGGGTCTACAAAGGACTGGAGCGGAGCCGTATGGCCGGCCTCGCCTTGATTCTGGGACAGGCGTTATACGTGGGAGCTGTGTGGATGATCGTGCGCGGTCCGGCGGATTTGCCGCGCGTGCCGCTGGCGCAGTTTTTCGGTGAGATGGGCGCGGCGTTACTACTGGCTGTTCCCCTCTTTCGCTCGGGGAGAATTAAACCGGAATGGCGCGAAGGCTGGCGGATTCTGCGCGGCTCATGGTCGCTGGCGATCACGCGGCTGTTGCGGATGCTTATGACGAGCTTTGATCTGGTGTTGCTGGGTTTGCTGTTGGGAGAGCGCGAGGCCGGGCTATACGCCGCGCCATACCGCATCTGCTTTCTGTTTCTGGCGGTGGCGGCGGCCATCCAATCTTCCTATCTGCCGGCCATCACCCGCGCCTGGGCGCGGAGCGCGGAGCAGACAAAGGCGATTGCCGCGCGTTCAGTCGGATTCTCCGCCGCGGTGGCGGCCCCTGCGATTGTGGGCGGCATATTGTTGGCCGCTTCATTATTGCAGGCGGTGTTCGGTCCCGATTACGCGGCCGGCGCCTGGGCTTTCCGGCTGCTGCTGCTCAGCATGGGATTCATCTGCTTTTTCGGGACGGCGCACAACATTCTGCTGGCCTGCGGCCGCATGAAAGACGAGATGCTGTTGATGGCGGTCGCGGCGGGGCTCAACGTCGGACTCAACCTGATCGTAATCCCGCGTTACGGCCTGGTCGGGGCGGCAGTCGTCACGGCGTTGACGGAAGGACTGGTCTTGATGACCGCGTTGCTGACTGTCGCGCGGCTCGGCGTCGGAATCAGTCTGCGGCCCCTCTGGCGTCCGTTCCTGGCCGCGGGGGTGATGGGCGCGAGCCTCATCGCTCTTGTCCCTAACAGCGGAATCGCCTTGCAGCTCGGGCTGGGAGTCGGTGTTTACGTTGTAACTTTGTTCCTCTGCCGCGGCGTCCCTGACGACGCGCAACCGCATCTGCGGCAAATCGTCTCGCTGGCCGGAGAGTTGCGCAGGAAACTACAGCGAGCATGAAGTACATGGATCGACAGCGCGCAAAAGCAATCCAACGGATCGAGACGCATAAAGGAGGCTACTGGTGCCCATAGTCGCTGGCGCTCGTCTTGAACATTACGAAATCCTGGCGCCGCTCGGCGCCGGCGGCATGGGCGAAGTCTGGCGCGCTCGCGACACCCGACTCAACCGCGAAGTCGCCATCAAAGTCCTGCCTGCTTCGTTTGCAAACGACGCTGACCGGTTGCGCCGTTTCGAGCTGGAAGCGCTGGCGACCTCGGCGCTCAACCATCCGAACATTTTGACCATCCACGACATCGGCTCGGCGCCGCCGGAATTTGGAGGCGCGCCATACATCGTCGCCGAGTTGCTCTCAGGCGCGGAGCTGCGAGCCTATTTATCCCCGCAGTCTGAAGCCGGCGCGCTGCCAGCGCGTACTATGACGGCTCGCGCCATGCCGGCTCGCGCCATGATCGACTACGCCCGGCAGATCGCCGCCGGCCTGGCCGCCGCGCACGAGAAAGGCATCGTGCATCGTGACCTGAAGCCGGAGAATCTGTTTGTCACGACGGATGACCGCGTCAAGATTCTCGACTTCGGCCTGGCGAAGCTGAAGCCGCCGCAGGCGGGCGCCGTAGACACCGATGCGCCGACGCGGAAGATGATCACCGGGCCGGGAACAGTGATGGGAACAGTCGGCTATATGTCGCCGGAGCAAGTGCGCGGACAAGAGGCGGATCATCGGTCGGACATCTTCAGCTTCGGCGTGATCCTGTATGAGATGCTGAGCGGCAGGCGCGCCTTCGACGGCGAATCAGCGATTGAGGTGATGAACGCGATTTTGAAGGAAGACCCACCGGAGTTGATGGCGACCGGCGCCCAGGCGCCGCAGGGGCTTGAGCGATTGATCCGGCGGTGTTTGGAAAAGAAGCCGGAGCAGCGGTTCCATTCGGCGCACGACCTCGGCTATGCGCTCGAAGCGTTATCTATTTCATCAGGCGCGCGATCGTTACCGAAGACGGCGGCGCCTGTGGCGACTGAGGGCGCCCGTTTATTCAGCCAAGCGCGGCTGGCGTGGGCCGTCGCCGCGGTGTTGTCGCTGTCGCTGCTGGGAATGATCTGGGCATACTTCACGCGCCAGCCCGCGGCCGATGCGCGGGTGATGAAGTTCTCCATCCTGCCGCCGGAGAAGTCGAGCTTTGGCCAGATCGCCGTGGCGCCGGATGGCCGTCATCTGGCCTTCACAGCCGTGACCGGCGGCAAGTCGCAACTCTGGGTGCGCGCGCTCGACTCAATGGAGGCCAAAGCGTTGCCCGGCACGCAAGACGCGATCTTCCCCTTCTGGTCGCCCGACAGTCGATTCATCGGCTTCTTCGCCAACGGCCGGCTCAAGAAGATTGAGGCCACAGGCGGGCCGGTACAAACGCTCTGCGAGGCGCCGATCTCTTTAGGCGGCGCTTGGAGCCGCGATGGGGTGATTCTCTTTGGGCAGGGGCCGCTTGGGCTGTCGCGGATCTCCGCGACGGGCGGAGAAATCACACAAGTGACGACCTGCGACCGGTCACGCCAGGAGTTTGCTCATCTCTACCCGGCTTTTCTGCCGGATGGCCGTCACTTCCTTTACAGCATGACGAGTGAGCTGAAGGAGACGCGTGGGATCTACCTCGGCTCGCTCGACGGGACGGTCAAGCGGCGACTGCTCGAAGATGGCCCGGTTATCAAGTATATGGCCGCAGCCCCCGGCGACACCGCCAGCGGCGTCGGCCACGATGCCCACGCTGGTTGGCTGGTCTTCGGACGCGACGGCGCCTTGTTGGCTCAGTCCTTTGACGCCCGCCAGATGGAACTCACCGGCGAGCCATTCTCGCTCTCAGACAAGGTTGGGAGCGATCTGCTTTTCACCAATTACTTCACCTATTCCGTCTCTGATAACGGCGTGCTGGTCTTTGATCCGAGCCTCAAGCGGCAGCGTCGCCAATACCTCTGGGTAGATCGTCGCGGTCAGCGGATCAACGCGATGGACGTGGCCGCAGGTGTTTTCCAGCCTTGGCTCTCCCCCGACGAAAAGCGTTTTATCGTCGACCGCATCGACCCCCAGAGTGGCGCCTACGACCTCTGGCTGTATGACGTATCGGGGAGCAACGCCGCGCGCTTCACCTTCGACCCGCAGCACGATTTCAATCCCGTCTGGTCGCCGGACGGGAGCCGCATCGTCTGGGGTTCGAGTCAGGCCGGGGCTGCGAGCCTCTATCAGAAGGCGGCCAGCCTCGCCGGAGAGAAGACGCTGTTGCTGAAATCGGATTACACCAAATTCCCCACCGACTGGTCGCGGGACGGGCGCTTCATCCTCTATTCCCAAATCGACCCGAAGACGAAATCGGATGTGTGGGTCTTGCCGATGACTGGGAGTGGCGAGGCGCAGCCATTCGTTCAGGTACGGACGGAAGCTAATGATAGCGCGGGGACGCTCTCACCCGACAGGCGATGGCTGGCCTACGCCTCGGATGTGTCGGGCCGGTTAGAGGTCTACGTGCAGAGCTTCCCCGATGGCGGCGGCAAACGGCAGATCTCGACCGGCGGAGGCGACAACCCGCGCTGGCGGCGGGATGGGAGGGAGTTGTTCTACCACGCGGGGGACGGGAAGATAATGGCGGCTCCGGTAAGAAGCGGCGAGAGCTTCGAGATGGGCGCGGCGATCTCGCTCTTCGAGTTCCGCGCCGGAACAGTAGAGGGTTTTGCGCCATACGCCGTAACGGCCGACGGGCAGCGGTTTCTGATCAGCGCAGTGGTGGAGACGGAGTCGAACGCGCCGTTGACTGTGGTGGTCAACTGGGCGGCGGAGGCGAAGAATCGAACACTTTTACGATGAGACATCAAGAGACTATGCGCACAAACACAACGAGTCCCGCCATCGCCAGGCAAATCGGCATCGGCGGGTTTCGCATCAGCGACCGGGCGAAAGAGCTTGTCATGCAGGCGCTGGACAGCAACCGGCTGTCGGCCGGGCCGATGATGTCGCGTTTCGAGTCCGAGCTGGCCGCCATTCACGGATGCCGCTTCGGGCTGATGTGCAACAGCGGCACGAGCGCGCTGCAGATTGCGTTGGCGGCGCTCAAAGAAGTACACGGATGGGCCGACGGAGATGAAGTAATCGTCCCGGCAGTCACATTCGTCGCGACTTCAAACGTCGTCATATACAACAATCTCAAGCCTGTCTTCGCGGACGTGGACCCGAGATATTACACACTCGATCCGGCGAAGATCGAAAAGCACATCACCCGGCGAACACGCGCGATCATGCCTGTCCATCTGGCGGGGCAGCCCTGCGATATGGAGCCGATTATGGAGATCGCGCGCCATCACAACCTGCGCATGGTGGAAGATTCCGCCGAGACGATGTTCGTCGGCGACAAGGGGCGGCCGGTCGGCTCCTTCGGCGATGTCGGATGCTTCTCCACCTACGTCGCGCATATGATCACCACCGGAGTGGGCGGGGTTTGCACTACCAACGATCCGGAATTGATCGTCATCCTCAAGAGCCTTATGAATCACGGCCGGGATTCGATCTACGTTCGCATTGACGACGATCAAGGAGCGCACGGCCAGGCGCTCTTCGAGATCGCCGACCGCCGCTTTTCATTCATTCGATTGGGCCACAGCTTCCGCGCCACGGAGATGGAGGCGGCGCTGGGCGTGGCGCAGCTCGAAGAGCGCGAGGAATTGTGCGCGCGACGAATGCAGGTGGTCGCCCGTCTCAACGAAGGACTTGGCGCGTGGCAAGACTTCCTGCAACTGCCACAGACGAGGCCCGGCTCGGAGCACAGCTTTATGTTCTATCCGCTCGTCATTCGCGACCCGCGCGTGCGCCGCGCCGAGTTGATCACTCATCTTGAAGACAACGCGATCGAGACGCGGTACTTGCTGCCGCTGATCAACCAGCCGATCTACCGGCGGATCTTCGGCGACCTCGACGAGCAGTACCCGGTAGCCGCGTGGCTAAATCAGAACGCTTTCTACATCGGCTGTCACCCCGATCTCAGCGACGACGATGTGGAGTATATGATCGATTGCTTCCGACAGTACTTCATCAACTTCTAGATCGAAACAGGAAGCGTTGGTACGGTACCGGGAGCGGTAGCGACCGGGCGCCTTCGAAGCGCTCTTTCCGCCGGCGCCCGGTCGCTACCGCTCCCGGTACCATGTGCGCCAGGATAAGAGTGAAGAGCGTAGGCTGAATCCCCCCAACGGCAGTTGGGGGATTGTTCAAGTCC
>Ga0187894_10004506_pt1 | contig 14892 bp, 8 predicted proteins | sample GBC1701081metaG_FD_136650 | JGI IMG/M metagenome (GOLD analysis project Ga0187894, IMG submission 136650) | White microbial mat communities from a lava cave in the Kipuka Kanohina Cave System on the Island of Hawaii, USA - GBC170108-1 metaG ...
AAATCTCTGTTTAATTTCCCCATAGCTGCACTATGGGCTAAGAATATATCGCTGTCTTCGACAGCTAAAACCGATTCCTGATTAAAGTTTTTGAATTATTATCACTTGACCTTATCAGTTACCTTTAATCCAAGTTTTGAGATTGCGTCAATCGTGTTGAGTTTTCATTTTAGATTGCCTTTATCTTCAAGCAGACTAAAACCAAAACTCTAAACATTAAATAGTTTACCTGACGCGATTTTGAATTCAGTGTTTTCGATGCAGAAAACATTCTGTTTGTAACGTGAGATGACAAAAGATTTATTTGCTTTTGCATCAGTCATCTTTTCAATCTTTCTTTAACGAGTAAAATCTCCTAGCTACGGAATAACGAAATGGCGTACTACTTCACAAAAGCGTAGCATTTTACAGCACTACTCTTGATGTATTCGCTCTATCTTTGAATGTAGTATTGATGTTATTTTGTGTGGGGCGTAATGGTATATTCAACTACCTGACAATATACGGGATGCCCTATGAACGATGGTTTCCGACATGAATGAAGAACGCCTGAGATTGCTTGAATCTGTCATAACAAATACCCCTGATGCTGTTATGATTACCGAGTCCGAACCGATAGATGAACCCGGTCCGCGCATCATCTATGTCAACAAAGCCTTTACAAAAATGACGGGCTATTCCGAGCATGAAGTTTTAGGAAGGTCGCCACGTTTTTTGCAGTCAAAAAAGACTAATAGAGAAACCTTAGACCGATTACGTCAGGCTTTAATTTCCCGTGAATCGTTCTCTGCTGAACTTATCAATCAAAAAAAAGACCAAAGTGAATTTTGGGTGAGTATAACAATAGCTCCGGTAAAGGATGATGCGGGAAACTGTACGCATTTTGTCTCGATTCAACGCGATATAACCGAACAAAAAAAAGCAGATTCCATGTTGCCTCAAATGGCAATTCTCACCTTTGACGAAAGCAATCAGTCCGGCGGTTTATACAATTTCCCGAATGATATTACGGACAAAAAAATTGCATTAGAAGCTTTACAAAAAAGCGAAGCACGATTCAGGCGTGTAATAGAAACCAATCTGATTGGAGTTGCGATTGGTAAACTAAACGGTCCGATAAGTTTTTCAAACGATGCATTCCTGGACATCATTGGATACAAACGCGAAGATCTTGAAGCGGGAACAATTCGTTGGGATTCCATAACTCCCGCAGAGTATATGGCTATTGAGAAAGACGTAACTGTGTCGGTTGAAACGAATGGCTCTTGCAAACCTTTTAAGAAAGAGTATGTAAGAAAGGACGGGCTTCGTGTGCCTGCGCTTGTAAGCTTAGCGAAACTTGATGACAAGGGTGATGATTGCGTCGGCTGTGTTGTTGATTTGACCGAGTTAAAAAGGGTTGAAGAACAATTGATACAAAGCGAGATACGTTATCAAAATGCACTTACGTCGGCGCGAATAGGGACGTGGAGTTGGGATTTACACAATGACGTAATCTATTGGTCACCGCAGACGGAATCTTTGTTTGGTTTTGACCCGGGACAATTTCGCGGAACGGTTGATGAATTTCAGAGTTGTATTCATCCCGACGATAAAGATGAATTTAACAGAGTTCTCAAACGGGCTATGGAAAGTCGTGAACGCTTTAACTATGAATTTCGCGTTCTATGGAAAGACGGTAGCCACCATTGGCTTGTGGCAACCGGCGAGTGTATTTACAGCGAGTTTAGTTTGCCGCTTCAGATAACCGGAACTGTGGCGGAAATCACCCTTCGCAAACAAGCTGAAGAAGCTTTACAAAGTTTGACCAGACAGTTGATTCAGGCTCAGGAGAACGAACGCATACGTCTTGCACGTGCGCTACATGATGAACTCGGACAAGCTTTGACGGCAATAAAAATCAACCTGCAAACAGTAAAATTGCCCGACGAAAAAATGGGAAGCATTCTGAAAATGGTTGATGATTCCATTCAGCAAATACGCGACCTTTCTTTTGATTTAAGACCGTCTTTGCTCGACGATTTAGGGTTGGTTTCGGCACTGCGTTGGTATCTTGAACGTCAGGGGAAAAAGAGCGGTTTCACTCCGTACTTTATAAGCAATATTCAACGGATACGCTTGCCTTTTGATATTGAAACGGCTTGTTATCGAATAGTTCAAGAGGCTCTGACAAATATACAACGCCACAGCCAAGCACAAAATGTTTACATTGAACTTATATCTGTGTCCGCAAAACTTGAGGTGTTTATTAAAGATGACGGAGTAGGTTTCGACATGGAAAAACTGAAATCCGGTAACGCGGTGAATCTCGGAATCGCCGGAATGTTTGAGAGAACACAATTGGTAGGCGGTAAAATCGAAATCGAGTCATCCATAGGACAAGGCACGGAAATCAGAATCAACTTCAATTTGTTTCCATCAAAACAGGAGGTAACAAAATAAATTGTCTATAAAAGTTTTGTTGGCAGATGACCATGCACTGGTTCGCGCAGGTATAAATGCGCTTCTGCAACAGATGGAAAACGTAGAAGTCGTTGCACAGGCTGAAAACGGAAAGCAGGCTCTGAGTTTAATTTTGCAACATGAACCCGATGTAGCTTTGCTTGATATTTCAATGCCCGAAATGAGCGGGCTTGAGGTCACAAAATATCTCTCTCAGGAGAAACCGAAAATACGAATAATTATTCTCTCTATGCACAACGACGAAGAATATGTCGCAGAAGCTTTGTGTTCGGGCGCAGCGGGTTATTTACTGAAAGGTTCTTCGCCCGTCGAACTACAACTTTCAATCAACTCGGTATTTCAGGGCGGGATTTATTTAAGCCCGAATGTTTCAGAATATGTAGTATCGGGTTATGTTGAAAGGATTGAAAATAATGCGACATCAAATGACAACTTAACTCCCAGACAAAGAGAGATATTGCATTTAATAGCAAAAGGAAAAACTACCAAAGAAATCGGGCTGAAATTAAATATAAGCGTGAAAACCGTAGAGGCACACCGCGCAAATCTGATGGAACGTTTGGGTATTTACGATTTGGCAGGTTTGATTCGTTACGCAATACGCAACGGAATTGTCTCATCCGAAGAGTAGAGTTTCCCGTCAATCTTTTTCGTCACACTGGTCTAAGGCATTCCCTTAACTTCATATCGGAAACTTCCTGATTTTTTTCGAGCAAAAAAATATTTATTCTTGAAACGACTACTGTTTGGACTTTGCCCTAGGACTGTCTCGATGATGTCCGAGAGCTATTTTTGTTCCAAATACTACAGATTTTTTAAGTAATGCAGGAAAAAAGATGAAAGTTCTGATTGCGGAAGATAACGAAGTATCAAGACATATTTTAGAAAATATGCTGACAAAATGGGGCTATGAAGTAACGCCTACGTCAAACGGAGACGAAGCATGGGAAATACTTCAACGCGAAGACGGACCGAAAATGGCAATTCTTGATTGGATGATGCCGGGTTTGACAGGTGTTGAGATTTGTAGTCTTGCGCGGTCTTTGGACGCAGTTTACATAATTCTTTTGACTGCGCGTACCTTGGCTGGCGACATCTCTTTGGGGCTTGAAAGCGGCGCGGATGATTACATAACAAAACCGTTTACGCCTTTGGAACTGAGGGCAAGGTTGCGCGTCGGTGAACGAGTCGTCGGTCTGCAATCGAATCTGGCGAAGAAAATTCGTGAATTCGATGCCTCGGCAGAGAGTGAGTCAGGCAAAAAACCGCTTGTCACGGTTTGTTCATACTGTAAGAGAATCCGTGACGAAGAAAACAGTTGGCAAAAACTTGAAACCTACATGAGTGCTTTGCTCGAAGGGCGTGTTACACACGGTATTTGCCCTGAGTGCTATGAGAAAACTATACGAGAATGGGGAGCCCATAAATAGACACTGTTCAAAATTGAAACTTAGGAACTTACAAGGGGAGGATAGTGTTTATTTTGGAGGTTGAAATGAACAGTTTTGAAAAAAAAGAGCCGCAAATGTTTACCAATGGAGAGGCTTTGAAAAACGGACGCCCGGTTATGAAAGATGAAAAAAACGACTCATCAAAACAGAATAATAAATCCGATAAAGAAATAACCTTACGCTGGTTAGAAGAATATGCAACGCAAGGGATAATTACAACCGATTGTAATCTATGCGTTACGGGATGGAATCGTTGGATAGAAATTCATTCAAAGCGTTCAGCGAGTGATGTCTTAGGAAAACAGATTTTCGATATTTTCCCTGACCTTATAACGCGAAAAGCAGACCGTTATTTTCATCAGGCATTATCGGGGCAGGCGGTTTTTCTTTCACAAAAACTTCATGGCTATCTTTTGCCTCTTACGCATCCGAGAGGTTTTTTGACCGATACCTTTATGCAACAGAGCGCACGCATTGCTCCATTATTGGATGAGAACGAAGTTGTCGGGACAATCACAATAATTGACGATGTGTCAGAGCGCGTAATGCGCGAAATCGAACTACAACATCAAATCGAATCTCTCGAAACTCTTCACGATATAGGCAAAGCGATTCTTTTTCTGGACAGGCGCGAATGTTTGCAAAGAATAGTAAATCAGGCGGCTTCTTTGTTCCGTGTTCCGACGGCAGTTGTTGTCTTGCAACACGAAGGACACCTTAAAGTGGATGCCGCTGTTGGTCTTGATATAGATAAAGCCAATGAAAAAATCGAAGAAGAAAACTGTATAGCAAGGTACATAATTCAAACTGCAAAAGCAGTTCTGCTTGACGATGCACAAAAACAGGCCCCGCAACAAATAAACCGTGCGGTTGTCCGCCCGCTTGCTTTGCACACGCGAAGCTTGGTTGGTGTTCCGCTCGTTGTTGAAGAAGAAGCTATCGGAGCGTTGATAATAGAATCGCCGGAACTCCGCGCTTTTAATGTGGGCAAACAAAGACAGGCAATGCAACTTGCAACGCACGCCGCCGTAACTATTAAAAACGCCGGGCTTTTTGATAACTTACGTGAACGGGAAAGAGAACTCGCAGAGTTTTTTGAATATGCTGTTGTTGGCATTCATTGGATAAACGAAGACGGAATTATCAAACGTGTGAACCGAGCCGAAACTGAACTTCTGGGGTATGACCAAAATGAAATCGTAGGGCAACACATATACACATTTCATGTTGATGAAAAAGCGGCTGTCGAAATGTTTCAGCGTCTGAAACACGGCAATACGCTCAAGGATTTTGAAACACAGTTACGTCACAAAGACGGCAGCATCCGTCACGTTCTTATTGATGGAAACGGTATTTATAAGAATGGTTCATTTACACACGCCAGATGTTTTGTTCGGGATATAACCGCACGCAAACTTGCAGAGGAAAAACTCAACCAGAGTGAAGAAATGCTACATCACTCGCAAAAGATGGAAGGCATTGGACGCCTTGCGAGCAGTGTGGCGCATGATTTCAATAACCTCTTAACTGCAATTATCGGTTACAGTCAGATTGTTATGAAAAAACTGCCGCCGGAAGACGCCTCTCATTTAGCTCTGAACGAAATTGTAAAAGCAGGCGAGCGTTCGGCAACTTTAACATCTCAACTTCTGACTTTCAGCCGCAAACAGCGTATTGAACCAAAAGTTATAGACTTAAACTTGGTTGTCAAAGATACAAATAAATTATTAAGGCGGTTGATTGGCGAAGACATAGAGTTGGATTCAAGGCTTGAAGATGATATTGACAAAATCAAAGCCGATACGGGACAGGTATGTCAGGTAATAATGAATCTTGCGGTTAACGCTAGAGATGCAATGCCTGCCGGCGGTAAACTCACAATCGAAACCAAAAAAGTCAGCTTTAACAATAAGGTTTTCGCCGAGGGCGTTGGAGTTGAACAAGGTGATTATGTGATGCTCTGTATAGGCGACACGGGTTGCGGAATGAGCAAGGAAACTCAGTCGAGAATTTTTGAACCGTTCTTTACAACAAAGAGTGAAGGACATGGGACAGGGCTTGGTCTTGCAACAGTCTATGGCATTGTGAAACAGAACGGCGGCAATATAATTGTTGAGAGCGAAATCGGGCAGGGGACAGTTTTTAGAATCTATTTTCCGTCCGCCAAAGAAGTATCATGCGAAGTTTCCAAAGAGACTTTAAGGGAATATCCGTCGTACGGCGAAGGCACGATTTTGGTTGCCGAAGATGAAGAATTTGTTCGCAGGATTGCTGTACGCGTGCTCGAAGACAAAGGCTATCGCGTGCTGGTTGCTAAGGATGGAGCGGAAGCCGTTAAAACAGCAATTTTTCACGGTCCGAAAGAGATAGATTTGCTGTTTACGGACATGGTAATGCCAAACATGGGGGGCAGAGAGTTGGCACAAAATCTTCTTGAGCTAAACCCGAATCTTAAAGTCATTTTCACATCGGGTTATATGGATACCTTGCGAGTTCCCAATTGTGACTTGAAACCTGACGAAGAATTTTTGCAAAAACCTTTTTACCCGCTTGCTTTGATACAAAAAGTTCACGAAGTTTTGAAACCGCAATCGGGCGAATCAGTTTTGGCAAATGATAAATTTCAGAAAAACGATAATAACTTACAGTCAAATTGATAAAAGGTTTTCACTCGAAGGAGTTATAAAAGATGCGTGCTTTGATAGTAGATGATGAACCAACAGTCAGAAGCTTTATTGCAACAATCTTAAAAGCCGACGGCTGGGAAATCGAAGAAGCTGAGTCTGCGGAAAAAGCTTTTGAGAGAATCGGGGAACACAACTGGAATTTAATCTGTTGTGATGTGGTGATGGGAGGTATTGACGGGTATAGCGCGCTTCATCGTTTCCGCGAATTGATACCGGATGCGCGTGTTGTTTTAATGACAGGATACGGTACTGCTGCGGGCGCGCTCAGTGCGGCGGCGGCGGGTGCTTTCGATTATCTGCTGAAACCATTTACGCCCGAAGCTTTGCAATCAATCGCAAGAGATGTCAAAGAAAGTTTTGATTCACGGCGGCATCATTCGATTCAACAAATGCCTTACATTGAAAGCCTCGCGTCTGAGTCCGAACTTGTCGGTAGCAGCGAAGCGTTTATCGAAATAATGAAACAGGTTGGCAAGGTCGCCATGACAAATCTTCCTGTGTTGATTATGGGGGAAAGCGGAACAGGCAAGGAGGTTGTCGCACGCGCTCTTCATCGTCGCAGCGAACGAGCGATTAAACCTTTTGTTGCTGTAAATTGCGGAGCGATTCCGGCGGAGTTAATTGAGTCTGAACTTTTTGGACATATACGCGGAGCGTTTACAGGTGCGGACAAAGACCGCATAGGACTTTTTGAAGAAGCAAACGGCGGAACGGTTTTCTTGGATGAAATCACTGAAACATCTCCGACCTTTCAAGTGAAACTCTTACGAGCTCTTCAGGAAAATGAAATACGCCGCGTCGGGTCAAACCGAACACAACGAATAGATGTTCGCGTCATTGCCGCAAGCAACCGTGACATTGAAGAAGAAGTTCAAGCCGGAAGATTCAGACAGGATTTATACTATCGCCTGAATGCTTTCAGCATAAACTTGCCGCCACTGCGCGAAAGGGTTTCGGATATTGTTACGCTTGCACACCACTTTGCGCGTCCTTACAAATACAAAAGAGCTTCTGTCGGTTTTGAGCGTAAGGCTATCGAGATTCTGGAAAAATATCCATGGCCCGGCAACATACGCGAACTTGAAAATGCAATCAGACGCGCCGTTGCTCTTTGTAACGGTGTTGTCCGCCCGGAAGATTTACCCGAACGAATCAAAGAATATCGCTTACCTGAAATTACTAATAATTCGATAGAGATTAGGGTTGAAGAGAAGCCCGAAAACGAGTGGCTAACTTTGGCACAAATTGAAGGTGAGTATGTCAGACGTGTGCTGAGATTTACGGGAAATAATAAACAGCGGGCGACACGCATTTTGCAAATTGATCGCAAAACCTTAGACCGTATGATTCAACGACATAAAATTGAGTAAACTCCGGCAAAACCTGTTTCTCACCGATTTCAATTCTATAAGAAAGACAATCAGATTTTTGCGACTTAACACAAGTGGCATGAATGATGCTTTTGTTATGTTTTGGCAATATCAGGGTGTTCTTGTAATGATATTGCGGCAAAACAGTGAGGTATTTTGTCCATCTACAGGGAGAACTTCCCATTCTTCGAGTATCTCATTAACACAAACCTGATTAGATAAATATGAGCGACACAACAAAAGAAACAAAAGAGATTTTCATTGTTAATAATGTCGAAGAAGTAAAAAGAATTATGAACCATACTCTTTGCAAGAAATGTGATTTCGGGACATCTGAACCAGTCGGGGAATCTCAAACGCCTTTTCATCACCAGCAGTTTGATTTAACCGTTAACAATATAAAAACGGATGGCATAAACGGTGCTGAATTAATCGAACAAATTCAGAATCAAAATGCCGATTCGATAGTGGTGATAGTTAACGGGACTGATGACTGTACTCTCAAAGAAGTAAATAAAAAATTACAAGCCGAAATTGCCGGGCACAAAAAGACCGAAGAAGCATTGCGTCAGTCATTAAAAGAGTTGTCGAACTTAAAACAGGCATTAGACATTTCCGCAATAGTTTCAGTTACAAACGCAGAAGGCATCATCACACACGTAAACGACAAATTCTGTGAAATCTCAAAATACATGCGTGAAGAAATTGTAGGAAAAAGCCATGAAGAGTTTGCAAGCGAATTTGATTTAACCATAGAAAGACGAAAGATTCTTAAAACCATATACGGCGGCAAACCATGGCAAGGCTCGGTAAAAGGGCGTGATAAGGACGGAGGTTTTTACTGGACGGATGCTACTATCGTTCCGATTATGGACGGCGAAAGCGAATTGCCGGTTCAATACATAACGATAAGAACAGAAACGACAAAACTTAAACAGACCGAAGAAGCTCTCAGACGCGAAGGACACTTTTTACAAACTCTGATGGATAATCTGCCGGATGCCATTTATTTCAAAGATACTGAAAGTCGTTTCACACGCGTCAGCAAACATAAGGTGGACAAACATCTTTATCTGGACGGCGTAGAATCCGCAGAAGACTTTATCGGCAAAACGGATTTGGATTTCTTCACAAATGAACACGCCGAACAGGCATATAGTGACGAACAGGAAATTATACGCACGGGTAAACCGATAATTGATTTGATTGAAAAAGAAACTTTTCATAACGGGACAGTCGGTTGGGTTATAACAACAAAAGTTCCTCTTAGAGATGAAACGGGTCAGATAACAGGCATTGTCGGTGCTTCGCGCAACATAACAGAGTTAAAGCAGATGGAAGAAGACCTCTCAAAAGCCAGGGACATGGTGCTTGAGTCAGCACGCTTGAAATCGGAGTTCCTCGCAAACATGAGCCATGAAATACGAACACCGATGAATGGCGTGATAGGTATGACAGGATTGCTCATGGACACAAAGCTTGACGAAGCACAGCGCGATTATGTTGAGACAATTCGTTCAAGCGCAGACGCACTTCTGACAATTATCAACGACATTTTGGACTTCTCAAAAATCGAAGCGAAAAAATTAGAACTTGAAATTATTGATTTTGATTTAAGAAATATTGTCGAGAGTACATGTGACCTTTTGAGCGAACGCGCTCAAACAAAAGGTCTTGAGTTCGTTGTAAACATTGACCCCAATATTCCTCTGAGGTTGCGCGGAGACGCAGGCAGAATAAGACAGGTTTTGACCAATCTTTTGGGGAATTCAATCAAGTTTACAAGTAAAGGTGAAGTTATTCTTCGCGTTGAAAAAATGAGTGAAACTGAAACGACGACCTGTATAAAGTTTTCGGTCAGTGATACGGGAATTGGCATAGCTCATGAAATGATGAAACTTCTCTTTCAGCCTTTCACTCAGGCAGATGGTTCAACAACACGTAAATATGGCGGGACAGGTTTGGGGCTTACAATCTCAAAACAGCTTGTTGAATTGATGAACGGAAGCATTTCGGTTGAAAGCGTTCAGGGATTAGGCACAACCTTTACTTTCACTCTCGATTTTGAAAAACAACATATTCAATTGAGTACGGCAAATAAATTCTCAAATGATTTGAGGCGGTTAAATATCTTAATTGTTGATGACAGCGTCTCGAATTGTATGAGCCTGAAACAACAGTTCGATTCATTCGGAATGCGTTGTGCCTGTGTTTTTGAAAGCACTCAGGCAATAAAAGTCTTACAAGCGGCTCAAGCAAACAATGATGCGTTTGATTTTGTTTTGCTTGATATGCAAATGCCCGGAATTGACGGCTTGCAGCTTTCAAACTGTATAAGAGAATCTGTGTTTATTTCGGAGACACGTTTAATACTTCTCAAATCGGTTGTTGACTCTCATCAGCCTTTGGAATACTCCGGACATAATTTTTACGCTTGTCTTACAAAACCTGTTAAGCAATCTCAGCTTTTCGATTGTCTTGCCTCTGCCATTTATGTCGAAGGATATGCAAAGGAAAGTAGTTCTAAAAAGAGTTCGCCCGGCGTAATGAACGCAAAAATGTTTGCTGACGCCGAAAGCGAAAGAAAAAACCTGAGAATACTTTTAGCCGAAGACAATGCAATAAATCAGAAAGTGGCAATCAATCAGCTAAAGCAATTGGGCTATCACACAGAAGCTGTTGCAAACGGATTAGAAGCCTTGGACGCGCTTGCAAAATTTCCGTTTGATTTGGTCTTGATGGATTGTCAGATGCCAGAGATGGACGGCTACGAAGCGACAAAAGAAATTCGCCGATTTGACCCGCAAAAACAGCCCGTAATTGTTGCAATGACCGCACACGCCCTTGAAGGCGACCACGAAAAATGTATTGATGCGGGAATGGATGATTACATCAGCAAACCCGTAAATCGTGATGAACTGCATCGCATCCTGTCCTATTGGGAAGATGTAATTGCTGCACGAAACGCATCTCCTCTTGCTTCGTTTGATGGTGACAGTCAGACGCCTGCCGTTGATAAACAGCATTTGTGGGATATTTCGCTTGGTGACCCGCAGGAGGTTTTGGAGCTGATTGAAATAGTTCTTTCAAATTTGAAAGAAAATATAGCGGGGCTTGAAGACGCAGTGAGAGGAGGGAAATACGAAGTTGTCAAAAAAATCTCGCACAGTTGTGCCGGAGCAAGTGCGAACTGCGGTATTACAACGCTTGGTCAAATTTGGCGTGAACTTGAGCAAATGGCTCTTTCCTTAAAACCAATCAAAGAATTGGAAGAAAAAGCGACAGAGGTTTTTATTGAATTCAAGAGGGCAGAAACAGAGTTGAAAAAACTTGTCGGCGAAATTCAAATCATGCCTAAAGAATTGGTTGCGTAAGTTAATCCGGAACGGGGCAATATGAAATCAGAACAAACGACTTACAGGGTTTCGGACGAAGAATCTTTATTGAATCGGCACAGTGTTCTGCCCTTCAAGCAAGAAGAGGAAAGGAACATTCTGATTGTTGATGACGAAGATGGTGTTAGAAGGCTCTTCAAAATGCACTTGTGCGAACATTATCCCTGCGCTACGGCGGCTTCTGTTGAAGAGGCTTTATGGATATTGGAAAAGACCCCTTTCGCATTGGTACTGACGGATATAATCATGCCCGGGCGTAGCGGTATAGAACTCTTACGCGAAGTCAAAAAAAACTATCCCGAAACCGTTGCGGTTGTTATTTCGGGCATGGACAGAACACAACGTATTTTAGACGCAGTTCGCCTGGGTGCATATGATTACCTGTTAAAGCCCATTGATTTGTACGTCTTGGATGCAACTGTTGAACGGGCATTGCAACACCGCGCCCTTCTTAATTCCGCACGAATTTATAAACAGGAGTTGAAGCGTAGAAATTTAGAACTTGTCGAAAGCAAAGCGAAACTTGAAGAAAGCAAAGCACAACTGGAACGTCTGCAATCTCAAATAACTCAAAACGAAAAGATGGCTTCTTTAGGACAACTCGCCGCCGGTGTCGCACACGAATTAAATAATCCTGCGGGCTTTATCTTAGGAAACATGGAAATACTCAGGGATGGAGCAACAAATTTGGAGAAGCTTTTTCGATTCTATCAATCTTTACCACTAACCGAAGAACAGACTGTTCAAATCAGCAACATAAGAAGCGATGCCTGCAACGAACTGAAGTTTGAAGACTTGCACTCAATCGTCGCAGATTGTTGCGAAGGTGCGGAACGCATACGCGAAGTTGTTCAAAACCTGAAAATCTTCTCGCGTCTTGATAAGACAGAGTTTAAGAAAGTTGACATTCACGAAGGACTGGAATCTACCATTCGGCTTTTATCGAACTACTACAACACGGGACAGATAAATCTTGAAAGAGACTACGGCGAACTTCCTGTCGTGGATTGTTTCGCCGGACAGCTCAATCAGGTGTGGCTCAATTTGCTGGTAAATGCGGCGCACGCTTTGAAAGACGGCGGGGTAGTAAAAATAAGAACACAGAGCGAGGGCGATAAAGTTGTCGTAACAATCAGCGATAACGGGTGCGGAATACCAAGTCAAAATTTGAATCGCATCTTTGACTCTTTTTTTACGACAAAACCTGTCGGTGAAGGGACAGGGCTTGGTCTGTCGGTTACGTACGGAATCATTGAGCGACACGGCGGAACTATCTGTGTTGAAAGCCAGGTTAATAAAGGGACGACATTCACTATCTCGCTTCCAACCGATATAGGAGCAAGCCGTCGTGTTGACGAAGAAAAAACGGACGAGTTTGAACTTCATGAATTTGTCGAATCTGCGGGGTTAAGTTTTTAGATGGAAAGCTACGAACATCAAACGAATAAGACAGTGTTGGTTTACAACTGCAAAGTGGTATTTGTGAATTGCAATCAGACGGGGGTTGTTACGGGCTGGAAAGAGGAGATTGATTACTATGAATTACAAAATAATGGTTGTTGATGACGAGCCTGCCAACCTTCGTGTCCTTGAAAGATTGCTTGGTCGTAAGTATCACGTCATTTCGGCTTCTTCCGGCAACGAAGCTTTGAGTTTATTGCGTGAACATGATGTAGCACTTTTGATAACCGACCAGCGTATGCCAGGAATGACGGGAATAGAACTATTGAAAAGAACGGTTGATTTCCGCCCGCATATGGTTAGGATAATCCTGACGGGTTACATAGACGTTAGCGCACTTGTTGATGCAATCAACTGCGGACAGGTTTACAAGTACATCACAAAACCTTGGAACAACGAAGAACTCGGATTAACAGTGAATAGGGCATTGGAATTTTACGAAACAAACAAATCACGTTACGAACTTGAAGCAACTAAAAAACGATTGCAATCACGTCTGGTGGCTTTATCAAAATCGTTTGTGCGAAGTATGGCGGATACGCTTTTGGCAAAAGATGATTATTTGTTTAGCCACTCTTTGCATATATCCAATCTTTCGCTTGCCATTGCAAACAAGATGGATGTTGAAAGAGAGGACTTTAACGTTATCGAACAGATTGCGATGCTTCATAATCTGGGACACATAGCAACTCCTGACGATATGTTGCATCAATACGATTCTCGCACATCCGATAGTTTTCCGTCTGCAAAAGAAATATCGAAAAGGACAACACAAATTCTTTCGGGCGTTTCTGAAATTGAAGATGTTGCTGACGGAATACGATACTTTCCGATGCGTTATGACGGTCTTGATTCACACAAAGACATGATTGGTGAAATGATTCCGTTTCCGACACGAATAGTCCAAGTCGCAGAAGGGTACGCCACGCTGACAAAGCCGCGATTCCCCGAAGATGCAATCAGCCACGAACAAGCCATTGATGAGTTAAAAGCAGAATCGGGCAAATGTTTTGACCCTGCCGTCGTTTCGGCTCTTTCGCAAATCGAGACTTTGGGAAGGATTCAGCAGAGCATAGAAAGGTGGAGTCATTTTCCAATCACCAACGGATTTGCCGGAGTTGACGTGGAGAAATGTACCTATTCGGAAATTGTTAATATGGTAATGAAAGAACCCGCGTTAGCTTTGAAAGTTATAAAGTACAGAAGCGAAATCACGGGTAAAGAGAAGGGTATTAAGTTACGGGAAATTTGCCTAACGATGGATGAGGCAAGCTTAAAAGAACTCGTAATAGATACGCGTCTATCTGCCGGTGCCTTACCTTTGGCGGCGGATAGACACGCCCGTTATCTGCGATGCGCCGAAGCCTGCCGATTGCTTGCGGAACAGACAAAATTTTTGCAGGCGCAAGAGGCATACACATTGGGACTTCTTTACAATTGGGGCGAAGAATTGCTCTGGCAACTTTTTCCGCAGGCAATGAGACAATTTTCGCAAATAAACGATGAAAGAATACATTCCAAACAGGAGATATTTGCTTTTGGAATTGGTCACGCCGAAATAGCAAGTCAACTACTTTCAAACTACGGTTTCTCAAATGAAATATGTCTTGCCGTGCAAGCGTATGACAGTCCTTTTCTCACAAACAATCCGTTGGCTTTGCTTCTTTATGTGAGTGATTCAATAGCAAGAGCGGAAACGTCCTTAAAGATAGTGGCAACAGAAACGCTCGGTCCTGACAGGCTGAGCTGGCTTGGTATCAGCAGAGGCGATTTGGCTTTGATTCATTCATTCCTGACTGACAACCTGAATCTCCAAGCTTTAGCTGCGTAATCCGGTAGCCTTTCAAATGAAATTGAAGTGTGCGCGTAAATAAAACGAATCTGTGCAAACAGGTAATTTGCCTGATTCTTTTGGGGCTAAATACTCTGTAATCTAAATTGTTTAGTAAAACAAATTAAATAAAGTCACCCTTTTAGGATATTTCTGCATCTGATTAGAAATGCGTAAAAAGAAAGAATATTATGAAAGCGATTTTGTCGAAAAGCAACTGAATTATTATCGGAG
>Ga0187894_10004507_pt1 | contig 14890 bp, 12 predicted proteins | sample GBC1701081metaG_FD_136650 | JGI IMG/M metagenome (GOLD analysis project Ga0187894, IMG submission 136650) | White microbial mat communities from a lava cave in the Kipuka Kanohina Cave System on the Island of Hawaii, USA - GBC170108-1 metaG ...
CGATAGGGATGCGCCAACGGCCACGTGGGAAACGTGTTCGTACTGAAGCGGGAGTGCACGAGAGCCAGCGCGCTCGTCAGACGTTCATCCTTCAGATCCTGGTAGTAGGCCGACATCTGCTCCGGAAGCAACAGCCCCTTGTACACAATCGTGTTCGCCGACAGGCTCGAGATGTAGAAATAATCCCGTCCCTGAATGGCTGATTCGCGGACAGCGGCTTCCACCCGCTTGCGAATGACATAGAGCTTGCGTTCAAACTGCCCTTCATTGAGCACATCGCGGGCGATAAACACCTGCCGAATAAACGGCTCGGTGCTGCGCGCCACAGGGCCGATCGCATCGCTCTTGACCGGCACATCCCGCCAACCAAGGAGGTGGGCACCCTCCTCGCCGATCATTCGGGAAAAGAGCGCCTCGCATTGCTTCCGTGCATCCATCTGGGGCGGAAGAAAAACCATCCCGACGCCATACTCCCCCGCATTGGGGAGAGCAATCCCCACGTCACCGACCGTGCGCTTGAGGAATTCGTGCGGGACCTGAAGCAAGATCCCGGCTCCGTCGCCCGTGCAAGGATCACAACCCTGCGCCCCTCGGTGACTCAGATTCTCAAGAATCTGGAGCCCCTGCTGAACAATCGTATGGGATTTCTGCCCCTTGATATTGACGACAAAGCCGATCCCGCAGGAGTCTTTTTCCTGTTCAGGGTCGTAAAGGCCTTGCTTCGGTGGAAGCCCGGGGATGCTCATCGTTCGTATCTCATTAAAATGCAGGCGTGTACGCTACCGACCTGAGGCTATACCAGGGAGGCAATCGGGATGGCTAACCCCATTACTCACAAGGCAAATTCCGTTCGTTTTTGTCCCACTCACCTTAATAGAAGCACGATTCTTCTGTCAAGATTCTCTGCTGCACTGATAGCTCATGCCGGTACGTCTTCCAAAGGGGTCACCAGCTTGACTTTGTTTCCTTTTCTGCCCTACCATCCGCCGCATGCCCCAAACCCCAATCACCCCCACTATCAACAACATGGCAGACGTCTGGGAGGCGTACCGTGATGAGTTGGAGGGGATGGAACGCCAAGCAAGGGCCAACCTCGATTCCAGTGTGGCACTCGTCAATACGGTCGCCGCCCACATTCTGAACAGCGGCGGGAAACGAATCAGACCATTTCTATTGTTACTCTCCGCCCGTCTCTGCGGCTATGCCGGTCGCGACCATCACCAGCTCGCCAGTCTGGTGGAGTTCATTCACACTGCATCTTTGCTCCACGACGATGTGGTCGACGAGGCCGATATCCGCCGAGGCCGGCCAACCGCCCGAAAAGTCTGGGGCAACCAAATCAGTATCCTCGTCGGTGACTATCTTTACTCTAAGGCCTTTTGCCAGGTTGTAGACTTCCACAACCATGGGATCAACGAAGTGCTCGGCGAGGCCTGCAAGAAGATGGCAGAAGGCGAAGTGCTTCAGTTGTACTACAACGGCAACCCGTCCATGTCGGAAGCGGAATATCTCAAGATTGTCGAACACAAAACGGCGGGCCTGATCGCCGCCGCTTGTCGCATGGGCGCCATGCTCGCCGACGCTCCAGAGATCCAGCAGGATGCCCTGTTCCGGTTCGGGCTTCATCTTGGAATCGCTTTCCAAGTGGCCGACGATACCCTTGACTATACGGCCAATGGCGAGCACTTGGGCAAGTCTCTGGGGCAGGATCTCCGCCAAGGCAAGGCTACGCTGCCGCTGTTGCATCTCCTCCATCATTGCTCGGACCAGGACCGGCAGATGATCGTAGACCGCATGGAGAGCCGGACGCTGACAGAGGAAGACCTCGGGCGATTCATTCACATGATGGAAGAATTGGGTTCGATCAACTATGCCATGGACCGCGCGCGATTCTATGTCGCTGCGGCGCAACGAGACCTCGATCAGTTCGAAGATAGTACGGCCAAACGCGCCCTCTCGGTGACTGCCGACTACATGGTCACCCGCGATCGATAACCTCTCTTTCTGCGTGTTCTGCGCCTCCGGGCGTCAGAAGGCACCGCGCAGCGGGAAAGGTTCCACCCTCGGGTCGTTGCATCTCAACGACCTCAACCACTTAACGGAGTAGAGGATTTTACTATGTCGACGATTATTCCATTTCATGGCACCAGGTATGATGCGGCAGTTGTCGGAGAGGTCAAACAGGTCGTGGCGCCGCCCTACGACATCATCGATGAAGCCGGACAGAAGGCCCTGTACAATCGCCATCCACAGAACATCATTCGGCTTGAATTGGGGCTCGATCAACCGGATGACAGTTCCACTCATAACCGGTACACCCGCGCCGCAGCGACCCTTCGCGACTGGCTGAAGAGCGGGGCCTTGAAGCCCGATGCGCAACCGACCCTGTACTACCATACCATCGAGTACATGCCTCCCTATGCGCCATCCGGTTCACCGACGAAAATCCTCACGGGCGTGCTCGCCACCGTCAAACTGGAAGCGCTGGATTCCGGGCATATCTACCCGCACGAAAATACACGCTCGGCCGCCAAAACAGATCGTCTGAACCTGCTCGAAGCCTGCAAGACGAACTTCAGCCCCATTTGGTCTCTGTACTCCGACCCTCAACGAACAGTGATGAGCTTGCTGGAAGGGGCGATCAAGGGAACCCCGGCTCTGATCGACTTTCGCGACGATGTCGGGTTCCGTCAACAAGTCTGGTCCGTGACGGCTCCAGCCGTTTTGGGGCAGGTCGCCGACGCCTTGCGCAGCAAACCGCTGTTTATTGCGGACGGCCACCATCGCTATGAGACCGCACTCAACTATCAGAAACTCCGTCGGCAGCAGGCCGGGGCGCTGGACGGCCAGCACTCATACGATGCGGTATTGATGTTGTTGACCGCCCTCGAAGATCCAGGCTTAACCGTACTTCCGACCCATCGAGTCACAACCACAACCCTGCCTCCATATGACCATGTGCAAGCATTGTTGCGCGACACATTCGACCTGCAAGAATTTCCGTTTACCGCCGCCACGCAAGCAGCCACGCGCGCGACATTTATCGAAGCGATGCGGACAAATGGACGAAGCATTCCCGTATTCGGCCTGGCGCTGAAGGGAGACAGCCGCTACATCACACTAAGTTTGAAGCCTTCCCATCGTCCGCCCGCGCAAGCCTCTCCTCGCGCCAAGCTCGATGTATCGCTGCTTCAACAACTTGTCGTCGCGCCACTCTGCCCGACGCCACAGGAACAAGAGGCCATCCTCTACACGAAGGACGATCGTGAAGCCTTAGATTGGGTCGCGAAGGGGACGGGAACCGGAGCGCTGCTGCTCAATGCGACAAAAGTCAGCGAAGTGCAAGCCGTCGCGACAGCCGGCGAACGCATGCCCCACAAATCGACGTACTTTTTCCCGAAACCGCTGACCGGTTTGGTGATGAATGTGATGGAGTAGCAGTGGGAGAGTGAGGATGACTCCTCCCACGAATGGAAGGACAACATGAAAGCCAAAATCCTCATTGTCGATGACGATCCTGATATTGCCACGATGCTGGAGGATCGCCTGCAGGCTTCCGACTATGGAACCGTGATCGCGCAGGATGGGGTGCAGGCGCTCGAGCTGGTCGAGCAGGAGGCTCCGCACCTCATGTTGCTAGATCTTGATATGCCACGACTGACCGGCCTTGAGGTTCTCAAGCGGCTCCCGAAAGTCCGTCCAGCTGAAGACCTCCCCGTGATCGTCATGACCGCCCATGCCTCGATCGATGCCGCCGTCGAAGCCATGAAAGCCGGCGCCTACGACTTTCTGACCAAACCGCTGGATAAAGACCATCTCCTCCTTGTGATCGGCAAGGTCTTAGAGCGAGACGGCCTCAAACGACAGGTGGCCTGTCTCAAATCCGAAGTGGACAGCCGCTACGCGTCGATCGTGGGCATGAGCGTGAAAATCCGCGCTGTGATGGAATCGGCTCAACGCGCCGCCAAATCCGATGCCGGCGTGTTACTACTCGGTGAAAGCGGCACAGGCAAAGAACTCTTCGCCCGCTCTATCCACCAATGGAGTCCGCGCCAGGCCATGCCGCTGGTCGTCATCAACTGTGTCGCCCTCACGGAAACGTTGCTCGAAAACGAACTCTTCGGGCATGAACGCGGCGCCTTCACCGGCGCAGATCGTTTGCAAAAGGGCAAACTGGAGATGGCGGACGGAGGCACGATCTTCCTCGACGAGATCGGAGACATGTCGCTCCCGTTACAAGCCAAGCTCTTGCGTGTGCTCCAGGACAGGGAGTTTCATCGAGTCGGCGGCACACGCCTTGTATCGGTCAATATCCGGATCATTGCCGCCACGAACAAGGATCTCCGGCAGGCCGTGAAGATCGGTGAGTTTCGTGAGGATCTTTTTTTCCGTTTGAACGTCATCAGCCTCACTTTGCCTCCGCTCCGCGAACGGCCGGATGACCTCCCTGCGCTGGCCAAGTTCTTCTTGAACCGGCATGCCAGGGAGGCGAAACGTCCCGGTATGATGTTCAGCCCTGCGTCCATGGAGGCGATGCAATGGTATCCGTGGCCGGGAAACATCCGCGAGTTAGAAAACGTCGTGGCGCGGGCCGTCGTCCTGAACCAGTCGGACACCATCGAACCGGACATGCTGTCATTGGATGCCATGGGTCGCACCTCGCTGGGCGAGCCACTCCCCTACCTCTCCCTTCCCTACCATGAATCGATGGAGGAACATAGCCGCTACATTATCGAGCAGGCGATCGAAGCAGCGGAGGGTAACCAGACAAAAGCAGCAGACCGCCTCAAGCTCCAGCGCACCTACCTGGCCCGCTTGATCAAACAGCTGAAAGTGAAAGAGGAGACAGCGTAAAGCTCAATCACAGCATCCTGCTAAACAGGTTGCTGTCTGGATGCGAGGGTGATGCGACCGGCTGATGCATCCTGCTCGGCTTGCGCATAACGCTCCGGCGTCCCAATGTCCGACCAGTACCCCTCACAGTCATATCCGAACACCGCCTCTCCTCGCTGAATCGCCGCCACATAGGGGTCGATGACGGTCGAGGCCACGCCCTTCGGCACATCTCGCAGGAGCCGTGTACGGAGCACATGGATTCCCGCAAACATGCGAGGCTGAGTCGGCACTTGATCTGTACGTCCGCGCCCGGTAATCCGCACGATCCGGTTATCCGAATCCATTTCCACCAGCCCCCACTGTTCCGCCTCAGGATCTTTGCGCAGAACCAGCGTCGCCACGGCGTCGCGTTGCCGGTGAAATGCGCACAACGCGCCGAGATCGAGATCCACGAGCGTATCGCCGTTGAGCACCAACACCGATTCGCCGGAAAAATGCGGCTCCGCCTGCTTGAGGCCACCCCCCGTGCCCAAGATGACCGGCTCGCGTGAATAGACGATCTGCAATCCATACCGCGAGCCGTTGCCCAGCGCCTGCTCAATCATCGGTCCAAGATGATGCAGATTAATGACGACATCGTGAAACCCATGCCGCTTCAGAAGCAAAAGATTCCACACAATCAGTGGCGTGCCCGCGATGGGGAGGAGCGGCTTCGGAATCATGTTCGTGAGCGGTCTCAGGCGAGTGCCCAGACCCGCTGCGAGAATCATGGCTTTCATAACTAAGTGCTGAGTGCTGAGTGCTGAGTGCTGAGTTGAAATTCAAAATTCATCGTTCAGTATATGCCCTTTGCTACTGAAGTTCAGGCACGTAGGGAGTGAGATGCTTTCGGAACACATTCAATTCAGGATATTTCCGGAGGTTGCGTTTGACATAGTTCAAGACACGCGGGATGTCGGCGAGGAACTTGGGATTGCCTTTGACTCGATCGATGTAGACAAATCGCCCTGCTGCCTTGAGGTTGCGCTGGATACTCGTGAAGTCGAACAGGCGGCGGAAAGCCTCCCGATTGGTCCACACTTGCTGATGCGTCGGCAACCGATCGAGATAGCGGTCGATCAAGCGGTCGATCAGCGCCTCGTCGAGTTCGATATAGGCGTCGCGCAGCAGCGAGGCGAGATCGTACGTTGCCGGTCCCATCAAGGCATCTTGAAAGTCGATGATCCCCAGCCGTTCCCCGTCGACCATTAAATTGCGCGAGTGATAGTCCCGATGAACAAAGACGTGAGGCTGGCCGGCGAGCAACTCGGCGATTTTCTCGAATTCGCTCCGGATGGGGAGGTAATCGTCGGCGCACATCGGTTTCCCCTGCCTCGCTACGATCCCATATTCCAGAAAATGGTCGAATTCCCACATGAGGAGCGGCACATCGAAGCGTCGGTGGAACGCGAGACAATTCAAATCAGCTTGTGAGGTTGCTGTCGTTTGCATATGCATGAGCGCGTCGACAGCCTGAGTATAACGCGCTTCCAGGTCTGCCGCACTTGCGTCGCGACAGGCTTCCGACAGGGTGATGTCTCCAAAATCTTCCAGATACAACAACCCCGCCGCTTGATCGTAGTGATAGAGACGCGGAACCGAGACGCCGGCCTTAGATAAATGGGAGAGGATGTTCAGAAACGGTAATTCAGAGACCTGATGAGTCGCCCCGCTGACCGCTTCTTCCGATTGCTTGAAGGCCTCCGGCTCGGCCAACTGCATGAGAATGATCGAGCGGGCAGCGCCCTCGGTCAACTCGATACGGAAATACCGGCGGTTGGACGCATCGCCGGCTAATGGTGCCAGTGCTTTGAGTTGTCCCCCCAGAGGAAGCAGCGACTCAACAGTAGCCGTCACGAGCGCACGATCCGGCAACAGAAGTGGTTGTTTCGGCGCGGCAGGGTTCACAGTGGTCATTGGCTGCGGATTATACTGGTATTTCCAAAGGCTGTCACGAATAGGATGACCGGGAGGTAGTCAGATGCCGTTCTTGCTCGTAGAGCAGAGAGCGTACGGGTGGCGCCTCATTCCGACCTGATGAATCGCCAACTCAACGCCCCAATGGCTGCGCCAATCGTATCGGCCAGCCAGTCCTGCCAGCTCGACTCGCGGAATGGGACGAAGAATTGATGCGCTTCATCCGTGATGCCATAGACTGAAGCCGTTACGATCGCCAGCACAACCGCCTGCCGTGAGACAGCTGATCCCGTTGCCCAGCGGAAAGCCCGGTAGCAGAGTCCGCCAAGGACGGCGTACTCCACCGCATGCAAGACTTTGTCGCTGACGTCTTTGAGTAAGAACGATGGCAGTTGCTCTTCCGGGTGTGACTGGGCCGACAAATAAAAAATCATACCGGCATATAGCGCCACCGGCAGCCAGTACCAGAGCATCTGAAGCGTCACATCTTGTCGAACTGCGTCACGCATTAATTTCTTCTCGCTCCGTCTGCTACCCTATGCCATACTTATACCGAACAGGGTGCAGAAAGACTATATAAACACGTCAGACTTTACTGGTCCGCACGTCTAGAACAACAGGGCTACGCACCGCGCAGAAGGCTCAAAAAGACCAGACGTCTCACCCGCCCAACCCCGGCGCGCCGAGACGCGCCGTTCCGCGGGCAAGGCCCCAGGCGAGTCGAAACCGGAGGAGGTACCGACCACACTTCGTGGGACCGTTCGCCGTACAATGGATCTTGGCGAACGGAAAAACCCCTCCAGTACTTCCGACTTCAGAAAATCTCAATCGGTACAGTGAGGATTTCGATGAACCGAGAACAAAGCTGGCGGGCTTTTTCAGCCTTCTGCTAAAGCATTAGGCTATGAAGACTGCCCACATCTGTTTCCTCTGGCACATGCATCAACCCTATTACACAGACCCGGTCTCTGGGTCTGCCAGCATGCCCTGGGTGCGTCTCCACGCTACCAAGGCCTACTATGATATGGCCTATACGCAGGAGAAGTTCCCCGCCATCAAGGCTACGTTCAACTTCACCCCCTCGCTCCTGCGACAACTGCAAGAAATCGGATCAGGAACGGTACGCGACCTCTTTTGGGAACATGCGCAGCGTCCCGCGGCGGATCTTCGCCCGGAAGAAAAGGCTTTTCTCGTGCGGCATTTCTTCTCCGCCAATTGGGCCACGATGGTGCGCCCCTACCCTCGCTATCATGAATTGCTCGTGAAGCGCGGAACCGATATCTATGGCCGCGATTTGGAGCGGATTGCTCGGCAATTTTCCACACAAGAATTGCTGGACTTGCAGATCTGGCATAACTTGGCCTGGTTCGGCTACGGCACGGTCAGTCGCTACCCGCGCCTGGCTGCGCTGCGCGCGAAAAACCGAGGCTTCACGGAAGAGGAAAAACAGGAGGTATTGGCGCTCCAACTCGTGGCTGTGGAGGAAATCGTACCCTTCTACCGACGACTACTGGAGCGAGACCAAATCGAACTCACGACAACCCCGTTTTTTCATCCAATTCTGCCTCTCATCATCGATACTGACTTCACACGACGCGCCAGACCGGATCTCCCTCTCCCCTCGCGATTCCATGCGCCGGAAGATGCGGAGATACAGCTGCAACGAGCCGTCGAGTTTCATACCACCACGTTCGGACTGGCTCCCGTCGGCCTCTGGCCGTCAGAAGGTTCCGTCTGCCCGGAGTTGATTCCGATGTTGCCGAAGGTTGGACTGCGCTGGCTGGCGACCGACGAAGGCATCCTCGCCCGCTCGTTTGCCGCGACCCAGCGACCGTGGGAACGCCACCGGGATCTATACCATCCCTACCTGGTCGGCTCGGAGAACCAGGACGTCACGATCCTGTTTCGCGATCGAGAGATTTCCGATGCCTTTGGGTTCACTTACCACAAGACCACTCCGGACAGGGCCGTCGAAGATGTCCTTCGCCGGCTCCGCCAGATCATCAATGATACGCCGCAAGAACAGGTCATCATCCCCATTGTGCTCGATGGGGAAAATCCCTGGGAGCACTACCACGAAGGAGGCGAACAGTTTCTCTCGCTCCTCTACAAGGCCTGCTCGAACGGCGCGCTCGATAGCGGCGCAGCTCGCGCGACCACCGCGACAATCTCCGAAGCGCTCGCAACGTCGCCGGCCAGGGATCGAATCAGCCACCTTCACTCTGGCTCCTGGATCAATCAGGACTACAAGATCTGGATCGGGCACCAGGAAGACAATCGAGGATGGGACCTGGTGAGTCAGACTCGATCCCGCCTTGCTGAAGTTGCGGCCACACTCCCTTCAGATCGCGCGCAAGCCGCCTGGGACGAACTGTATGCCGCCGAAGGCAGCGATTGGTTCTGGTGGTATGGGGACGACTTCGATAGCGGTTACAACGACGAATTCGATCGGCTCTTCCGAACCCACATTCGAAATGTGTGGACGATCGCGGGATTGACGCCCCCGGACCAGTTGAATCAGCCGATCTGTCATCCCCGCAGCATGCCGGAGGCAGACCTCATGACCCTGCCTCTCGCCTTGCTGAACCCCTCGATCGACGGATTCGTCACGGACTTTTTCGAATGGCGGGGAGCCGGCAGGATCAAGACTCAGCCGCCGCTCGGCGCAATGTGGAAAGCCGATGGAATATTGACCGATATCCAGTTTGGCTGGAGTCTTGACCAGTTGTATCTCCGGCTCGATCCGGACGAGCAATCTCAGCCATACCAGGAAGAACTTACCGTCGAGTTGCAACTGCAAGCGCCCGAGCATGTCTACCGCCTGTCGTTTCCATTTGCACCGTCCAGCCCAGACCAGTTTCTGCTCTCGCAGAGACAGTCAAACGGACAATGGCAGGAGATCGGCCTCTATCAATCGATCTGTCATCGGAAGATTATCGAACTGGCCGTGCCATTCAAGGACTTACAGCTCACAGCCGGACAAGAGTTCCGCATGACCATTCTGGTGCTGCAGCATCGGTTGGAAGTTGCGCGCTACCCACACCACAAGCCTGCGACCTTCTTCGTTCCCGGTCCGGAGTTTGACGCGACTCTGTGGCGAGTCTGATTCGATGAAGTGCTGAGTGCTGCGTTATGAGTTGTGAAATTCTGTTCTGTCTGAGACACTCAGCACTCAGGACTCAACTCTCAGCACTTCTTATGTAACTTCGGAGATGCTATGCCCGATCTAAGACGTGACCCGATTGTTGGACGGTGGGTGATTATTTCGACGGAACGCAACGCACGGCCTCACGACTTCATTCCGGCGCAAACCGCCCGGCCTTTGGCCGCAACCCTCTGTCCTTTTTGCCCGGGACAAGAACGGCTGACGCCAAAAGAAATCATGGCCTACCGGCCACAGCCAATGGAGCCCAACAACCCAAACTGGACTGTGCGTGTCGTACCCAACAAGTTCCCCGCGCTCCAGGTCGAAGGCACCCTCGATCGCCAAGGCATCGGCCTCTACGATCGCATGAACGGGATCGGCGCCCATGAGGTCATCATCGAAACCCCGACCCACACAGATAGTCTGGCCGATATGCCGACAAAGCGGATCGAGGACGTCCTGTGGGCCTACCGTGATCGTATGATCGACCTGAAAAAGGACGTGCGGTTCCGCTACATTCTGATTTTCAAGAACCACGGAGCATCAGCCGGCGCGACCCTGGAGCACAGCCACTCACAACTCATCGCCCTGCCGATCATCCCCACCAGTGTGTTTGAGGAACTAGACGGATGCCGGGCTCATTATGAACAGAAAGAACGCTGTATCTATTGCGATATTCTCCGGCAGGACATCTCTGACGGGGATCGCATCGTAGCGGAAAATTCCGAGTTCCTCTGCGTCACCCCCTATGCCCCTCGCTTTCCCTTTGAAATGTGGATTCTCCCGAAGCGCCATGCGGGGTACTTCGAAGAAAGCCAGAAATTACAATTCGAATTCCTTGCGCCGATTCTCTCCGAAGCGCTGCGACGAATGGACAAGGCCCTCGCCAAGCCCTCGTATAATTTCATCCTTCATAGTTCTCCCCTTCACGAAAAGACCGGGGATTTCTACCACTGGCACATCGAAATCATTCCGAAACTGACCCACGTGGCAGGCTTCGAATGGGGCACAGGATTCTACATCAATCCTGTCTCGCCGGAAGAATCGGCGAAGTTTCTACGGGAGGCGGTGATATAAAGTCAGAAGGTGTCGACCTTTAGATCTCAGCACGAACCGATTCAGCGCCTGAAGCTGACGGCTGAAAGCTTTCTTGCAATCCTGCCAACGCCAGCCTTATCATCCACTCATGCACGTCCAACTGAGCCATCCAGCGAGAACCGTCGAGGTCAAAGGTCCCAAGAAGGTCAAAGAACTCCTGCGAGAGTTGAATCTCGTCGTCGAAGCGCATCTCGTCATCAAAGGGGATGATCTTGTCACCGAAGACGAAATGCTGTACGACGGCGATCGGATTGAAATCCGGCCGGTGATATCAGGCGGTTCCCCGCCTTTCACGATTCACGGTTCACGAGCGAAGAATGAATTGCACCAAATGTAAAACGAAAGCGGTGATCGGCCTCCCTCGCCACAATGCGGCCTTCTGCAAGGGTTGCTTCAATGGGTTCGTTCATGACCAGGTTGCGCGGGCGATCAAGTCAGAGTGGTTGTTCGGAAAGGAAGACCGGATTCTCGTAGCGGTGTCTGGCGGGAAGGATAGCCTGGCACTCTGGGACATTCTGCTCAAGCTCGGCTATCGCGCCGACGCGCTCTATGTGGACCTCGGTATCGGGACCTACTCCGAGCAATCGCATGCCAAGGTGACGAAGTTTGCCGAAGCAGTTGCCGCCTCACATGGAGCGACATTACATCTCCATACGGTCGAGCAGGAGGCCGGAGCGGGAATCAAGGAGCTGGCCCAGCTCATCCATCGCCCGACCTGTTCTACTTGCGGCACCATCAAACGCTACCAATTCAATCGCGTGGCGATCGAGCAACAGTATGACGTGATGGCCACAGGTCACAACCTCGATGACGAAGCGGCTCGGCTCTTGGGCAACGTGCTGCATTGGCAGGAAGAATATCTGGACAAGCAGGGCCCGTCGTTGCCGGCCTCTGTTGAAGGTTTTGCCAAGAAGGTCAAGCCCCTCTTCCGGCTTTCGGAACGAGAGCTTGCCGCCTATGCGATCTTGAATCGGATCGACTACATTGTCGAAGAATGCCCTATGGCGAAGGGCTCCAAGATGCTCCAATACAAGGAGGTCTTGAATCGTTTGGAAACCGAGTCCCCGGGAACGAAGCAAACGTTCTACTGGGGCTTTCTCGACAAGCAACGCAAGAAGCAGCCCACGGCGACCACCATGACGGAGAAGGATCGGGCCGTCCTCCACCCCTGCGCTTCGTGCAGCCAGCCCACAACCGCAGAGGTTTGCTCCTACTGCAAGATGATGGCACGGGCCAAGGCTCATTCTACCTCGTGAGCCTTCAACTCTGTCGGCTTCTGATCGCTGTGCTCGGTCTGTTGGCATTCGTTCTCTGCCTGACCCCACGCATGGCTTGCGCCAATGAACCGATTTCTTACCCCACTGTCGGAACACAGACAATCGGACTTACCGTTGGCCCCATCTTTCCCATTCGTGTGATGCCCAGCCAATCCTCCAAGATCTTTGGCGCAGCAGCAATGCCATCCTGGTCCATGACGCTCACCGATCCCATCGGCTCAAACTGGTACCGAGGCCAGGTCGCGTTAGGCGCCGAGTTGCTGGTATTCGGAACATCCGAACCAGTGACCGGCTATGGAGTCGGGATCACACCGAAACTACAATATACCTTCGTCGGCCTCGATCGATTACGGCCCTACCTCGAAGGCGGCGGAGGCCCGATATGGACCGATCTCGGTGGCCGCGTGCCGGAGCAGCCGGGAGAGTTCAACTTTGTGGTCTGGAGCGGAACCGGCTGTGCATGGTTTCTCACACCCCAATGGGCCATCAATGTAGGCTATCGATTTGTCCACATTTCCAATGGTGGAACACGTACGCCAAATTCCGGTCTCAACTTCGGCCTCCCGTTCGCCGGACTTACCTATTCCATCTTTTGATCGCTTGATCAGCCCTTGAAAAGCCTCGACCGACCCCGTAAGCTGCTTTCTCGATAATCGACTTGCACTCACGCAGTCGTCTCGTCACCCCCATGGCCACGACACAACGCGATTATTATCAGATCCTCGGTCTATTGAAGTCTGCCTCGGCCGACGACATCAAGAAGGCGTACCGCCGCCTGGCGCGCCAATTCCATCCCGACATGCACAGCGGCGCCAAGAAGGTCGAGATGGAGAAGAAGTTCAAAGAACTCAACGAAGCGCATGAAGTACTGGCCGACACAGACAAGCGCAAGAAGTACGATCAATATGGCGCCAACTGGGAACAGGCTGAGGCCTATGAGCAGGTACGCCGGCAGGCCGGATCCCGTGGTGGAGGAGGCGGAGCGGAGACTTCGTTCGGCAGAGAAGGTTTTTCCGACATCTTCGAAAATCTATTCAAAGCGCGAGGACGAGCCGGCAATGGTCGCGGTTTTGCCATACAGGGCGAAGATCTTGAAACGGAGGTGCAGCTGACGCTGGCCGAAGTGTTCACAGGGGTCACGAAACGCATCACTCTACAAGAGCCACGGTCCTGCCCTACCTGTCACGGGAGCGGAGCCCTGCGTGGACGCCCCTGTCCAACCTGCCAGGGGCAGGGTGCTACGCTGCACCCCAACACAATCGAAGTCCGCATCCCCGCCGGAGTCCAGGACGGGACAAGGGTTCGCGTAGCCGGCAAGGGACAAGCCAGTCCCAACGGCGGCAAGCCCGGCGATTTGTACTTGCGTGTGGCAATCGCTCCGGACAACGTCTTTCGTCGACAGGGGAGCGATATTCATGTCTCTCTCCCCGTCTTCCCGTGGGAAGCAGCCTTGGGAGCCGATGTGATGGCCCCCACGCTGATGGAGCCGGTTCGAGTGAAAGTTCCTCCGGGAAGCCGGGCCGACAGCAAGCTTCGATTGAAGGGCAAGGGTCTTCCTGCGGCGGCCGGAGGCCACGGTGATCTTTTCCTGACTATCCAGATTGTGATGCCTCTTTCCTCGACCGACGAGGAACAGCACCTGTATGGCCAACTCAAGGCCTTCTCGCATCCGGACCCTCGCGCCGAACTGCTCGCCCAGGCCCGACGCCGATCACATTCCTGACGCTCACAACAAGAACACGATGCTGAAAAAGTCTTTCAGTGCAAGAAAACCGTTATGTGGTTTGTTTAGCCTGTTTCGTTTGTTTGGCTGAACGAAACTAACCAAATCAACCGGATAAACAAAACAATCCAGATGAACCAGACAGACCACACACGCTGTCTTGTTGACTTGCGTTGTGCTGATTGATCTGGCAATCTACATCCACGTGCGAAGAAAATGATGACAGCTCTGAATAGGCTACCGGCGCACTCGCGGTACAATTCTAGCTTACAATGGGTTTAAGAAGGATGAGATGGGGCTACTGGGACGTTCGTCATTGTGGAGTCAGACATCTTCATTCGGTTCAACCTAAGGAGGCCAGTATGAAGCAGGGAATACGAACCATCGTGACGCTGGGCATTGCATCGGTATTCGCGCTGACCGTTGGGATGTCGACGGCCTGGGCCAATGAGCCAGGTTACTACGGCAAAGAAGGACACGGAAGCAGCGGTCATAGTTCAATGGGCGGACATGGCTCAGGGATGATGCACAACAGCACCGGGCACCTGATCCGGCATCTCCTCAAGCACGAACAAGACATCGGGCTCACTTTGGAGCAAGTCACCAAACTCAAAGAGATGCAACTCAACCTGGACAAAATCCGTATCAAGACCGAGGCCGATATTCAAGTTGCAGAGCGCGAGTTGAAAGCCCTTATCGATGAAGAGAAGTTTGATCTGGGGACGATCGAAGCCAAGTTGAAACAGAGCGCAGATCTGCAAGTCGGCTTACGCATGGTCTCCATCAAGGCGCGCCGGGATGTGTACGCCCTGCTGACTCCGGAACAGCGCGCCAAGGAAAAGAGCGAGCATGACA
>Ga0187894_10004508_pt1 | contig 14890 bp, 16 predicted proteins | sample GBC1701081metaG_FD_136650 | JGI IMG/M metagenome (GOLD analysis project Ga0187894, IMG submission 136650) | White microbial mat communities from a lava cave in the Kipuka Kanohina Cave System on the Island of Hawaii, USA - GBC170108-1 metaG ...
CCTATTCCTCCGCAGGAAAGGAAAATGTGGGAAAGGAAAATAAAACAAGAGAAAGTCTCAAAAGGAAGCAAAAAGCCTATTTTCCTATTTTCCTTTCCTACATTTTCTTTTCCCTATTCCTCCACAGGAAAGGAAAATGTGGGAAAGGAAGATAAAAGTCGAATCTGGCCGGTCAGCAGCTTCTGCATCAATCCCTGTTTCTGCATTTTGAATTCGACCAACTGCTCTCGCAGCAGATCGAGTTCGCAATCACAAGCGTTGAGTACAGCGGTGATACGGCGCTGTTCAGGCAAAGGCGGCAGTGACAGCTTGAGTTCGGCCAGGTGTGAAAACCAAATTCGGACGCGGACGCTTCCGTCCCCAGACTTTTCCACAAATTTTGTCCATCTGTGTGACCGCCGGTAATGATTCAGAAAATCCGGATCGAGTCGTGTCTCATCACACCGAAAAACAACGTAATCAGGGCTGACCAACACATCCACTTCATTATTCCACTTCGCGATGGAGCCAATATTCAAACGCATTGGATTGTATGCAAACCAATCTTTCGAGACGACCTTGCAACGCTCAACGCTCTCGCCTTGAACCCGCTCCCTCATCAGAATCATTCCATACGCCTTGGTGACAGCATACAAGGATTTCTCCGTCAGCCTGCCGTTGTTCCTCAGTTCCGATTCGATCGCGAGATCGCCCAAGTAAATAAGTGTCGCCGATCACGTCGCGATTGCCGACGCGCGACGGGCGAAGATCCAGGCGGGGATCGGCGAAATCCTCGATCAGATGTTTGAGCCGCTTGTTCCGATCCTTAGTCTCGCCGAGATTGGACTCCGAGTTGAAATCGATGTTGCGGAAGACGCCTTCGAGCTTGGACTTGTTGGCGTCCTCGATCTTCTCCAGCGCGGTGTTGATGATCTCTCCGATGGCGCCATCGCTGCGTTTCGCGTAGATCGTGTCGAAGTCGCAGCCCTCAGGCAGAAAGAACCGCTCGCGTGTCATGCGGCGCTGGACACGTCCCTCGCCCCCCTTGTACTCCTGTCTGTACTGTTCAATTTTGTCCTTCCACACATCGCTTAAATATTTGAGAAAGAGGAAGACCAGAATGTAGTTCTTGTATTCGGATGGGTCTACGACGCCCCGGAAGGTGTCGCAGGCCTTCCAGGCGACGGCATTGATTTCGGATTGATTGATTTCGTTCTGCAGCAACGAATGCTGGATCATTGATCGGCGCTCCGTGAAGAATCGTATTCGATAGACTTCGGCGTTGTCATTGTATGATGAACGTGAGGCCTTTCATATCTCTACAATTGCGGCGAAGGGCGCCGCAATCTCTTCCATCTTGTCTGACGATAGAGGTCATAATGATCATCAGTTCGAAACTGCCCGACATCACCCGTTCCGATGTTATGAATTCGACAAAATGTTGGCGTTCTGGCAGGAAGCTCTCCATTACATCCCACGAGAGATTGCTAAAGACGGATGGGTGGTTCTTCGTGACCCCGAAGGAAGAGGACCTACAGCGGTTTTCACTTGCATGGGCGGGAAGAATCAACCACGGGGGACACGGGGATCACGGGGGTGAAACCTGTTGGCCATCCCCGTGATCCCCGTGTCCCCCGTGGTTGATTCTTCCTGCATACTCATTCGAAAACTGCTGTAACTTGTCTTTGGACAAATATCCGGAAAGGCGCTCGGGCAAACGGAGCAGGCTGCGCATCGATCTCTACACAACCGACAGAGGGGCGGAAGTCGAACGCCTGGTCAAGCTCGGAGCCCGCCGATATCCCTGGTGATATGCTCCAGGGAGCGATTTCATTTATGGGTAAAGTGATATCTGTAAAGCGGCCTCGTTCCCTGCCTCGCTCAATCGCCGGCGGCGGAGCGGCTGGAGAGTCGCCTATGATGGGGAGCGTAATTGACGCGGCGCGTCTCCCTCACATGGCCGTCCGTCAACGTTCCCTCGACGATCTCGTAACCGAGCAATGCGAAGATCCGACCGCGCAGGAAGAGCGGGCGCGCATTGCCGTACCAGTCCACGCACGAGGCTCGGCACCCGTCATTCGCCGATCCTTTCGCTTGCGAGGCGAGATCTCCTATTTCTTTCAAGCGCAGCATATCATTGCGCAGGAACAGGACGGACGCCGATCCGTCGATCAGATGCAGGTAGCCGGGACGACCGCTCCCGCTGATCGGGAGGCCGAGCAATCCGGAGTCCGGCCCTTCCGGTTTGTAAAAGAAGCCATGGCTGCGCAACTCACCCTGCGATGCGCCTTTCCGCGTGTAGCCGCCCACTACGGCGGGCTGCTCTCCGAGCCGCACGCTCGTGAAATGCAAATCATTCCGATCAGCTCCGACGATTACCGCGCCGGAACCCATCGTTTCGATCCGATCTACTCCATGCCGCAGCGAAAGCTCGGCGGGAGCGCCGCCCGCCCACCTCGCCACATACAAGCTCGGCCGCTTCGCATTCTCCGGCAATCCCCAACCGCTGCCGGAGCCATACAGCAGGTAATCGCCGACGAAACGGTTCTGGAAAGCGTACCCTTCAGGCTTCGGCAGCCGTGCGTAGTTGGCGGACTGAGCCGTCTCGCCGCCGTCCGAGAAATTCGCCAGCGGCGCACGCATCAACGCCACTTCTCCGGCGGCCACTTCCGCCGACCACATGCCGTCGCCGGCCGCAGCGGAGCGCACCAGCACATTGATGTGATTGTCCCCGCTCTCGAGAAAAGAGAACTGATCCACGGGGCTGCCCGACACGCCGAGCGCGCTCGGGGCGGAGCCGTCGAGCGGCATCCGGTACAGCATCGAACTCGGGCGGGACTGGGCCTCGGAGAATGACCAGTCCGTAGTCCATACATAGACCGAGTTGGGCGACACGTAAAACACGCGCCCTGGAGGCCCCACTACGGCCGTGGCCTCACAGGCAAAGTCGCTTCGCGCGAGGTCGCACACCGTCACCGTATGCAGCGCCATCCCGGAGTGAAAGCGCTGTCTCCGCTCCGGCTTGTAAACATGACTGGCTGAGACGATACGTTTGAACTCGCTATCGTCCGCTCCCTTGCGCCATTTGCGAAGCGAGGGAAACGACTTGAACGGATCCTCGCTCCAGGGCGACAAGTAGAGCGGCGTGTAAAAAACGAGCTTGTCGCCGATCAGCCGGCTGGAATAGTTGCGGGATGAATAGTAATCGTTGGAGCGCAAATGATAGGTCGTACGGTATTCGAGGTTGCCGGCGCGGTCGATATCGAACAGGCCGATCTCCGTGCCGCCGCGCTCATAGCTGTATCCGATCACGACGACCTTGTCGCCGGAGATCAGCATCTCGTCATACCAAGTGTTCCGAGGATCGATGTCGGGTCCGAAGGCATCGATGGCCGAAACCGGCTTCAGCGCGCTGTCGCCCACGGCGACCGTGAACAGACGCCCGCGCCGCAACACTACCAGATGATCGCCGTGCAGCTTGACGATGCCGCCCTCATCGACTCCGGCGTGTTGCACATTCGTAACCGACTCTTCATTCTCGCCCTTCGCCTTCGCATCCGCGTTCGCCTGGGCGGATTCCGCGGCCGGCGCCGAGGACGCAGCCGGCGCGGACTTTTTTGTGCGCCTGAGTTCGCGCCTTGACTCTTCAGCGATTTGCCGGAAATAGGCCGTCAGCTCCTGCTCGGAACTAAACGCGCGTAGCGTCTTTTTGGGTTGAGCATTGCCACGATCCGCATTCACGGGAGGGTCCTGAACGGCGACTCCATGTCTGCAACCGACCATAGCCGAGGCGCCGAATGACACGACAATGACGAATAAAATCAAGATTCTCAATTTCTCCATAAGGTAGATCCCTTCCCTTTGGTAGTATCGCCTCGCATGGAACGCCACAACCTCCAGAAACTTGCGATCAACCCCATTGTTGTGGGCGCATGTAAGTGAAACCTGTCCGGAGCGCAGCGGAGGAAGGATGCCGCTAGCGGAGAAAGGGGTGCGGGGAAAGGGGCGGCAGCCCTTGTCCCCGCCTCAACGCCGAAGCGGCCGGAGCGCCCAGAGCTCTGAATTGCACCCGCCAAAAACGCATCAGACGGCGCATCCCCGCACGCCGCCTGAAACCGTTACATGGCCCTCCTGCCTGTATATGCCTTGACACGCATATGCTTTGTGGAGTATATCAAGGGCATGGAATCTGTGTTCGAAATCATTGCCGAGCCGAATCGCCGCGCGATATTGAGCCTCCTGGTCTCATCCGAACAGTCGGTTGGAGAGATCGAGCGTCAACTTCGTATGCCGCAGCCGACCGTGTCAAAGCACCTGCGAGTGCTGCGCGAGGCCGGTTTCGTGGAATCCACGGTGGACGCACAGCGCCGTCTCTACCGACTGAAACCTGAACCACTTCAGGAGGTGGATGCCTGGCTGGCTCCGTTCCGCCGGTTTTGGTCCGCTCATGTAGATGCTCTCGAACGCCACCTCGACCGCATGGATCAATCAACACCAACGAAAAGGAAGACAAGGAAGACAAGGAGAAGAAGATGACCGATCGCGAGCAGTACACACCGGGTCCGGCCAGCGGGGCGCAGGTACGAAAGGACGGGGAAAACTGGACGCTCATTCTCGTCAGAGAGCTGCGCCACTCGCCGGAAAAAGTCTGGCAGGCGCTTACCGACCCGGCGCATCTGCGCGAGTGGGCTCCCTTTGAAGCCGATGGGAGTCTGGGTACGGTTGGAACCACGGTGAAACTCACCACGGTGGGAGCGCCCACGCCGCACGTTACCGAAACCAAAGTGACGCGAGCCGACGCTCCCAAGGCGCTTGAGTACAATTGGGGTGGCAACGATGTCCGGTGGGAACTCGAAGCCTTTGGTGGCGGCACGCGCCTGACGCTGTGGACCCGCATCGATCGCCGCTTCATCTCAATGGGCGCTGCCGGGTGGCACATTTGTCTCGATGTTCTGGATCGCCTTCTCAGCGGAACTCCTATCGGCCGCATCGTTGGTGGTGAGGCGATGAAGTTCGGCGGCTGGCAGCGATTGAACGCCGAGTACGCAAAGCAGTTCGGCGTTGAGACCCCCGGTTGGCCGACCAACGCCCCAAAACATTAAATCCAAGGAGGAAAAAAACCATGGAATCGACCCTGCAGAAGCCCACGGACCTGCGCATGCCCCGCTCCAAAGGAATAGTCATCGGCTTCTGGATCGTCACCGCGCTCTTCTGCCTGCAGATGAGCTTCACCGCCTACGCGCAACTGCGCCTGCCGCAGGTGGCGGAGATGTTCACCCACCTCGGCTTCCCCGCCTACTTCCGGGCGGAGCTCTCGTGGGCCAAGCTCCTTGGCGTGGCGCTGTTGCTTGCGCCGGCGCCGGCGCGGCTCAAGGAGTGGGCCTACGCCGGCTTCGCCATCACCCTCGCCTCGGCGCTCATCGCCCACCTCTCGGTGGGCGATGGCCCGGAGGTGTGGGGCTGGGCGGCGGCCACCGGCGTGCTCTGGGGGCTCTCGTACTACTTCTGGCGCCGCCTGCAGGCCACGTCGGCGAGCGCCTGACCGGGCGCCGCCGGCTGTTTACAGCAGTTTTCGAATGAGTATGCAGGAAGAATCAACCACGGGGGACACGGGGATCACGGGGGTGAAACCTGTTGGCCATCCCCGTGATCCCCGTGTCCCCCGTGGTTGATTCTTCCTGAGAGGTAATATAAAAGTATGAACAACATTAATAGCTATAAAAAGGAGTTGGCGCCAGAACAACGTGAAGAACTACTCAGAGCATTGAAAGCCCGTTTTGAGAAAAACATGAACCGCCATAAAGGTCTTGAATGGGCTAAAATACAAGCAAAGCTGAAAGCTAAGACTGAAAAACTGTGGTCGCTCAATGAAATGGAAAGAACTGGCGGTGAACCGGATGTTGTTGGTCATGATAAAAAGACGGGCGAATACATTTTTTATGATTGTTCAGCAGAAAGTCCTAAAGGCCGCAGAAGTGTTTGTTACGACCGCGAAGGGCTGGAGTCAAGGAAAGAACATAAACCCGAAAATAACGCTATTGATATGGCAGCTGCCATGGGCATTGAGCTTTTAACGGAAGAACAATATCGAGAGTTGCAGAAACTTGGAAATTTCGATACGAAAACGTCGAGCTGGGTGAAAACACCTTCTGATATTAGAAAACTCGGCGGCGCCCTCTGTGCTGAATTCCGCTACGGCAATGTCTTCGTGGGTCACAACGGCGCACAGTCTTACTATGCCGTCAGGGGGTTCCGTGGCTCGCTAAGGGTCTAAATTTTGCATGCCGGCACATCCGCTTCTCCGCCTAAAGTTCAAGGTTGCGGCGAAGCTTGGCGATGTCACGTTGCGGAGAAGCGCCGAAATGCTTTTTGTAGTCGCGGCTAAAGTACGACGGGTCTTCATAGCCCACACGGAACCCAGCGCTGGCCGCGTCCAAATCTTCGCCGAGCATCAGACGGCGCGCTTCCTGGAGCCGTATTTGTTTCTGAAACTGCAAAGGGCTCATCGCCGTGACCGACTTGAAGTGGTGATGGAAACCGGAAACGCTCATTCCGAGTTCGCGCGCGACATCATCGATTCTGAGCGGCTGGTCAAAGTTTTCGCGCAAGAAGCCGATCGCCTTGGAAATGCGGTGCGTGTCTGCTCCCGCAGACAGCAGATGGCTGAGCCGCGCGCCCTGCCCACCCGCCAAAAGCCGGAAAACGATCTCTCTGACGATGAGCGGCGCGAGAACCTTCTGTTCAACGGGCGCGTCGAGCAGCCGGACCAATCTGACAACCGCGTCCAGCAGATTGGCGTCCGTCGGGCTGACGTCCATGGCCTTCAAGCGCGCGTCGCCTTTTTTCGGTTCGATCCCGGATTCCATCACGACCGAAGCGACGAGCGACGGATCGAGGTTGAGTCGGAGACCGAGATAAGGTCGTTCTTTTGACGCTTCTTCGACCCGGAAGGTGAGCGGCAAATCTACCGTGAAGATCAGGTAATTGCCCGGATCGTAGCGGAAGACTTCCTCGCCTAACAGCGCTTGTTTGCGGCCCTGGGCGACAAAGCAGAATGCCGGCTGATACACGGCGCGAACAGGTTCCGTCGGTTTGGAGGAACGCGCGAGCCGAAAGTCTTGGAGTATGTCCAATGTCCCGTCTTCGGGAAGGGCACGCGCGATTCGCTCGACCAGTTCTTCTTTGTTGCTTTGCAGCCTTTGCGCTTGACGTTTCGCTTCTCTCTGGTTCATAAATTCATCTTAGCCTCTTTGGTTCCTCTTAGCACGCCGCAGGCGGAGTTTTTGCAGGATTGTACAATCATTCGCGAGTATCGTCTTACCGCCCTCCATCCCGGAGCCTTTAGAATTCAACTCAAACAATAGAACACACAAGGAGGAACAATGCAGAAGCGCAAACTTGGAAATAGCAACCTGGAAGTGTCATCCATCGGGCTGGGTTGTATGGGAATGAGCTTTGGCTACGGCCCTCCCGCAGACAAACAGGAGATGATCAAACTGATTCAATCAGCCGTTGAACAGGGAGTCACTTTCTTTGATACCGCTGAAGTGTACGGCCCGTTCACGAACGAGGAACTCGTCGGCGAAGCCCTCGCCCCCGTTCGTAACCAGGTGGTGATCGCCACCAAGTTCGGCTTCAAACTTGATCCTGACACCGGCAAGCAGGCCGGGCTGGACAGCCGGCCAGAGCACATCAAGCAGGTCGCTGAAGCCTCGCTGAAGCGGCTCAAGACCGACACAATTGACCTCCTCTACCAACACCGTGTTGACCCGGATGTGCCGATTGAAGAGGTGGCGGGAGCAGTGAAAGAACTGATTCAGGAAGGCAAGGTCAAGCACTTCGGCCTTTCCGAAGCAGGCGCGCAAACAATCCGCCGCGCGCACGCCGTTCAGCCGGTCACTGCTTTACAGAGCGAATATTCGCTGTGGTGGCGCGAACCCGAAGCAGAAATCCTGCCGACGCTCGAAGAACTCGGCATCGGCTTCGTTCCCTTCAGCCCGCTGGGGAAAGGTTTCCTGACGGGCAAGATTGACGAAAACACAACATTCGACAGCACGGATTTCCGCAACGTTGTGCCGCGTTTTTCCGCAGCAAACCGCAAAGCCAATCAGGTCGTCGTTGATCTCATCAGCGACATTGCGCGCGGCAAGAACGTTACGCCCGCGCAAATTGCGCTCGCCTGGGTACTGGCGCAAAAGCCCCCTCGGAAAGTGGAGATGGTTCCCATTCCCGGCACAACAAAGCTGCATCGGTTGGAAGAAAATCTCGGAGCCGCCAATGTCGAACTGACAACCGACGACTTGCGCGAAATTGATCGCGCCGTATCGAAGCTTGACATCCAAGGCGAACGCTATCCCGCAGCGGTACAGAAGATGATCAATCGTTGAACGATCTCAGGATCAAAAAACATGAAAGTGAAACGTCAGGTGTGGGCAGGCATGATGACCGGCAAGAAGATCTGGACGCACCCGGTCATTGCCAACGGCAAACTGTACGTGCGCGACCAGGACACGCTGTTCTGCTACGACGTGAAGAAAAAGTGGCTTTTTGTGGCGAAAGGGCGCAATGAACATAACGAAAATAACATGGAAAAGGTTAGCGATGCGCAATACCGCGCGCCAGTCCGTGCTCAAACGGCGGCATCCGCTGCGCCCGCAGGCTCCGGCGGCAGCGCCCAACCGACGCCGGCGCAAAGATTGATCGGCGACCTCTCACCCAAGCTGGTCGAGCTTACCGACAATGTGTTATTCGGCGATGTCTGGGAACGTCCGCAGCTTTCGAAGCGCGACCGTAGCCTGGCGACGGTGGCGGCGCTGATTGCTTTGAACCGTCCCGACCAACTCCGCTCTCACCTCACCAGAGCGCGCGAAAATGGCGTGACCCAGGAAGAACTGATTGAAACGATTACCCACATGGCGTTTTACGCGGGCTGGCCTAGCGCGATGACCGCGATTTCCGTGGCCAGGGAAGTTTTCCAGAAGAACTAAAAACTGTTGTCACCAGGTGAAAGAATCCAGTAACCAGGAGCTAAACTCATGAAAAACCCGAATTTCAATCGCCGCACTTTTCTCAAAGTCACTGCGGTCGCAGGCGGCGGCTTTATGCTCGGCCTGTACCCAAAGGCGGTGGCGATCGCACAAATGGGACGTGGGCCGGAGGCGCTCATCCCCACGGATTTCATCCGCATCGCTCCCAACGGCATTGTCACCCTCACCGCGAAAAATACGGAGATCGGGCAAAACGTTCATAACACGCTGCCGATGCTGATCGCCGAAGAACTGGATGTGGACTGGAAAGATGTTCGCATCGTACGCGCTGACGCGGATAACAAATACGGCAATCAATTTACGGGCGGCAGTTCGGCCACGCCCTCGAACTGGGAACCAATGCGTCAGGTCGGCGCGGCAGGCCGCCAGATGCTGATTGCCGCAGCCGCGCAAACCTGGGGCGTCCCTTCATCTGAATGCTCGACGGCTTCCGGTCGCGTGCTGCATCAGGCATCCAATCGTTCGCAGGGTTACGGCGAACTGGCCTCGAAAGCGGCCACGCTGCCCGCGCCGGATTTGCGATCCGTCAAGCTCAAAGACCCGAAGGATTACAAAATCATCGGGACGTCTACGGTCAGTGTGGAAACCAAAGATATAGTGACGGGCAAACCGATTTTCGGGATTGATGTGAACGTGCCGGGGATGCTTTACGCCGTGATGCAAAGAACGCCCGTTATGGGCGGCAAGGCCGTCAGCGCGAATCTCGACGCGATCAAAGCGATGAAAGGCGTCAAGCACGCTTTTATTGTCGAAGGCCGACCGCTCCCCAACAATTACCCGAATTACCTGTTTGAAGATCCTGGCTTTGAATCCGGCGTGGCCATCGTAGCCGACAGTTGGTGGGCGGCCCAATCGGCGCGCGAAAAACTGGAAGTGAAATGGGACTTCGGCAAATGGGGCGCGCAGGACAGCGCCGAGAATGCCAAAAAAGCGGAAGAACTTTCCAAACAAACGCCGATGCGTACGCTGCGCCAAGACGGCGCGGTTGAGCCCGTTTTCAAACGCGCTGACATCAAAGCCGTCGAAAGTAACTACGTCATTCCCTTCATCGCGCATGGCACGATGGAGCCGCAAAATTGCACGGCGCATTTCAAAGACGGCAAGCTTGAGATCTGGATGGCGGGGCAGATACCGCAAGCCGGACGCACGATGGTGGCGCGCTTGCTCAACCTGCCTGAAAAGGATGTGACGGTTCACATCGTGCGCGGCGGCGGCGGATTCGGACGGCGGGCATATAACGACTTGATGCTGGATGCAGCGTGGATTTCCAAACAGGTCGGGGCGCCGGTCAAATTACTCTGGTCGCGCGAAGACGACATCCGACACGATTACTATCGCTGCGGCGGATTCCAGTATTTGAAAGGCGCAGTGGACAAAGATGGCAAGCTCGTCGCGTGGCGCGATCATTTCGTCGGTTACGGCGAGGGGAACGCCTTCGCTCACGACGGCGGTTTTAATGCGAACGAATTTCCTGCCCGTTTTGTCCCGAATTTCCTGGCGCAGTCATCGGTGATGCCGTTGGGGCTGAAAACCGGGGCCTTGCGCGCCCCTTACTCCAACTGCACGGCCTGGGTGATTCAGTCGTTCCTTGATGAACTCGCGCACGCCGCTGGCAAAGACCCGGTGCAATTTCGATTGGAGCTACTGGAAGCGACGCCGCTCCCGCTGCCCGAAGCCGCGCGTGGGAACCCAATGGCCGCAGGCTTGAATCCGGCTCGCATGATCGGCGTGGTCAAGCTGGCCGCAGAGAAATCCGGCTGGGGCAAACGGCAATTGCCGAAAGGCACAGCGATGGGTGTGGCTTTCCACTACAGCCATCGCGGCTATTTTGCCGAGGTCGCCGAAGTAAGCGTATCGGCGAACAAAAAAATCAAAGTGAATAAAGTCTGGGTCGCGGGCGACATCGGCAGTCACATTATCAATCCCAGTTCCGCCGAAACGCAGGCGCAAGGCGCGGTCATAGATGGGCTGAGCGAACTGATGCAGGAAATCACCTTGAAAAATGGGGCTGTCGTGCAGTCAAATTATCATCAGCACCCGATGTTGAGAATGTCGCAAGCGCCGCCGCAAATCGAAGTCCATTTCCTGAAAACCAATAACCCGCCGACTGGCTTAGGGGAACCTGCACTGCCGCCGATTTTGCCTGCCGTCTGCAACGCAATTTTCACTGCAACAGGCGAACGCATTCGCGCGTTGCCGATCAACAAGCAAGGCTTTAGCTTCGCGTAGAGGAGAAAAATTATGATCAAACTGAAAGTGAATGCTAAGAACCATCAGTTTAACGGCGATCCCGAAATGCCGCTGCTCTGGTTTTTACGAGATGAAATCAACCTGAAAGGAACAAAATATGGTTGCGGCATGGGAATGTGCGGAGCGTGTACTGTTCATCTGAATGGCAGCCTTACGCGCGCGTGCCTCACGCCAGTGTCGGCGGCGGCGAATAAGTCCGTGACGACGATTGAAGGCGTCTCTCCCGACGGTTCGCATCCTGTGCAGGTCGCCTGGGGAGAGCTTGACGTCCCTCAATGCGGTTATTGCCAGGCCGGACAGATAATGTCGGCGTGCGCATTGCTTGCCAAAAACCCCAAGCCCAGCGATGCTGATATTGATTCGGCGATGAATGGCAATCTGTGCCGCTGCGGCACGTATCTGCGTGTGCGCGCCGCTATTCATAAGGCCGCGGAGCTGAATGCTTCAAATAAGGTAAAAGCAGCCAGGTCTGGCGCGAAGGCGCCGGCTGCAAACGCAAACCTGTTACCCCGCAAAGGCGGCAAAAAATAAGGAGATGAGATGAGATTTCTGTTTTCGTTTGCGGCGCTCTGCGCTTTCGCTTTGATGCCGATAACCTTGGGCAAGACTGCGTCCGAATCCGAGTGGCCGCAATGGCGAGGCCCGCTGCGCAATGGTTTATCCAGCGAGACTGGTCTACTCAAGCAATGGCCTGAGAAAGGCCCCGCTGTGAACTGGTCAATTGCGAATCTCGGCGAAGGCTACGGCTCCGTGGCCCTCAAAGCGGATCGCATTTATGTGCAGGGAACGAGTGGGGCGGCAGGCGAGGCAAAGAGTACTGTCTTCTGTTTGAACCGCGCCGACGGCAAGACGATCTGGTCAGTGGCGTTCGGGCCGAAGGTAAATCAGGATAAGGGTAACGGGCCACGCGGCGCCCCGACGCTGGATGGAGACAGACTTTATGTGCTGACCGAGAACGGCGATCTGGCTTGTTTGCGCGAGCGCGACGGCTCGCACGTGTGGAGCAAAAACATTCTGAAAGAGTTTGGCGGCAGCAATCCCAAATGGCTGATTAGCGAATCGCCGCTGGTGGACGGCAATCGTTTGATCGTTTCACCCGGCGGCGGAAACGCGGGCATTGTGGCGCTGGACAAAATGACCGGCGCGGAGATTTGGCGCACGAAAGATTTGAGCGATCAGGCTGGTTATGCCTCCTGCATCATTGCGGATGTGGGCGGCGTGCGCAGCTACATCAACTTCACTGCGAACGCGGCGGTAGGCGTGCGCGCCAGCGATGGGAAGCTGATGTGGCGCTACGCCAACGTCGCCAATCGCGTCGCCAATTGCACGACGCCGGTCTTCGCCGACAACAAAGTCTTTTTCTCTTCGGCGTACGGCACGGGCGGAGCATTGCTCAAGCTGACGGCGCAGAACGGCGAGGTCAAAGCGGAAGAAGCCTACTTCACTAAAGAGATGATGAATCATCACGGCGGAATGGTGCTGGTCAATGGCTATCTCTACGGCTTCTCCAATGCCATTCTGACTTGCATCGAATTCAACACGGGCAAGGTAATGTGGAAAGATCGTAGCGTCGGCAAAGGCTCAATCAGTTATGCGGACGGAATGTTGTACCTGCTCGGCGAAAAACAGATGGTCGGGCTGGCCGAAGCCAATCCCAATGCCTATGTCGAGAAAGGGCGCTTCCCGATTAATGACCGAGGGTGGGATAGCTGGGCGCACCCGGTAGTTGTGGGCGGCAAGCTTTACATCCGCAATCAGAATGAGCTGACTTGCTACGATGTGAAGGGCAAGTAAGGAGGACTTATGCCAATCTGGACGCCATCAAAGCCATGAAAGGTGTCAAACACGCCTTCATCGTTGAAGGCAAGCCGATCCCCAGCAGTTTCCCCAATTACCTGAACGACGATCCGGGGCTGGAAGCCGGTGTCGCTATCGTGGCTGACAGTTGGTGGACGGCGCAATCCGCGCGCGAAAAACTGGAAGTGAAATGGGATGAAGGCAAATGGGCGACGCTGAACAGCGTGGATATTGCCAAAAAAGCCGCAGATCGGGCGCGCCATTGTGTCCCGCTTGATGGGACTGCCTGAAAAGGACATCACGATTCACATGGTACGCGGCGGCGGCGGATTCGGGCGGCGTTTGTATAACGATTACATGTGCGAAGCCGCGTGGATTTCCAAAGTCGCAGGGGCGCCCGTCAAACTGTTGTGGACGCGCGAAGACGATATGCAACACGATTATTATCGTTCCGGCGGATTCCAATACCTCAAAGCCGCCGTAGACAACGCAGGCAAGCTCGTCGGTTGGCAAAATCATTTCGTCGGTTATGGCGAAGGCGAAACCTTCACGCATTCCGGCCAGATTGAGCGATTGCGAACGCAGTATTCTCGGCGACGGGCGAACGCATTCGGACGATGCCTATCACGAAGCAGGGCTTTAGCTTCGCATGAAAGTGTTTTGGGCGCCGAAGAATGGGTAGGGATTCAGGTCAGCGCCAAGTATTCGTGAACGAACCGCACCGCCATCGATCCCTCGCCGACGGCTGACGCCACCCGGTTCATCGCGCCGGCGCGGACGTCGCCAGCCGCGAACACGCCGGGCACGCTGGTCTCGAGGGGCAGCGGCTCGCGGTGTTCCTTCCAGATGCGCGCGTACGCAGCGTCGGCCGGCAGATCCCGTCCGGTCAACACGAACCCATTGGGGTCGCGCAGCACATGGGCAGGAAGCCAGTCGCTTCGCGGCTTGGCGCCGATGAACACGAAGACCGCGTCGACATCCTCTACCTGACTCGTTCCGTCGGCGAGCGACTTGAGCGCAACCCGTTCCACGTGGCCGCTCCCTTCCACACCTTCGACTTCCGTGCGTGGTCGCAGCCGAATGTTCGCGGTCTTTCCGATCTGGTCGATGAGGTACTGCGACATGCTGTCGCGCAAGGAATCGCGGCGCACCACAATCTGCACTTCCTTCGCGTAGCGCGACAGATAGATCGCGCACTGCCCCGCCGAGTTCCCCCCGCCGACGACCACAACACACCGACCGGCGAACACCGGCGCTTCCGTCGTGGCCGCGCCGTAGTAGACTCCCGCGCCCGTGCGCTCTGAGACTCCGGGCGCCGGATGCTCGCGGTAAGCCATACCGGTCGCGGCCAACATGGTGCGCGTGACGAGTTCACGGCCGTCGCTGAGCGTGAGGCGCTTGTATCCGGCGTCGACCGAGACCGCCTTCACTTCGAGCGGCGCCAGAAACTCCGCGCCAAGACGCTGCGCCTGTGTCACCGCGCGACGCGTCAGCTCACTGCCACTGACGCCGGCAGGAAACCCGAGGTAGTTCTCAATCCGGGAGCTGCTGCCCGCCTGACCGCCCGGGGCGTGCTGATCGAGCAGCAGCGTCCGCAGCCCTTCCGATGCGCCGTACACCGCGGCCGCGAGGCCGGCGGGGCCGGCGCCGACAATCACAAGGTCGTACAGATCGAAAGCCGCCGAGCGCGGGCGGCCTAGAGCACCGGTCAAGTATTCAAGCAGCCTGAGCCATCATCTCTGGCTGCCGTGCGAAGATATGAAGATTATTGACGACAGCACAACGACGCAGGTCAAACAAGTTTTTGCGTTTCCCGC
>Ga0187894_10004509_pt1 | contig 14887 bp, 17 predicted proteins | sample GBC1701081metaG_FD_136650 | JGI IMG/M metagenome (GOLD analysis project Ga0187894, IMG submission 136650) | White microbial mat communities from a lava cave in the Kipuka Kanohina Cave System on the Island of Hawaii, USA - GBC170108-1 metaG ...
GCGAAGCAGACCGCGCAGCGTCAGACCGGTCGCCACGCCGGCTCGCAGCCGACCATGCCCTCGCAGATGAAGTGCGCGGACGGCCGCTTCGTGAACACGGGCGTCCCGCCGCGCAAGCCCGCAGAGTTCGCGAAGCTGCTCGCGTGGCTGCGCTCATTAGGGCTGGAAGAGCGCTTCCCGGAAGCCGTCTTCCTCCAGATGGGCGCCGAGCGCCAGACGATCGATCTCTCGAAGATCGGCCAAGACCAGGAGCTCACCACGATCTTCGGCGCTGGGCGCGACGCGATGAACTTCATCGCGACGCAAGTCTCGGCCAACGACTTCTTCCTCGGCGCGCAGCGCGCCGGCCTCGCGGTCGGCGCGATCTTCTCGCCCGAAGAGGCGTACGAGGACGAGCACTTCCAGGCGCGCGGCTTCCAGGTGGAAGTGCAGCATCCCGAGCACGGCCGCAGCTTCCGCTACCCGGGCGCGCCGTATGCGATGCAGAGAGGCGCGTGGCGCATCTCGCGCCGCGCGCCGCGGCTCGGCGAGCACACGGACGAGGTGATGCGCGAGATCGGCGAGCTCTGAGAACGGAGGGGAACATGGCGAGCGCAATCCACTCGATGCCGCTGATCGACATCGACACGCACTACACCGAGCCGCCCGCGCTCTGGACTTCGCGCGCGCCGGCAGCGCTGCGCGACTCGGCGCCGCGCGTCATCCAGAAACCGGACGGCAGCGACGCCTGGATCGTCGGCCGCGACATGGCGCTCTCGCCGCCCGGCTTTTGCGTAATCCGGCCGGACGGCTCGAAGGCGGTCGGCACGTTCTCGCTCACGCGTTTCGACGAGATGACGCCGGCTGCGAGCGAGCCCGCGGCGCGCGTGCGCGCGATGGACGAGCTCGGCATCGCGCGCCAAGTGCTCTACCCGAACGTGCTCGGCTTCGCGGGCTCGACGCTGATGAAGATCGAGGACACGCGGCTGCGAAACTTCTGCGTCACCGCTTACAACGACGCCGCCGGCGAGCTGCAGCGCAGCTCGGGCGGGCGGCTGCTGCCGCAGGCGATGCTGCCGTTCTGGGACGTGCGCCTCGCCGCGCACGAGCTCGAGCGCTGCCACGATGCGCTCGGCCTCTCGGGCTTCACGATGACCGACGCACCGGAGGCCTGGGGCCTGCCCTCGCTCGTCGACACGTCGTGGGATCCGCTCTGGTCGACTGCGCAGGAGCGCGGCCTGCCGGTGAACTTCCACATCGGCTCGGGCGGCAACGCCGGCGGCGCCTGGCCCGGCATACCGATGCCGCAGATGTTGGGCGCGCTCTCGACGATCCTGTTCGTCGCGAACACGCGCTGCATCGTGAACCTGATCTTCAGCGGGCTGCTCGATCGCGTCCCGGCGCTGCGCTTCGTCTCGGTCGAGAGCGGGATCGGCTGGATTCCGTTCGCGCTCGAATCCGCGGAGTATCAGTGCGACGAGAACGGCATCCACCTCGCGCTGCGGCCGACCGAGTACTTCCGGCGCCAGATCTACGCGTCGTTCTGGTTCGAGAGCCGCGACGTCGCCGCGACGATCGCGCGGCTCGGCGCCGACAACGTGATGGTCGAGACCGACTTCCCGCACCCGACCTGCCTCTATCCCGAGCCGCGCAAGAAGCTGGAGGAGGCGCTCGCCGGGCTCTCGGAAGCGGATCAGCGCAAGCTCTTCTACGGCAACGCGGCGCGCGTCTACGGGCTCGAGGTCGCGGCGTGAAGCGAGCGCGCAAGCGCGCCGCCGCGCAGCGCCCAGCGAGGCGAACGGCACCAACGAAGGCCAGATCCCGCAGCTCGCGGGCCGCGCCGCCGGACCGACTGATTACGGCGAAGGGCGGCGGCGGGCTGATCATCGAGGCCGCCTACGGCGTCGCCGGCGTTCCGCTCGAGATCGAGGACATCGAGAGAGCGCGGCGATGCTGCTGCAGCTCGCCGAGCGCGCGCCGCGCGCGAAGCTCGCGCCGGCGCCGGGCGACCCGCAGCGCGCCGCGTTCCTGCGCTGGCTCGCGTTCCTGGTCGCTGCCATCTACCCGACCTTCACGTACGGCGACGCGCCGGCACGCTGGGTCGGCGACGACGCCGGGCCCAGGCTGCGCGCGAGCACCGACGCGCATCGCGAGAAGCTGCTGCGCTTCCTCGACACGAAGGTCGCCGGTGAGCCGTGGTTTGTCGGCAAGCGCTTCTCGGCGCTCGACTTCTACCTGCCGGTGTTACGGATCTGGCGGCCCGGCCCGAAGTGGAGGCAGGAGAACACGCCGAAGCTGAACGCGATTGCCGAGCGCTGCGAGCAGCTGCCCGCGGTCGCGCGCGCGTTCGCGCGCAATCGCGCGTAGCGAGCGGCGAGCGCCGCGCGGCGAGCCGTCCGTGAGCCAAGCCGAACCGGCCGGGCGCGAGCTCGCGCGCGTGGTCGCCGCGGCGACGATCTCGAACTTCGGCTCGATGCTGACGCGCATCGCGCTGCCGTTCGTCGCGGTCGACGCGCTCGGCGCGAGCGCGCGCGAGATGTCGGCGCTGAGCGCGGCGCGTCTCGTGCCGGGCCTCGCGCTCGGGATCGCGCTCTCCGCGTGGATCGAGCGGCGGCGCAAGCGCGGCGTGATGATCGGCGCCGACCTCGCGCATGCGGCGCTGCTCTGCGCGGTTCCCGCCGCGTTCGCGCTCGGCGCACTGTCGATGCCGCTGCTGTGGGCGTTCGCGTTCTGCTCGGGGCTGCTCTCGTTCGCGTTCGCGGTCGCGCGCCAGTCGTTCGTGCCGAGCCTCGCGTCGCGCGATCAGCTCGTCGCGGCGAACGCGCGCATCGCAGCCGGCAGCAACGCGGCCGAAGCGCTCGCGTTCGGCGTGGGCGGCTGGCTCGTGCAGCTCTTGTCCGCGCCGCTCGCGCTGCTCGCGGACGCGTTCAGCTACGTCGCGTCGGCCGCGCTGCTCGCGGGGATCCCTGAGAAGCTGGAGGCCGCACGCGACCGCAGAAGTGCAGGGCGCGGGCTTCAGCGAGCGCTCGCCGGATTGCAGGCAATCCGCGCGGACGCGCGCCTCGTCGCGCTCGCGGTCGCTTCGCTCGCGATCGTCGTCGCCAGCGAGGCGCTCGGCGTCGTCTACTTCCTGTTCGTGCGCGCGGAGCTCGGTTTCGAGCCGGGTCTGCTCGGGCTCTTGTTCGCGGCGGGCTCGCTCGCCGCGCTCGCGAGCAGCCTCGCGGCCGATCGCCTCGGCGGCCGCTTCGGCGCCGCGCGGCGATGGGCGGCGGTCTCGTCGCCGGCGCGCTCGCGACCGGCGTGCTCGCGCTCGCGCCCGGCCCGAGCTGGCTCGGCGCCGCGTGCATCTTCGCCCAACAACTCGGCGACGCGGGCCTCGCGGTGTTCGAGATCCACTCGCTCTCGGCGCGCCAGGAGGCCGCAGCGAGTGAGGTCCAGAGCCGCGTCCACGGCGCGTTCTCGTTCTTCTCGGGCTGGGCCGCGCTCGTGGGCGCGGCGCTGGGCGGCATCCTCGGGAGCGCAGTCGGCCCGCGCGCGACGGTCGCGCTCGCGGCCGGCGCACTCTTCGCGGTCGGCCTCGCGTGGCTCGCCGCGGCGCCGCGGTTCGGAGCCCGGCCCGCCGCCTCGTGAGCCGGGCGTCGCAGCGCCGCGCGCGCCGCCGTATCTTGGCGCGACCCGCCCCGGAGGCTCGCATGAAGCGCTTCATCGCCCACGAAGAGCTCGCTCGCGACAGCCGCTTCACGCGGCAGACGACGGCGCTCTCCTCCCTGATCGCTCAGCTGCCCGACGACGTGAACGCGGTCGTCGCGCTGTTCGAGAAATTCGCGCCGCTGATCGAGAAGTCGACGCGCGGCACGTCGGCCGAGGCGCTCTACGACGCGTACGGCCCCGGCTTCGGCCTCGTCACCAACACCCAGGCGCTGAAGCCCGGCGATCCCGCGACCGAGACGCGCCTCAAGCTGCGCATGCACGGGATCTACGTCGGCGAGCTGCAGGCGCTCGAAGGGGCGGGGCGTTCGCTCTGGGATTTCCCGGACGCGCCGTGGGAGTTCAAGATGAACATGGCGCGCCAGTGCTGGGACGAGGCGCGCCACGTGCAGATCTACGAGAAGCTGCTCGAGCACGTCGGCGGGACGCCGGGGATGTTCCCGGAGAGCACGTTCCTGTTCGAGTGCGCGTGCGCCGACGATCCCGCGCTGCGCGTCGCCGGCGTGAACCGCGGGCTCGAGGGCCTCGCCTGCGACGTGTTCCGCGACATGATCCGCTACGCGGAGGAAGTCGGCGACGAGAAGATGCGGCAGGCGATCGATTACGTGCTCGCGGACGAGCTCACGCACGTGCGCTTCGGCAGCGACTGGGTGCGCGAGTTCTGCAAGAACGATCCCGAGCGCCTGCAGCGCGCGAACGACTACCGCAAGCAGGTCGACAAGCAGTTCAACTTCGGCGGCGCGCGCTCGGAGAAGAAGGACTCGGCGATTCCGATCGCGTTCGAGGATCGCCGCGAGGCCGGCTTCACCGAGGAGGAGCTCTCGGAGCTGGTCGGGCTGTGCGGCGAAGGGCCGTCGCGCGAGACGATGCGCGAGGCGGCGCGCGTCCTGCGTGAGCGCCATCGCGTGCGGAAGGCCGAGCAGGCGGGAGCGAAGTCGTGAGCGAGCGCCTGTATCCCGGCTACGGCCGCGACGAGCGCACGACCTTCGCGCCCTATGGCGCGTTCGAGGTGCCCGCCGATCTGCGCGAGCTGTTCGGCCGCTACGACGTCGAGGCGATGGCGCGGCGCGTGCGCAATTTCCGCTACGCCGAAGAGTGGACGATGATGGTCCTCGGCGGCTGGATGGCGACGATCCCCGAGGTTCCGGTGAAGACCGGCCTCGGCAAGATCGTCTGGGACGGCGCGCAGGGCGCCGATGCATTAGGGAAGCGGCTGCCCGAGCTGCGCTGCGGGCGCAAGGCGGTGGACGCGAGCGAGGCCGCGAACGACGGCTTCGCGAAGCTCGTGCAGGCGCTGGCCGAGCCCGAGACGCCGGACCTCACGATCGAGAAGCTCGCCGGCGTGTTCGACGTGCTGAAGCCGCACCTGCTCGCCGTCTATGAGCGCACGATGCGCGAGACCGATCAGATCACTGACGCGCCGACGATCGAGCTGCTCGAGGACATCGCGCGGCGCACGCGCAAACACGTCGCGTGGGGCGACGAGGTGCTCGACCGGCTCTGCGACACGGACGGCAAGCGCGAGCGCCGGCGCCGGCGCGTCGCCGAGCTGCGTACGCAGCTCGAGGCGTGCGGTGGTGTTACGGGCACGCTGGCGGACGAGCAAGGCCGCGCCCACTAGGCGCGGCCGCGCAGCGAGCCGAAGGCGAGCGAAGCTCGAGCCGCCGAGGTCCCGGCGGTCAGGGCTTCAGCGCGAGCGCGTAGAGCGTCTTGCCCGCGGTGTCCTTCACGCGCAGCGTCAGCTTGCCGCGCGCGTCGATCGCGATCGTGCCGTAGTTGAACCAGCGCTTCGCCTCTTCCCAGCTCGTGATCGCCTCCGCGCTCTCGGGGCCGTGGAAGAACAGCACCTCGGGGCCGAAGCTGCGGTCGAACGCTCGGTTCGGGAAGACGCCCGCGTTGCCCGGCCCGACGGCGGCCTCGTGCACGACGAAGCTCGGGTCGTCCGCGAACGGCGTGTAACGAAACACTTCGGCGAAGTGGACGTCGGTCGTGATGAAGAGCGCGCGAGCGCGGAGCGACTGCAGCTTGCGCAAGATCGTCGTCAGCTCCGCCTCGAAGCCGGTGGCGTCTGGCTTCGCGCCGCCGGCCGCTGCATCCGCTTCCTCGGCGAAGTTCGCGAAGCCGTCGCGGCCGAGCTCCGGCGGCACGCCGGTCGGGATCGAGATCGGCACGCTGCTGACGACGATCTTCCAGGTCGCGTCGGATTCCTCGAGACCCGCGAGCAGCCACGCGAGCTGCTCGCGGCCGAGCATCGTCTTCGGCTGCGCAGCGGAGTCGGGCGCGAGATTCGCGTCGCGATACTGCCGGCCGTCGAGCACGAACAGCTGCGCCTGTCGTCCCCAGCGCAAGCTGCGGTAGAGCCGGCCCGGCGTGCGCGGATCGCGCGCGAGCGGCGTGTAGTCGAGGAACGCGCGCAGGCCGATCGGCAGCAGCCGCTCGCTCGGCGTGTAGGGAGGCGTCTCGCGTGTGTCGTGCAGCGGGCCGAAATCGTTCACCACCTCGTGGTCGTCCCAGATGCCGACATACGACGTGCGCGCGAGCAAGCGCTGTGAGCTCGCATCGGCCCGCGCGTAGCGCCAGTGCGCCCAGAAGCCGGGCAGGTCGGTGGCTTCCGCGAAGTCGCCGGGCACCTGCGCGTTGCGGTAGCGACCGATCGGCCGGCACTTGTCATCGGCGTAGATCATGTCGCCGAGGCCGACGAACAGATCCGGCTCCTCCGCGGCGATCGCGTCCAAGATTGGGAAGCCCTCGCGCGCGTCGCGGCAGACGTTCTGGCCGGCGAAGTCGCCGGTCCACGCGATCGACACGGGCATCGGCTCGCTCGCCGCGGGCGCCGTGCGGAAGCGGCCCTCGCGTGCGTTTTCGCGGTCGTCGCCGAGCCAGACTGAGTAGCGATACGCCGTCGACGGCTGCAGCCCGCGCACTTCGAGGGTTGCCGTGTAGTCGTCGCTCGCGCGCACGGGCGTGCGCAGGATCGCGCCTCCGCCGGGAGCGGGATCCAGCGCGACGTTCATCTCGGTCTCGCGATCGGCGCGAGACCAGATCACGGCGCCGTCGGCCGTCACGTCGCCGGCCGCGATGCCGTGCGTGACCGGCGCGCCGCGAGCCGCTGCGCACACGAGCGCGGCGCTGGCCGCGAGTCCGAGCACAGAAACTCGGCGCGAGCTCGACATCCCCGTCCTCCCTCCGAACGCCGCGTTTTCCAGGGGACGCCGCGGCGGCGCGCTAGCGTGCGCGCCGGAGTCTCGCATGCCGGATCCGCGTGCAGTCGAAGCGTTCGACTCGAAGATCGCCGACGCCTTCCTGCGCGCGAACGAGAAGCAGACCGGGCTGCCTGCGTTCCTCGGCGCGCGCTTCGTCGCGTTCACGCCGGGCGTGCTGCGCGCGGAGCTCGACGTGCGCGACGACCTGCTGACGCCGTTCAAGAACATGCACGGCGGCGTGATCTCGGCGCTCTGCGATCACGTGCTCGGCTGCGTTTGTTATCCGCACATGAGGCGCGGGCAGTGGGCGGCGACGACCGAGTTCAAGCTGAACCTGCTCGCGCCCGTGACGGGCGGGACGCTGGCCGCCAGCGCGGAGATCGTCTCGCTCACGCGCGCGACGGCGGTCGTTCAAATTCGCGTCGAGAACGACGGGCGGCTCGCAGCGCTTGCGCAGGGCACGGTGCTGATTCGAGATCCCAAGCCGGCGTGAGCGCGCGCGACGACCGGCTGGAGAGCGCGTGAAAATCCAGCACTTCTTCGACGAGGCCACCGGTTCGCTCAGCTACGTGGTCCACGATGCGAGCGCCGGCGTCGTGATCGACCCGCTGCGCGACTTCGAGCCGAAGAGCGGGCGCACGTCGTGGGATTCCGCGGAGCGAATCGCCGAGTACATCCGGCGCGAGAGACTCGCGATCCCGTACGTGATCGACACGCACGCGCACGCGGATCACATGACGGGTCTCCCATTCTTCAAGCAGCGCTTCGGCGCGACGACCGTCACCGGCGCGGGCGTCGGCGAGATCCAGAGCGCGTTTCGCGCGATCTACAACCTGCCGGCCGAGTTTCCGTGCGACGGGCGGCAGTTCGATCGCCTGCTCGCGGATGGCGAACGGCTGCGCGTCGGCTCGCTCGAGCTCGAGGCGCTGCACACGCCCGGCCACACGCCGGCGCATCTCGCGCTGCGTTGCCGCGACGCCGTGTTCGTCGGCGACACGCTGTTCATGCCCGACTACGGCTCCGCGCGCTGCGATTTCCCGGGTGGCAGCGCGGAGATCCTCTACGACTCGATCCAGCGTCTGTTCGCGCTGCCCGATGCGACGCGCGCGTTCACCGGCCACGACTACCGCCCGAACGGCCGGGCGCTCGCGGTGGTCGCGGCGATCGGCGAGCACAAACGGCACAACATCCAGATCAGCGAGCGCACGAAGCGCGCCGATTACGTCGCGTTCCGCACCGCGCGCGATGCGCAGCTCGAGGCGCCGCAGCTGATCCTGCAATCGCTGCAGGTGAACATCCGCGCGGGCGAGCTGCCGGAGCCCGAGGCGAACGGCGTCTCGTATCTCCGGATCCCGCTCGACGTGTTGGGGAAGAGGTGAGCGATGAAGGAGCTCGGCCCGCAGGAGGCGAACGCGAGGCTCGGCGATTTTCTCACGGTGGACGTGCGCGGTGCGCACGAGTTCGACGGCCCGCTCGGGCGCGTGCGCGGTGCAAAGCTGATCCCGCTGCCCGAGCTCGAGGCGCGCGCGGGCGAGCTGCCGCGCGGTCGCGAGCTGTTATTGGTGTGCCGCTCCGGCGCGCGCTCGGCAAAAGCGAGCCAGCAGCTCGAGGCGCTCGGCTACGGCCCCGCGACGAACCTCGTCGGCGGAATGATTGCGTGGAACCGCGCGGGCCTCGCGATCGAGAAGCCGCGCTACGCCGGCGCGGCCGCGCTGATCGAGAACGCGATCGCGTGGCTCGCGCAGGTGACCGCGCAGCCCCGCGACGCGGTGCGCGCGCGACTCGAAGCCGAAGCGAGCGGCGCCGCGGCGGCGCGCACGAAGCACGACGCGGCGCGCGCGCTCGACTGGATCGAAGCGGCCGCGCGCGCCGGAGGCTCACCGCCCGACACCGATCTCAGCCTCGCCGCGTTCCGCGCCGCGCTCGCCGCGCTGTGACGGCGCCGCGCTCGGCAACGCGGCGCAGCTGATGGCGGGGCTCGGCTACGCGCTCAGCATCCTGATCGGCGTCTCGCTCGGCTTCTTCGGCGGCGGCGGCTCGATCCTGACCGTGCCGCTGATGGCCTACGTGTTCGGCCTCGAAGCGAAGGTCGCGATCGCGAGCTCGCTGCTCGTGGTCGGCGCGGCGAGCGCGTCGGCGGCCGCGCAGCACTGGCGCGCCGGCAACGTCGACGCGCGCACCGCCCTCATCTTCGGCTCCGCAGGCATGACCGGCGCGTACGCCGGCGGCCGCCTCGCGTCGTTCTTCGACGGCTCGCTGTTGTTACTGATGTTCGCGCTGATGATGGGCATAACCGCGGTCGCGATGTGGCGCGGCCGCCGCGCGCCGGCGGAGGGAGCCGTTCAGCGCGCGCCTGGCCGGCTGGTCGCACAGGGCCTCGCCGTCGGCTTCTTCACCGGCTTGATCGGCGCCGGCGGCGGCTTCCTGATCGTGCCCGCGCTCGCGCTGTGGGCCGGGCTGCCGATGCCGCGCGCGGTCGGGACCTCGCTCGCGATCATCGTGATGAACGCCGCGGCGGGCTTCGCCGGCTACGCGGCGCACGTCGCGGTGCCGTGGACGCTGGTCGTGTTCGTCACGCTCGCCGCGATCGCCGGCTCGTTCGCCGGCGCCGCATTCGCGAAACGCGTGAATCCCGCCTCGCTGCGCCGCGCGTTCGCCGGCTTCGTGCTCGCGATGGCCGCGGTGATCCTCGTGCGCGAGGTCGACCGCTGGGCGAGCGACGCGCTCGCCGCGCTCCCGCGCACGGGCCCGCAGCTCGTGTTCGCGGTCTTGATCCTCGGCGCCGGCATCATCGCCGGCCGCGCGTCGCGCAGCCTCGAGGGTGCGCGCGGCGACCCGGACTACGAGGGCGGCGCGGGGATTTGACGGAGCGGCTACTTCAGCGAGCGCGGCGCAAATTCCTCGGCCGCCTCGATGAAGCGTGGCAACAGTTCGAAGCGCAGCGCGCCACTCGGGAAGCGCAGGAAGAAGCCCGGAGGAGCGAACCCCAAGCCCCTACCGCCATGGAGGCGCTCAGCAGGCTGTCGTTTGTTACGACGGCTCCGCGAACCGGCGCGCGCCAGCCTCTGCGACCGCGCCCCCGTGCTCGAAGCCTTCTACGAGCGCCGGCTCGCCGCCGGATTGTTAGGCAGCGCCTTCCCCGATGCGGAAGCGCTGGGTGTAATGCAGAGCGCGGCCGAGACGCTCGGCCGGAACGAAGCCCGCGAGCCGCGCCATCCCCACCAGGCGATCGCAGCGAATGAAGTCCGGGTCGGGCAACCCCTCGGTGATGGCGAGCGTGCCGCCGGGCCGCAAGACCCGTGCGTACTCGGCGAGTGCCCCCATCGGATCGGGGATCTCACCGAGCACGTGCGAGAGAAAGACGAGGTCGAACGCCCGCGAGCGGAACGGAAGCTGCGACCCGCTGGCGCAAACCAAGGCCGGCGTATGCGAGCCGAGCGCGCCGCGGAGCTTGTGGAGCATCGCGAGCTGCACATCGAGGCAGACCAGGCGCCCGCCGGGGCCGATGCGGTCGATGGCGGCCGGCGTGAGATACCCATCGCCGGGTCCGACCTCGAGCACACGGTTGCCGGGAGCGAGGCCGTGGCGCTCGGCCGCCGCCTCGGGCGAGAAGCTGCGGCGGCGCAACGGCGAGTGAAGCAGCGGCGTCGCCCACGGCGGGAAGGGTCGCGGTGAGCGGCGCTGCCGGGCGAGATAGACCAAGATGCCGACCACGATGACTGCGATGAGGAGCAGCTCCATCCAGTCGACCCCCAGGTTCTTGGCGCTGCCTAACGGTTAGGGCTCACCTGTGGCCGCGCGCAACGCATGATGCCACGACGGCCGCCGGCTGCGTGAAGAGCACCGCCCAGCCGGGCGCCGACGGGAATCGCCGCACGCCTCCGACCGAGGCCATCACGTGCAGCGGCTTGCTAGACGGCGATTCTCCGTCCTAGCTCTTAGGGCCGGACGAGGCCATCGATGCCAGTTGCGACGTCATGGCGAAACGCAGAATCCGTCGTGTACCGATACCCGATGCCGCCGCGCCGCTCCCAAGAGTCGATGCTCGATTCCTTGTTGTCGATCAACAACGCCCGACCGCGCTCGCAGACAACACGCATGCGTTGGAGTGCGATCTCGCAGAGCGCGCCCTTGTCGATGGTCTTTTCTTCCGCTGACACGACGATCGTGTCCGTGACCTCGTCGAGGGCGAGCTCCCGGGTCATCGCACGGAACTGCGCTGGGTTCACAGTGACGATGGCCTGCGGCAGGTGACACGCCCTGAAGAAGGCGTACGTAAACGGGAAGAACTCAAAGAGGTCGGCTCGCGACAAGTGCGCGAGGATCTCGTGCTCGCTCAGCGTCATGCGCTCGGCGAGCTTTGCCGCAACCTCACGAGTGTCGAGATCGCCTCGGCTCCAGGCAGCGCCGATCCCGTGCTGCTCGTCGAATGAGCGATAGAGCTCCATCCATTCGGGACTGGTTCGCCACAGAGAAAGCTCGTCGCAGAGTGTGTCGCCGAAGTCCCAGAGCAGGCACTGAACGCGCATCGTCAGACTTTCAGGCGCCGCCCAACGGATCGGCGCTCAGCTGCGAGCCACAGTTCACCGGCGTCTGACGACGCAGAAGATGTGTAAAGGATGTCCTCGGACTTCTGTAAACCATCAGCCCGACCGTTCACTGCGCAGTGAGCCTCGGTGATCGTGCGGGCGATCTTCTCCTCGTGCGCGCAGCAACCGAATGCGGCCGTGCTCCGGCGGCGCCGCCGCGCCTACGCCCCGGCGGCCGCTCGATGCGGCGCGCCCCGAAGCCACGGAACGCCGTGCCTTCAAGCCTGACCGAGCCCGAGCACGCGCGACCAACGTTGGCGACGAAAGGAGCTACGAGACAAAGGCAGCGCTCGCGCGCCTGAGACCGAGCGACGACGCCTGGAAACGCCGCGCCGAGTTCCGGCGCCCCGGGACACCCGCGCTTCGCCTCGACAAGGCGTCAACGAGGCACGCCACGGAAACGCCGCGAGACGGGAAGCCCAACTTCGTGGCCCGAGAGATTGCGCGGCGGCGACGCCGGCCTCCGCACGCTCGCGAACTCTTCGACCCCAACAACCTCTTCGAGGCTGCCCAACGGATCACGGTTCAGCTGCCAGCCGCGGAAACGTTCCGGGATGCCACCTGAGCTGCCTTGCCAGACTCCATAAGATTTGGAGAAGGCACAGGCTGGTCAGCTGCAACCGATTGTTAGGCAGCCGTAGGCAATAAACTTGCGTGCTGTGACAGCTGCTCCTTGCGTGGGTCCGTAGCACTGCGACATGGACGACAAGGAGATCCCCGGCTTCCGTAGGCCGAGAGCTTGGTAGTTGTGAGCAACACAGGGACCACGGTCACGAGCGATCCACGTAGCGGACGAAGAGCTCGGTTACCTCGTCCGCGAAGTCGGGGTGTCGCAGCCGCTCTGGCGCGTCGCGCAAGGTGCCGTGGATCACCGCTTCGACGGCACGCACCAAGATGAAGCAAGTGAGCTCTGGGTCGCGCAGACCGAGCTGCTGGACGTGATCCACTAGGAATTCTTGCAACACGGTGATGCCCGCGCGCTGCACTTCTCGGTTGAAAATCGGTTCTCCAGTCGTGAGCGCACCATGCAGAGCCGGGTCGATCGCATTAATGGCTACGATCCGTTCCATCGCGCGACGAACCCCCTCGCGGAACGGCAGACCACGGCTGCGCTCCATCTCGGCCCGAACGCATTCGTCATACCAGTCGTTGTGGCGCTCGCGCAGCGCGGCAATGAGCGCCTCCTTGTTTGGGAAGTACTGGTAGAGCGAACCCACGCTGACGCCCGCCTTCTCGGCGATGCGGTTCGTGGTGGTATGCGCGAAGCCCTCGCGCTTCAGAATGTGAGCCGCAGCCATCAGAATCACGTCCACCGTGGTGCGAGCACGGCTCTGGCGCGGCTTCTTCCTCGGCTCCACGGGCTTTTTCGGCGGCAGGGACGATTCTCCGGAAATGCGAGTCGCCGCAGCGCGCGCAGACTCGAAACTCTATCTCATGGATCACGACACTACGAGGCGATTTCAAGAGGTTCTGCCGCACCGACCGGTACAGTGGGGCCGCGCAGTGCGCGCGCTCGCCCAGATGCGGGGCGACTTCAGCGACGACCTGATGATGAACTACGCCCTAGCGCTCGAGGGTGATGACGGCGAGCGCGGCTTCCAAGCATTTCGAACGGAGCCGGGCGCACACGACCTCGAGCGCAATCGTCCGGACCTGCCGGCGACGCTCGACGACTGGGAGCAACTGAGTCGGCTACCCAAGCAAAGCCTCGGACGCGCCTATCTTGCACTGGCCCGCCGAGACGGCATCCGCGTTGGGGATTTGGTGGCCGGGTCACTCACAGTACAGGACGAGCACGAGCGAGCGCCGGATTCTTTGCGCCGCTGGTACCGCGATCGCATTGTCGCCCGCCACGACCTGCTCCACGTGCTGACGGACTACGACCGGGACCGCGCGGGCGAGCTGCAGCTGGTCGCGTTCTCACTGGGTGTCGGTGTCACCCCAACGCGCGTGTACCGAGTCGGTATCGTCTTGGCGCTGCTCGGTGTGCCCCCGCGCATCCTATCCGGATTCGCGCGCGACCTGTGGCGTGCCTGGCGGCGGGGGATCTCGGCGCGGATTCCCCAGGCTGCGCGCTGGGAGGACCTGCTGCCGCTTCCGGTCGAGCAAGTGCGGGCTCGACTCGGCGTGGCACCGCTGCGCGACGTGCACCCGAAGGGCGTATGGCGGGAGGAAGCGGGGTCCGGTCGCTGGCTCCGCGTCCCGGTGCGCGACGACTCCGTACTCGCGGCGTAGACGCCGCTCGGGGGCGCAAGAAAGAGTCAGATCGGGAGCGCTTAGCATGGCGCGTGTGCACGTTGACGGCCTAACGGATTGGCGCTCAGCTGCCTGGCGCCGCGCACCAGGATGCCACGACCGGCGGCCGGGCGCGTGACGACCTCGGGCCGCCCGGCCGACGGCTGACCGGTCCCGCAAGCCGACCCAGCGGCGCCAGGTCAGCTGCAGCGCCTGGTTGGGCGGCACTGCTTAGGGTCGATTCGCGTCCCTACGAGCACGAGCGCAGCACGACGGGCGCCGAGATGAACATCAAGACGACGGAGACGCCCCAACCGCCTGCGCCCCTCGGGAAGATGAAGCCGTAGAGACCCCACAGGAACAGGCCCCAAGCCAAAATCTGGACGATCTCGGCCATCAGCGCTCCTTCGACGGCTAGAGAGGCGGATTGTTCCAACTCGACCTGTCGTCATCGACGACAACGAGATCCCAGCCGTCGCCCGGGTCGACTTCGCGCGGCTCTACACCAGGCGCCCCAATGCGCCATCGGTTCTCTGTATGCCCCTCGACCCACCCTTCGATCACTTCTCCGGCCTTCGCGAGCCTGACCTTCAAGTGAAGGTAAGGCCCGATGTCTTCGCTGCGAACTCTCGCCACGAGGGCGCCCTCCGATCTTGAGGTCAGCCTTCTTGCTTCTCGAACCATGCGATCAGCTCGGGCCATTTTTTCTGACTGCCATTCCCCTTCTGCGTCTTGCCCTTACACCACTCGATCGTGGCCTTTCCGATTCGTAGATCTCCGAGGTGCTTGCCGGCGTTGTCGTAGACGTCCAGCTCGATCCCGTTATTGCCGAGGTTCATCGTGACAGCCAGATCCTTGATGCTCACTTGCATAGGTAGAGTCCTCCCGAGATTCCGCTCTTCCTGCCGCCCAACGGATCGGCAATAAGCTGCCGGCCGCCCGTGAACCTACCACGCGTGCTCCGGAGGCCGGCCGCGTGACGACCCCGGACCGGCCGGCCGACGGCCGCTGACGGTGCATACCTCTGAGCGGCGGCCGGTCAGCTTCATTGCCTTGAACGTCATGGGGTCCTCCTCCTGCGCACTACTCGCTCTGAGTAGCCTCGCGCAGTTCGTAACAAGCGCGCGCGTCGCGCAAGAGGAGAACCCGATGCGATTCTACCGAGGCCAACAC
>Ga0187894_10004510_pt1 | contig 14887 bp, 14 predicted proteins | sample GBC1701081metaG_FD_136650 | JGI IMG/M metagenome (GOLD analysis project Ga0187894, IMG submission 136650) | White microbial mat communities from a lava cave in the Kipuka Kanohina Cave System on the Island of Hawaii, USA - GBC170108-1 metaG ...
CGGGGTGCGGCCCCCGCCGACACGGCGCTCCACCCATCCCCCAGTGGGGCCCTTCCGCGCCGCGCCGGCGGGGGCCGCACCCCGCGCCACCCGCTGGCCCGCGACCGTCCGTGGCCGCCGGGAATTTCGGATCAGGGCTATCGGCGGACGGCGACTGCGAGGATCATGTGCGCGAACAGTCGCAGCGACACGGCACTGTATGCGAGGCGCCTGAGCGTCCGCTCGAGCGCGGCTGAGTGGCTCCGGCGTGACGACGCTGTGGGCGCGGGCTCCGAACGCGCTGACCTGCCCTCCGGGCGCCCGGGACCGTCGAGCGGGATTGCGGACGCTTGAGACCGGCCTGCCGCGATCGCGCCCTCACGGCCGGCCATCGCGCTCGCGCTCGGGATTTCCACCGAGGCCACGCGTCGGAACGCCTTGCGCACGATCCTCGCCGGATCGTACGGGTGGAAGGACAGCACGCGGAAGCCGTGCGGCTCCAGGAACCCGCGGATTTCCCGGCGGCTGAAGGCGAACTGATAGAACTCGCCGCCGGCGTCGCGCATTCGCCGGGCGCGGCGGTGCAGGTACGGCGACCCGAGCGTCCGGACGCCGTTCCAGTACGGCACGGACAGGAGGAGTCGGCCGCCGGGCGACAGCGCCCGCGCCGCCTCGGCGACGATGGCCGCCGGGCCGGCGGGGTCGTGCTCGACGACGCCGAGCGAGACGTAGGCGTCGACGCCGCCGGCGCGGACCGCCAGGCGTCCGAGGTCCATGACCGCGACCGGCGTGCCCGGCGCGGCGGCGCGGCAGCGACGGAGCGCGTCGAGGCTCCAGTCCGCGCCGAGCGCCGCGCGCCCGCGGTCCCTCATGAGGATCACGTACGCGCCGAGCCCGCAGCCTGCCTCGAGCACGCGGCCATCGGCCGGCAGCGCCGCCTCGATGATCCGGGTGAGCGGCGATCGGCGCGCGACCTGGATGAGGCCGTCGACGTCCTCCCCCGCCCAGTGCTCGGACCAGAACTCCTCGGTGGCGGCGCGCGAGTAGTACGCGAGCGGCATCACGCGTCCGGCAGTTCCGGAGTGGATCGCCGGCCGTGCGCGGCGCGAGGCATCGGCTATCGCCTCGCCACGCGCTTCAGCAGCGCGATCTCCGCCTCGACGAGCCTCGCGAGGTCGTGGTCTCGCGCCACCGCGGCGCTCGCATTCGCGGACAGGGCTGCGGCGTGGGCGGGATCCGACAGGATGCGCTCGAGGCCTGCGGCCAGCGCGGCCGGATCGTGCGGATCGAACAGCAGTCCGGTTTCTCCGTCCTTGACCAGGGCTCGGTTGCCTGCGCAATCGGAGGCCAGGCAAGGCACGCCGGCGGCCATGGCCTCGATCAGGACCTTCGGGTGACCTTCGGTGAACGAGGGCAGCGCGAAGACGTCCGCCGCAGCCATCCACTCCGGAATCCGCGCGTGCTCGACGACGCCGGGGAACTCGGCCGTGACGCCCGCGGCGCGCGCGTCGGCCTCGAGCGCCGGGCGCAGCGGTCCGTCTCCGACGATCACGAGCCGCAGCGAGCCCGCGCGGGCCTCGCGCGATGCCGCGCGCCGGCCGAGCATCGCCGCCGCGCCGATCAACGCGGAGAGGTTCTTCTCCGCGGACAGCCGCCCGACGTAGAGGACCGTGCCGCCGCGTCCGCCGCGCGGCGGCCGCGGGCGAAATCTCGAGAGGTCCACGCCGTTCGGGATCAGGTGAATGCGGTCCGGCGCCGTCATCGTCCGGACGTGGGCGGACAGCTCGAGCGTGGGCACGATCACGGCCGCCGCCCGCCGCAGGGCCGCGCGCTCGAGCGCGCGCCTGGCGAGACGCGATGGGCCCGGCCGGGACAGCCGCGCGTACCAGAAGCCATACGTCGTCACGAACGGAATGCCCCATCGCGCGCGCGCCATGATCGCGGGAAGCGCGCCCGTCACCTGGAAGACGCGCAGCACGCCGCACCGGGAGAGCTCGCGCCGGTGCGTGAGGGGAATCGCCGCAGCCCGTGCGAGCCGTGGCGCGTTATCCCGCGCCGCGAGCACGCGCACCGTCCTCTGCAGGACCGGATCGTCCGTGTAGTCGCCGAGCGTCTCGCGCGCGTAGCTCGCGTACCAGACGCGATCGAAGGCGCGGGAATACGGCCGGAGGTAGCCCTCGACCAGACGAGAGACCTGGCCGCTCCGGGCCAGCTCGCCGAGCCCGCCGCCGAGCGCAGGGAGAAGGCCCAGCTCCACGCGATCACCCGCCGCGGGACGCCGCCCCGACGGGCGCCTGCTCCCGAAGGACCTCGGCGTACACGTCGAGCATGCGGTCGAGGCTGCCTCCCCTGTCCCGGAGCGCATCGAGCCGGGCGCGCGCGTTGGCGCCGAGACGCCGCCCGAGCTCGGCGTCGGCGAGCAGCGACGCGATCGCGTGGGCGAGCCCGGCCGGGTCGCCGCGCTCGACGAGCAGGCCGGTGTCCCCGTGCGCCACCAGCTCGGGCGTGCCGCCGACGCGGGTCCCGACGACCGGGCGCCCGGCGGCCATCGCCTCGAGAATGACGCGGCTCAGCGAATCGGGAATCACCGAGGGCACCACGACGACGTCGGCGACCGGGTAGAGCGCGAGGACCTCGCGATTCGGCAGCGGGCCGAGCACCTGGAACGGGGGGCCATCCGCCGGCAGCTCGCCCTCGCCCGCGAACACGAATCGAACGTCGGGCATCGCGGGCGCGATGCGCCGCGCCGCGGCCACGAGATCGGCCGTGCCCTTTCCGGGGGAGAACTTGCCCACGTAGAGCACCACGCGGTGGCCTTCGAGGCCGAGCCGGCGCCGGGTCGCCTCGGCGGCCTCGGCAGCGGGCGGGTCGCCGAGCGGCGGAATCGTCGGCACGGCGCGGACGCGTCCCACGCGATCGAGCAGGCCGGACCGCCGATAGACGTCGACGATGCCGCGGCTCACGCCCACCACCGCGTCGACGTGACGGAGGAATCGCTGCTTGAGCCGCGCGTCGAGCCAGAAGTAGAGGAACGCCAGCTTGCCGAGCACGGGGCGCCGCCGGGGGCCGCCGTACAGTTGCCCGTACTCGACCGCGCACTCGCGCCAGAGCTTTCGCACGCCGCAGTCCGGCGGCATCCGGTCGCCGTGGAGCAGGCACATCGGCGCCGCGTCGATGATGCTGCCGTCGCGCACGCTCAGGACGACCGGCGCCCCGACCACCGCCCGCGCGATGACGCCCGGGATCAGCATCTGCTTGTTCTGGACGTGGAGCAGCCGCACGCCTTCACGCCGCGCGGCGCGGGCCACGGCCAGTCCGGCGTAGAGGTAGAAGAGCGGATTCGAGAGATAGCGGGCGGGCACGGTGGCACGGCCGGGCGGTCGCTTGACCGGGAACGGGAAGCGGATCACCGTGAAGCCGTCGCGCTCCTCGCGTGACGGCGCGCCGTAGTTCGGCGTGATGACCACCGCGCGATGGCCGCGCGCAGCCAGGCTCCGCGCCAGCGCCTCGGCGCTCCACTCCGCCCCGCCGGGCGCGTGCGGCGGGAAATATTCGCTGACGAGCGCCACGTGCACGCGATCGGCCGCGGCCCGGCTCACGCGCGTGCCGCCTCGTCGGTCCGGATCACGGCGGCCGCGATCCGATGGTGGCGGTCCGTCATCCCGATCTCGTCGCTCACCGGCCGCCCGGCCGGCCGACGCTGGCGCCGAGCTCTCGCACGGTGACGAAGGCGGCCCCGGGTCGGCTCGCGAGCAACCGCTCGAGATGGCCGGCGCCGCCGCGGACGATGTCGCGGTCGTGGAACGCGACCACGCGCGCGTCGTCGACGAAGATGACGTCCGACGTCGCCGCCGGCCGGGTCGCGCACGAGATGTAGCGGATGCCTTCAGCCTCGGCGGCGGCCACGGTCTTCGACGACAGCACGCTGCCGGGCGGCACCAGCGTCTCCGGCGCGGCGCCGAGCCAGGCGCCGAGGATGTCCTGCGCGGCGCGCAGGTGCTCGCGGTGCACGCGCTCGGGCAGCCAGTCGTAGAACTCGCGGTGATACGGGCGATTGCCCGAGAAGAGCCGCGGGCGGTAGAGACCGTCCTGCAGGAGGCAATGCGTGTAGCCGTGGTTGGCGATCTCGAGCAGCCCGCGCTCGAGCCCCTGGCGGAGCACGCGCGCCTGGTCGGGGAACTTGGCGGGAAACGGGGAGACGCGGCCGTCGCGCTCGACCCAGCCCGCGGTCACGCCGACCGTGAGCCGGGCGCCGGCGCCGGCGAGCCGCGCGAGCACCGACTCCCACAGCGCGGGGCTCATCTCCGGGTACGGTCCCCAGCGCTTGATCGGCGGCACGTACTTCAGGAAGAGCAGGTTGCCGGGAAACGGCACCGCCACGCGCCCGATGCGAATCCGGGTCACGCCGTACACTTCGTGAGCCTTCGAGGCCGCGCCCACGTCGTCGAGCCGGAGCGCCACGGGATCGATGCTCATGGCCGCCACGTCCGCCGGCCGTAGACGAACAGCGTCTGGCCGACCCGTGTCAGGACGCCCTGCGGCACGAGGTGGCCGAGCGCCCGATGCAGCCGGAGATGCGCGGCGTGCGAGAGCCGGAGCGCCTTGCGCCCGACCAGGATTCCGCCAGTGATCGACCAGCGGAATCCTGCGGGCAGGAGCGCCTGCACGTCCTCGAGGTCGTATGTCCAGTGCGGGACGTCGCTCGTCCCGAGCAGGCCGATCCTGCGCAGCAGCGTGTTGAGCTGCCGCCGCGTCGTCACCGAGAAGTAGACGCGGTCGCGCGAGACGCGGGTCAGCTCGGCCAGCGCCCGCCGCGGGTCGTCGAAGTGCATGAACGACTCGTGGCAGAGCACGAGGTCGAACGTCCGGTCGCGAAACGGCATCGCGTACACGGATCCGACCTCGATGCGAGCGCCCGGCACCGCGCAGCGCGCCTGTTGCGCCATGTCCTGGCTCACGTCGAGACCGACGAGGCGAGCGGCGGGGGCGCGCGTCGCGCACGCCGTGAGGAGCCGCCCACGCCCGCACGGCGCGTCCAGGATGAGGCGATCCGACGGCTCCACGGCGCGCAGCGCGTAGGCGATGTCGACGGTCGCGTCCGGCACCCGGGACCAGTCCCGCCAGTAGCCGCTCTCCCGGAAGAAGCGCTCGGCGACGCCGGTCATCGCGGCCGGATTCCCCGCTTCCACTCGGCCGCCACCTCCTCGTAGATGTCGAGGACGCGGCGGGTCGCGCGGTCCCAGCGGAAGCGGCGGTCGACGCGCTCGCGGTTCACGGCGCCGAAGCGCCGGCACAGGCCGGCGTCGCCGAGGAGGTGCAGGAGCCGCGCCGCGATCTCGAGCGGGCGGTCAGGGTGGCACAGAAAGCCGCCGTCGCCCTCGATCACCAGCTCGGGCAGCGCGCCTGCCCTCGACGTCACCACGGGCAGCCCGCACGACATCGCCTCGCCGACCGTGAACCCGAAGCCCTCGAGCGAGGACGGCGAGACGAAGACGTCGGCGGCCCGGTAGTAGCTCACCTTGTCTCGCTCGGCCACCCGGCCGGCGAAGACGACGACCTGTCCGAGGCCGAGCGCGCGGGCTCGGCGGCGAAGTCGCGCCTCGAGCGGCCCCGAGCCCGCCATCACGAGCCGCGCGTCCGGCCGTGCCGCGGCCACGTCCCGCCACGCGTCGAGGAGGGCGTCCAGGTTCTTGCGCGGCTTGAGGCCGCCGAGGAAGAGCGCGACCGGCGCCTGCCCCAGTCCGTGGCGCGCGCGGATCGCGCGATCGGCCGGGTCGGGCGCGAAGCGCTCGTCGATGCCGTTCGGAACGACCTCGACGCGCTCGCCGCTCACGCCGAGCGACTCGACGAGCTGTCGCCGCGAGAACTCGCTGACGGTGATCACGCGGTCCGAGCCTTCGATCACCCGGCGCTCGATCACGCGGTTCCACGGGCTCGGGTCGAGGTGGTGGTGATGCGAGACGACTGGCACGTCGAGCCCGTAGCGCCGGCGCGCGACCAAGGCCGCGGGTCCGATGAAGCGCAGCGAGTGCGCGCGCAGGAGATCGAACCGCGTGGCGGCGAACACGCGCCGGATCGCCGGCGGCAACAGCGCCATCGCGACCGGCCAGCGAAGACCGCGGCCGATCGGCAACCGATGCACCACCCAGTTCGGCACGTCCGGGTGCCGCTGGTGACGCGCGAGCATGAGGTCGATGGTGGGGCCGAGCGCGGCGAGGCGCGTCAACAGCTCGCGCTCGTAGGTCTCGCCGCCCGAGGCGCTCTCGGGATCGACGCCGCAGTGCGGAGAGCAGATCCTCACGGCGCTGCCGCCGCAGGTCGCGGCGGCGTCCCGTCGCGCACCGCGATCAGCTCGACCGAGGGCCGGATGCCGCGCAGGCGGTAGTAGCGGCGGATCAGCGGCCACAGCGGACCGCCGACCGCGCGCTCGACGTCGCCGTCGAGGATCTGCACCGCGCTCATGCCGGCGGCGGCGAGCATCCGACGGCACGCGGCTTCGCCGAGCAGCCTGAGCGTCGACAGGAACGCGGTGGGCCGGCCGCGCAGGCGGAGATACGCGCGCGCCATCGGCCGCGGCAGGCCGGGCAGCCACAGGACTTTGTAATGGCTCTCGAAGCACGCGGCCGGACTCGGCGTGTGCACGTAGAGGGCGCCGCCCGGGCGCAGCACGCGCGCCATCTCGCCGATCGCGCGGCCGGGATCCGCGACGTGCTCGAGCGTCGAGTAGCAGTAGACGAGGTCGAACTGGCCGGGGCCGAAGGGCAGCGCCTCGGCGGCGGCCAGCACGACGTTGTCGCCCCCCGGGCGAGCGCGCGCGATCGCGACGGCCTCCACGTCGGTGTCCACGCCCGAGACTCGCGCGCCGGCCGCCCGCGCCGCCGCATTGAAGCCACCGGTCCCGCAGCCCACGTTGAGCACGGCGAGGCCGGCGACGGGCCGGCCGACGGCGCGCTCGAGTCGGGCGACCCGGCGGCCCTCGTGGTCGTCGTCGGCCAGGCGCACGCGCACGAGGTCGCGCCAGCCGGGGATGCCGAGCGCGTCGCGATAGTAGCGCGTGTAGTACGCGGCGAGTCGCGCCTCGACCGCCGAGGCGCTCGTCGCTCTACTTGACGTAGTGGCCATGGATCACGTCCGGGCCCGTCAGCGCGAGCGGGACCACGGGGCGGAGGGCGCGGTTCAGGTATTCGATGGTGGCGCCGCGCTGGGCCGCGCTCTCGAGGAGGTTCTCGTCGCCCCCCGGCTCGTCGACGAAGTTCACGAACAGCGAGCCGCCGGGCGCCAGATGCTCGACCAGGTGGCGCACGACCTCGAGCGGATTGATCACGTGCTCCAGCACCTCGAGGCACGTGATGACGTCGTAGCGCCGGACGAGCGGCAGGTCGGATCCGAACCCCGGCTCGAGCGTCTCGACGTTCGCGCACGCGCGAAAGCGCCAGCGCGCGAACTCGAGCATCGGCGACGGCAGGTCGACCAGCGTGTAGCGCCACGCCGGGAACCGCGGGCGGAGCCACGCCGTCACGGGCGCCACCCCCGAGCCGTACTCGCAGCAATCGCCCACCTTCCCGACCCGCCGCATCACGGCCGCGACCCGGTGAAACGAGCTGTTCCGGTGGTAGTACATCTGGCGCAGGACCCAGTAGTCGGTCTCCGCGTAGAACGCGCGATAGTCGGCCTCGCTCCGGCGCGGCTTGCCGGCCCAGAGCTTGGCGGCCTCCATGCGGCCGATGGTGTAGCGGATCCAGAACTCCTGGCGCGTGAGCCCGCGGTGGTAGTCGGAGATCTCGCGGAACCAGCCGCGGTTGCCTCCAAGCCGGTCGAGGATCTGCAGCCGGCGACGATCGATCAGATCGCGCCATTCGCTCATGCGGTGACGGCCTTCGCCGACACGCGGGCGCGCGCCACGACGCGCTCCACGAGGTCGAGCAGACGGCCCGACGACCCGCGGTCGTCGAACCCGAGGAAGCGCTCCACATAGGCGCGACGGGCCGCGTCGTCGAGCGGGAAGTCCGCGAGTCGCCAGCCGGCGAGGCCGTCGAACGCCTCGTCCAGCGCGCGCCAGTACGCGACGCCGGGCGCCTGGTAGATCCCGCGCGGATCGCTGTTGTGGACGAAGTCGAAGCCGTAGGTCGCGGGCCCCAGCTGGTCCGCGCGCGGCGCCAGGCAGAGGCTCGGGACGCCCGCGGACGCGGCCTCGAGCACCGCCGTGCTGTAGAAATGCACGCAGAGCGACGACACGCGCAACAGTTCGAGAATGGTCGGCGGATAATGCGACGCGTCGTACACCATGCGGTCGGCGAGCCGCTCCGCGTAGCGCGGCACCGGGTCCTTGCGCCGCGCCTTCATCACGAGGAGCGCGCCGTGGGCGTCGCAGAACGCGCGCATCGCCTCGACGATCGTGCGGTCGCGCCGGCCCTTCACGACGTCCGGCCAGAAGCGCCGCGGCCCGGCCACGAGCGTTCGCACTCCCTGCGCCGCGCGGCTCGACGGCCGGTGCACGTTGACGAGCCAGGGGGTCGGGACGTTCGAGCGAAGGGGGAACGGCAAGTACAGGACGACGGGGCGATCGCGAGGCAGGCCGAAGCGCGCGCGCACCTCGGTCGGATCGATGAGGTCGAGCGCGTCGAGCTCGGGCGCGCCCACCACCGTCGCCTTCTCCCCCAGGGAGGACCCGAGCCCGGGGAAGCGCTCGACGATCCGCCGAGTCCAGTACGTGCTGTAGACCGCGACGGCATCGGCGTCGACCACGCCGCGCGGCGTGGATTGGAACAAGATGTCGGCGCCATACTGGAGCCAGATCCACCGGGTCGTCGCCGCGATCCTGACCGCGGGATCGGGCGGATCGATGGACACCACGGCGTCCGGGGCATCCACGCGCCACCGCCGCGCGAGATCGGCCGGCCCGGCGTAGCTCACCACAGACGGACCTCTCGCCGACGGTGCGGCCGTACGAAACGCCGGCGCACCGTCGGGAAACTCCGAACCCTTGGCGCCCGTTCGAGGTCCGCTCACGTCATGCCAGCACTCGACCGTGTGCCTGCGCCGAAGCGCGGCGTCGACGACGGGCCCCAACAGCCTGTAGTAGTTCTTGCGCAGAATCAGGAATGCAATCCGCACCGGGGAACCGTCCTCCGACTAGCGAGCATCATCCATGAGCGAGCAGACGAACCGTCGGGCGGGTGGCGTCGGGGGCCGGTCCCGCGCGACTCGGGCGGCGTGGGCCCCGGAGTCCGGTACGCAGCCCGAAGGGCTGCGAATCGGGCAAGTGGGTGTCGGAGCCCGGTAGCGCGGGAGCGGCCCCCGACCACAGGACCCGCCCGCCTCGCGTCAAGGTCGCTCATGGATGATCCTCGCGGCGGGGCATGGCGCCACGACTCTACGACCGGCGAAATGCCTCGAGATACGGCTTGCCGCGCAGCCGCTCACGAGCCCGACCGTCGCCGAGCGCCTCGCCCACGACGCGGAGCGCGGCCTCGCACGCCGCGAGCGTCTCGTCCACGTCGGCCTCGCCGTGCGCATGGGAGACGTTGAACCCGGCGAAATGGAAGATGGCGCCGCGGGCCGCCGTCTCCTGCAGGAACAGGCTCATGAGCAGGCGCGCGGTCTCCGGCGATCCGCCGTCGATCACGATCTTCGGATGCACCGGATAGCCGATGGTCCTCGCGGGCACATCGAGGCGCGCCGCGAGCGCGGCGAAACCGTCCTGAAAACGGCGGCCCACGTCCCACAGGTGCGCGATGACCGGCTCGCGCCGATACACGTCGAGCGTCGCGAGGCACGCCGCGAGCGCGAGCGCGTCGCCACCGAACGTGCTCGACACGAAGACCTCCTCGAACTCGCGCATCAGGTCGCGGCCGCCCACGACCGCGGCGAGCGGCAGGCCGTTGGCCATCCCCTTGCCGAACGTCGCGAGGTCCGGCACGACGCCGAAGCGCTCCTGGGCGCCGCCCACCGCCCAGCGGAATCCACTCACGATCTCGTCGAAGATCAGGAGCGCCCCCTGACGATGCGCCGCCGCCTTGACACCGGCGAGGAATCCGGCCGCGGGCGCGTCGATCAGCACCGGCTCCATCATGACCGCGGCCACGTGCCCGCGATGCTCGTCGAGGACCGCCTCGAGCGAGGCGAGGTCGTTGTACTGAAACGGCGCGACCAGGCGAGAGAAATCCTTGGGAATGCCCTTGGAGCGCGGCGTCGTGACCGCGTACCAATCACTCCAACCGTGATAGCCGTTGAAGACGATCACGTCGCGTCCCGTCGCCGCGCGGGCCACGCGCACGGCCGCGGCGTCCGCCTCCGATCCCGTCTTGACGAGTCGCACCATGTCGGCGCACGGGATGACCTCCGCGAGGCGCTCCGAGACCTCGACCTCCAGCGGGTGCGGCAGCGAGAAGATGCTTCCGCGCTCGAGCTGGCGCGCGACGGCCTCGGTGATGGCGGGATGCGCGTACCCGAGCGTGATCGACGCGAGGCCCAGGATGTAGTCGACGTACTCGTGGCCGTCCACGTCCCAGACGCGCGAGCCCTTCCCCCGCTCGAGGAACACGGGGTACGCGCCTTCGACGAACATGGACGGGCCCTTGCTGAGCGTTTGCGAGGCGCCCGGCACCACCCGGCGCGCTCGCCCGAGCCAGTCCATCGATCGATCGAAGCGGCGAGCGGTCACGTGCCCTGTCCCTTCGCGGCCGGCGCGAGGCCGGTGTGCTTCTTGGCCGTTGCCGCGTGACCCCCGGCCGGCGCGAGGCCGGCGTGGCCCCCGGCCGTCTCCTCCGCCCGGCGTGCGCGCTCGAAGCCTTCGTTGCGCGCCGTCCCGGCGTTCCACGACACGAGTTCGGGCCGCGCGCGGAGGAGATCGAGCACGGCGGCGAGGCCGAACAGGCGGCCGTCACCGGTGAGCGCACGGTACGTCTCGCGGACGAACGCCAGGTCGCGTTCGTCGTCGACCGTGAAGCGAAGCGCGGAGCGATCCTCCGGCGCCGCCACGTTGGCCAGCCGGAAGCGATCGGGCTGGCGCCAGATGAACGGCGTGACGTGCTCGCGGTCCGAGGGCCGCCGCGCCTCTCGCCACGCCACCTCGAGCGCGGGCGCGGCGATCACCTCGGTGTCGAGGCCGTCGGGATACGTGGGCGGGTGGACGTTGCTGGCGTAGTCGAGATCGCCGGCGCGCCGGAACGCGTCGACGACGAGGCCCGAGACCGCCGGGTCGAGGAGCGGGCAGTCCGCGGTGATCCGCACGATCGCGTCGGCCGGATGGGCCGCGAGCGCCGCGCGAAACCGGTCGAGCACGTCATCCACGCTACCGCGCACGCAGGCGATGCCGGTCGCGCGGGCGACCTCGACGAGCGCGTCGTCCTCGGGGCTCTCCGTGGTCGCGAGCACGACCTGGTCGACGCCGGGTACCAGCGCGGCCCGGGCGAGGACGTGCGCGAGCATCGGGCGCCCGGCGATGTCGGCCAGGGCCTTGCGGGGCAATCGCGTCGATCCGAGGCGGGCCTGGACGACGGCGATGATGCGGAGACTCCTGGCGGCCATGACGCGAGCAGGCTACCACGCCGGCCCGCGGGGCCCTAGGCCACCACGTCGGCCGATGGACCCCTATCGGTCGCGCCCTGCTACCGAGCTACGCTCGCCGCGCGCGGCGGTCGACTGTCGCCGAGCACGGCCGGCATCCGCGCCAGCGGTGCGCCGGCCCGCCGCACCGGCGCGATCGGCGGCGTCGATCATTCGACGTTCACCCAGCACCGCTCGTGCGAGGACACCTTGGCTGCCTCGACCAGCCGCAGGGACCGGAGCGCCTCGCGTCCGTCGACCAGCGGCGTCGCCCGCCCCTCGACGCAGCGGATGAAGTGGCGCATCTCGTCGAGGTACATGTCGTTGGCCTCGCCCTCGGCGGCCCGGAAGTCCTCCTCGTCCCGCGCGCCGTCGGCCCCGTGGACGGTCACCGTGTGCGTCGGATAGTCCCAGATGAGGACCGCGGCCTGCCCGATCACCTGAAGGTTGCGCCGGTAGGCGCGCTGCAGATAGTCGAGGTGCACCTGACCGAGCACGCCCGAGGCGAACCGGAGCGTCAGCTCGGCGAGATCCTCGGTGTCGCCGGCCAGCGCGCTCAGGTGGGCCGCGGTGGCCGACACCTCCGTCGCCTCGCCGAAGAGCCAGCCGAGATAGTCCAGCTCGTGGATGGCGTCGAGCAGGATGCCGCCGCCCGCCGCCGCGCTCACCGCGTAGTTGTCGCGGTAGTCGCGGCCGGGACGCCAGTCGGGGAGGTAGCCCCCGAACTCCGCGCGGAGCGCGACCACGCGGCCCAGCCGGTTCTCGGCGAGCAGCGCGGCGACGCGCCGCAAGCTCGGGAGGAAGCGCAGGTTCATCCCCACCGCGAGGTGTTTCCCGTGGCTCACGGCGAGCTCGATGAGCCCTGGCACCTCGAGGCTGGTGGTGGCGATGGGCTTCTCGACGAACACGTGCGCGCCCGCCTCGAGCGCGTCGCGCGCCAGCTCGACGTGCTGGGCCGGCGGCGAGCAGATCACGGCGGCGTCCGGCTTGGCGCCGAGCACTTCCTCGAGGCTCTCGCGCACGGCGACGCCCGCGATGGCCGTCGCCTGGCGGCGGCGATCCGCACTGGGATCCCAGGCGGTCACCTCGCGGCCGAGCGCGACCAGATTCCGGCAATGCCGCTGTCCGATCGATCCGGTGCCGACAACCACGAACCGCATCAGTTCCTCCCGAGCCGCAGTGGCTTGACCATCGTCACCACGCCTCCCTCCTCGACCGCCTCCGTGAATCCCGCGCTCCGGAAGGCGGCCCGTGACGGGTAGTTCCCGGACTTGGTCCTCGCCGTGAGCGCGTCGAGATGCTCCCGAATGCCGACTCGCGCAATCGCCCGCAACGCCCTTGGGCCGATGCCGACGCCGTGGCGCGCTCGCGCCAGGAAGATGCTCACCTCGGCGCGGCGCCCGGACCGATCCAGGCGGACGACACCGCACGGCTCCGCCTCCGCGACCACGACGAAGATCTTGCGGTCTCGCCGGGCCAGGCTCGCGCGGAACCAGGCCTCGTGTGTCTCGTACGCGATCTCGGAGGAGTCGAACGAGGCCCCGCGGGTCGTCTCCTCGTTGCGCCACTCCCAGATCATCCGGCAGTCGTCGGCCGTCGCCGCTCTGAGCGCCACACGGACGCGACGTCCGTCGGGGCCGCCGCGCCGCGCGCCGCGCGACCGCGGACCGGCCGAAGCTCCGGAGGCCGCGCGCCGCCTGGAGTCCGCCCGGGGGACGCCGGGCGAGCGCCGCCGGCCGGCCCCCGCCTTCACGGCGCGGCCTGCCCGCATTCGCACCCGGTCACAGCAGATCCCACGTCAGCACCGAGTCCTCGGCGATGTCGACGCGCGCCACGCGCCCGATCACGAGATCGATGTGCTTGGGCCGGATGCCGAAGCCCGGCCGCTTGATCGCGATCATCGAGCGCTCGATCGGCGTGCCCCGCGGGATGTCCCGCGCGGCGATCAGGCTCCGGCGCGCCTTGTCGTACATCTCCATTTCGTCCGGCGCGGGTCCGAGCTTGAGCCCGTCTCCCAGGGCCGCCTCCACCTCGCGGATCTGCCGCACCATGTCCCGGAGCTCCCCGGGCTCGATGGCGAACGGATGATCCGGCCCCGGCAGCGTCCGGTCGAGCGTGAAGTGCTTCTCGATCGCCGCCGCGCCGAGCCCGGCCGCGGCCACCGCCACGTGGATGCCGCGGCTGTGATCGGAGAGGCCGACCGGCACGTTGAAGGCCGCGCGCAGGGTCGCCATGGCGCGCAGGTTCATCCGGCCCGGCGGCGCGGGATAGAGCGACGCGCACTGGAGCAGGATCACGTCGCGGTTGCCCGCGGCGGCGCAGGCGCCGACGGCGTCGGCGATGTCCTCGTAGCTCGCGAGCCCCGTGGAGAGGATCATCGGCCGGCGGCGGCCGGCCGCATAGCCGATCAGCGGCAGGTCCACGATCTCGAACGAGGCGATCTTGTACGCCGGCACGCCCAGCGCCTCCAGCTCGTCCACGGCCTGGTGGTCGAACGGCGAGGAGAAGAACAGGATCCCGCGCGCCCGAGCGTGCGCGGCGAGATCCGCCTGCCACTCGCGCGGCAGCTCGATCGACTTGATGAGATCCCACGTCTCCTGATCGCTCACGCCCTCGAGATAGGAGAAGCGCGGCGTGCGCTTCGAGTAGAGCGTCTCGGCGGAGTACGTCTGGAACTTCACCGCGTCCGCCCCGGCCTCGGCGGCGACGTCGATCAGCGCCTTGCCCATGCCGAGGTCGCGGTTGTGATTGGCCCCCGCCTCGGCGATGACGAAGCACGGCTCGCCCTCGCCCACCCACCGGTCGCCGATGCGCACCCGCGGCGCCTGTGCCATCGTCATCTCCTCGCGCGCGCCGGCTCGAGCGCGTGCCGCGCCACGCGGATGGCCCCGCGGCCGTCCACGAGGCGCCGAGCGCGCACGGCCGCCTCCGCGCGGACGTCGCGCTCCGCGACGAGCGATTCGAGAGCCGCGGCGATGGCCGCTCCGAGGCCGGGGTCGCCCCCCCAGCCGGCCATCGGGGCGACGCCGGCCCGCGCGAACGCCTCGGCATTCGGCCGCTGGTTCTCGGCCATGCACACGGTCACGGCCGGCGTGCCCGCCGCCGACAGCTCGTAGAGCGTCATGCCGGCGCCGCACACGGCGACGTCGGCGCCGAGGATGAGATCGCGCAGGCCGAGGCGATCCGCGTGCAAGGTCAGGCGGTTCCTCGTTGCCGCGCGCCTGATCGCGTCGACGTCGCCGGGGCCGGCGAAAGGCCCGGGCACCACGTCGAGCGTGGCCCCCGTGAGCACGGCGTCCGCGGCGCCGACGGCCGCGGCGAGGGACGCGGTGTTCCGGCCTCCGCCGAGCGTGATGAGGAC
>Ga0187894_10004511_pt1 | contig 14887 bp, 14 predicted proteins | sample GBC1701081metaG_FD_136650 | JGI IMG/M metagenome (GOLD analysis project Ga0187894, IMG submission 136650) | White microbial mat communities from a lava cave in the Kipuka Kanohina Cave System on the Island of Hawaii, USA - GBC170108-1 metaG ...
TCGAGGCTGATCCAGAGCTCGGTGAAGTTGATGCCGACGACTTCATCGGCGACCTCCGCCCGTCCGATATGCGCGCCGAAGTTCCTCACTCCAGGGATGGTGCGCAGCTCGTCGCTGGCGCGCAGCGTGATGCGCCGCATCGCGTCGAGCGACGTGCCGGGCTTCTCGACCCAGTGCATCAGGAAGTCGTATTCCTTGAAATGAGGCAGGAACTCCTCGCCGAGGAACAGAAACGCGACGAGGGCTGCCGCGATGGAGCCACCGACAATCGCCAGCGCCCGCCGTGGCGCGGCGACGAGATTGGGGAGCAGGCGGCGGTACCATCCTTTGAGCGCGCTGACCGCCGGCGCTTCAACCGCATGCGTCGACTGCGGCAGTAGCATCAGCGACATCGCCGGCGTGACGATCAGCGCAACGAGCAACGACGCGCCGATGGCCAACACGTAGGCCAGGGCCAGCGGACGGAAGAACGATCCGGCGAGTCCGTCCAGGAAGAACACCGGGAGGAAGACCAGGACGACGATCAGGCTGCCGTAGACTACGGCGCTCCGCACTTCGAGCGAGGCCTCGAGGACGACCTGGAAGGCGGGCAGTGGCTCGTTCGCCGCTCTGTTGAGGCGGAGCCGTCGAACGATGTTCTCGACGTCGATGATGGCATCGTCGACCACTTCGCCGAGCGCAATGATCAACCCGGCGATGACCATCGTGTCCAAGGTGCCGCTGGTTCGACTGAGCACCAGCGCCGCGGCGAGCAGCGAGAGCGGAATCGCCGTCAAGCTGATGACCGCGGTCCGCCAATCCCAGAGGAAGACGATCAATACCAGGATGACCAGCGCGCAGCCCAGCAGGAGCGCTCGGTTCAAGTTGGCGAGCGACATTTCGATGAACGTCGCCGGTCTGAAGATGGTCGAGTCCACCTCCACGCCGGCCAGTGCCGGCCGCAACGATTCGAGCGCCGCCTCGACTTCGTGCGTGAGCTGGAGCGTGTTGCCTTCGGGCTGCTTCTCGACGATGAGCAGCAAGCCGGGACCACCGTTGATGACGCCGTCGCCGATCGGTGGCGGGAAGCCTTCGACCACATCGGCGACATCGGCGAGTCGCCGTCTCGCGGGCGTGGCCGCGGTGACGCTTGCCGCTGCTCTTGGAGGCGCCACCAGCGCCATCGCGCCGAGGTCGCTGGCGTTTTTCACCGGCGAGGCGTGCGTGACGGCCATGCGCTGATTGGGGCTTTCGAGAAACCCGCCGGCGGTGACCGACATGGCGTCGCGTGTCGAGGCGATGACGTCCTGCAACGCGACGCCGTTGGCTCGGAGCCGGTCGGGATCGACGAGTACCTGGAGCTGGCGATCGCGTTGCCCCCAGATCGCCACGTTGGCGACGCCCGGCACGGCCATCAGTCGCGGCCGGACGGTCCATCTGGCGAGTGTCGTCAACTCAACCTGGGACAGCGACGTCGACGACATGCCGATCTTCATCACCCGGCTCAGCGATGACAGCGGCGACATGATGACCGACGGACGTGCAGCGGCCGGCAGTGTCGCCGCCATTCGGGACAGGCGTTCTTGCACGAGCTGACGGGCGGGAATGCGATCGGTGCCGCTGTCGAAGATCATGACGACCGACGAGAGTCCGAGCACCGACTTCGACCGCAGGACGTCCAGGCCGGGCACGCCGTTCATCGCCGCTTCGAGTGGCACGCTGATCAGCGCTTCGACATCGGAGCTGGAGAGCCCTGGGGCTTCCGTCTGGATTTCGACCAGTGGTCGTGCGAACTCGGGGAAGACGTCGAAGGGCGCATCCTGCGTGGCTCGAATGCCGACCACCATCAGGATGACGGACAGCGCGACGACGGGCAGTCGCAGACGCAAGGCGGTCGTGATGAGCGCGCGCATCATGTCGGACAGCTCCGTCTACTTGCCGACACCGAACTCGGTCCCGAAGAGCTCCGCGGCTCCCGCCGTCACGATGCGCGTGCCGACCGCCGGACCACGATCCAGCACCGCCGCATCGCCGACGATGTCGATCAGTGCCACGCGCTGACGTGCGAAGACGCCGCCGTCGCGCGCTTCGTACACCCACGTTCCGCCGAAGGCGTCGAACAGTATCGCGGCCTTCGAGACCACTAGGCGATCTTCGTTCGAGCGGAGCGGCACGCGCACGCTCACGCGCTGACCCGGACGAAAGGCATGCTCGCCGTTCGCGAAGGTGTAGAAGAGATCCACGCCCGCCGTGGACGGATCCGCCGTTGGCGGCGCCGCCACCGGCTTCGCGCTGATGCCGGCGGCAGCTGCCGTGGAGCCGAGCGGGACAATGTCGACGGCGGCACGCGTGTCGATGGACTCGAGATCGCCGGCAAAGATCGGGACACGGAGCCACACCGTATCAATCGCCACGAGCTCGAAGAGAGGCGTGCCGGCGCCCACCGTTTGTCCTGGGCTCGCCAGGAGCGTGCGCAGCAGCGCACGATGTGGCGCCTCCAGGCGAACCGCCCCTGACGCGCTGACGCCACGGGCCGCGAGCGCGAGCCGATCCCGCGCGGCCTTCAGCGCCGCGTCGGCGACCGCCAGATCGGCCTGCGCTTCCTCGGCGGCGCGTTGACTCCCTGAGCCGTCCCGGGCGAGCTGTTGCGCCCGCTGGGCGCGTTTCGCCGTCATCTCTTGTCGGCCAACCGCCTCGGCAACGATCCGCTCCGCTTCGATGCGGACGTCGCGTTCGCCGGGCGCGAGCGGGATCAACGTCAAGACGACTTGTCCGCGCGCCACCTGTGAGCCGACGACCGGGGCAGCGTGGTCCGCGCCGAGCGTGCCGGCCATGGGCGCGGTGACCGTGGTCTGCGCGCCACCGGCCGGCATGATGTCGCCGCCAAAGTGGCGCGCCTTCGCGACTCCTCGACGCTGAATGCTCGTGGTTTCGATGCCCAGTCGTTTCTGGGCCTCGTCTGTGAGCGTGAGTGTCGCCAGTGCCGACTCGGGGACAGCCCCTGTCACCTTCGCGGGCGGGGCCGTGGAGGGCGCTGCGGGCGCTCGTCCACAGCCGGACAGCAACACGCTCGCGATCATCCCGATGGCGAGCCGAGGCGTGGTCATTTCCCGTCTCCTGTCCCGGCGGGACACGCAATCCCGGCGGCGCGTTCAATGCGAGCTTGTGCCCGTTGCGTGTCAGCGGCGATCTCCCGCTCCCGCAGCCGGGCGTCGATGAGCCGGCGGCTGTTCTCGAGCACGAACAGGTAGGAGCTCTCACCAGCCGCGTACGACTCTTCGGCGTCGGCGAGGTTTTCGCGGAGTGGTGCCACCAGCTTGCTCTCCCACGCAGCGCGCGACTCCTCGGCCTGATCGAAGAGCGCGGCGGCTTCGCGCAGGTCGAGCCTCACCTGTCGTTGCAGTTGCACGTAGGCTGCCGTGGCGCGCTGCAATTCCGAGTGGGCTCGCAGGCGGCCGCCCTGGTTGCGATTGAAGATGGGGAGGCCCACGTCGATACCAGGGCCGGCCTCGAATCCGTCGACCCCCTGGCCGTTCGCATCCAACGCCGCCGTGAGTGCGAGAATGCGACTGCGTTCCCATCCGACGCGCGCCGCAGCCGCTTCCACGGCCAGTTCCGCGGCGCGCAGATCGGGCCGTGCGGCGACCGCCAGTGTCAGTAGCTCGCTATCGGGAGCGCACCGTTGTGCAGCGCGCGGTTGTTGGATCGTGTCCACCGACGGGTCGTCTGGTGCCAGCCCCAAGAGCAGACGCAGACGCTCGCGCGCGATCCGTACGTCGTGCACCACACGCTGCGCGTCCTGGACGCTGCGTGCCGCGTCGACACGGGCGGCGCGCGCGTCCAGTTCGGCGACGTCGCCCGCCACCAGTCGCGACTGCGTCAGGGCATCGATGCGCTGAATCGTGGCGGCAGCTCCGTTGGCGAGCGTCTGGCGATCGATGGCCAACGCCAGGTCGGCGAAGGCGAGGCGTACGGCGAGCGCCAGATCGAGGCCCGATTGCACCAGGCTCTCGCCCGCCGCGGCGAGGGACAGCCTGGCCGCCGCGACACGACGAGGGCGCTCCCACAGCACCTCCGCCGGCCAGCGGAGCGTGGCCTCGAACTGCTTGGGACCGATCGGAAACAGCAGCGACAGCACCGGGTTGGTGATCAGGCCGGCGTCGACCAGGTCGGCGCGGGCAAAGCCAAGCTGACTGACGCTGACCTGGAACGCCGCGTTGTTCCACAGTGCGATCGCCACCGCTTCGTCCCGCGAAAGACCGTCGGTCAGCTCGATTCCGGCCGGCAAGGAGGACGTCGCCGACACGTCGAGGCGCGGGCTGGCGCCGGTCGCGCCGCGAATCCGGCTCGCGACATCGACCGGTCCAGGGTTCCTGCCGGTGGCGCAGGCTACCGCGACGAGGCTGGCAAGAATGGGAAGGACAACACGCCACATCGTAGATGTGCCCGCATTGTTTCAATGCCGAGATGAACCGTCGATGACAGGCTCGGATGGGAGCCGAACGATGAACGTCGTCTGCCCCTGGACGCTTCGTTCGAGCGTGAGCGTGCCGTGGTGTGCTTCGGCGATCCAGCGCGCGATGGGCAATCCGAGCCCCGCACCATGCGACGACCCGAGGCGCACGAACCGCTCGAAGACGCGCTGCTGGTCGGCAATGGCGATGCCCGGTCCGTTGTTGGTGACGCGCAGCACGATCTCATCCGGCTCGCGCGTCAGCGTTGCGAGGACGATGCCGCCGGGATCGGCATGTCGAATCGCATTGTCGAGGAGATTGCCGACCATCTGCCGCAGCAGGGCATCGTCGCCCGTCAGGCCCAGCTCCTGTGCGCCGTCGGTCGTGATGGTCACGCCTCGTTGGTCGGCGAGTACCCGCAATGCCCTGGCACTCTCGACCACGACATCGTCGAGGTTCAGGAATTCAGGTCGTAGCGGTACGCCGTGCGCCTCGGCTCGCGACAACAGAAACATGGCATCGACCAGTTTCGACAGGCGGTTCGCCTGTTCGCCGACGATTACCAGCGACTCGCGGTACTCCTCGAGCGAGCGAGCGTCCTTGGCCAGCGTGACTTGGGTGGCGGTGCGAATCACGGATACCGGCGTGCGCAGCTCGTGCGAGGCGTCCGCCATGAACTGTCGCTGCTGGTGGAGGGCTGTCGCCAGACGGTCGAGCAGGCCATTGAACGACCGCGCGAGCACGCCGAGCTCGTCGTCGGTGCGGGCGGCGGAGAGTCGCGCCTGCGATACGCTCGCGTCGATCCGGCTGGCCTGTTCCGCCATCTCGCTGAGGGGCCGAAGTGTTTGCCGGCCGATGAGCCAGCCGCCGAGGCCGGCGGCCATGAGTGCCAGAAGGACACCGACGATCAGCGCGCGCACCATTTCTTGGTGTTGCTCGCGCAGCGTGTCCAGCGACGCCATCACGAAGGCTTGGTAGTTGTGCGTCGAGTCGGTGACGATACTGCTCATGACGCGGACGTCGCCGGCCGATGTGGCGTGCGTGGTGATAACCGTCGCGCTCGCCGTCTGAAGGACGCCCGTGGTGTCCAGTGCCAGCCCCCACCTGACGAGCACGGTGCCGTCGCTTCGGCGAATGGCCATCGCACGGTCCGGCGCGATCACTTCGATGCTTGCTTCGTCGGCCGCCGCCTCCAGGGACAGGCCCTCCGCGAACTCCGTCCGCATCACACCTTGCAAGGTCGCCATCGTCCGTCCGAGGTCGTCGTCCAGCCGCTGCAGCCCGAGCCGCGACTGGGCCAGCGATCCGACGACCGCCGCCGTCACCAGCACCGCGACGACCACGGCGCTGTACCAGAGCGTCAGTCGGGCGCGAATCGACAGGCTCATGATTCGTCGGCCGCTGCGGCGGCCGGCGCCAGCATGTAGCCCTCACCTCGTCTGGTGGTGATAAGGGAGGGGCCGTCAGGGGCGTCGATCTTGCGGCGGAGACGCTGGACCATGACGTCGATCACGTTCGACATCGATTCGAATGGCGCGTCCCAGACGTGCTCCGCGATGGCGCCGCGGCCGACCACTTCGCCGGCATGGATCACCAGAAATTCGAGCAGGGCGAACTCTCGCGCGGTCAGCTTGATGATGCGATCCATGCGCGATGCCTGGCGTGTGCGCAAATCGAGACGAAGCGTGCCGATGGCGAGCACCGATGGTCGGATGGGCAAGTGGCCGCGCCGAATGACCGCGCGCAGGCGCGCGAGCAACTCGCCGAAATCGAACGGCTTGATCAGGTAGTCGTCCGCCCCGCTGTCGAGGCCGGCGATGCGCGCGTCGATGGCATCCCTCGCCGTGAGCATCAGAACGGGCACTTTCGAACCGGCCTTGCGGAGCTGCCGGCATACGGCGAAGCCGTCGAGCCCCGGCAGCATGACGTCGAGCACGATGGCGTCGTAGTCGGTGACGTCCGCCTGGTAAAGCGCGTCCCGCCCGTTGGTGGACACGTCCACCGCGTAGGATTGCTCGCGCAGCCCTTTGGCCAGCATCTGCGCCGCGCGCGGCTCGTCTTCGACCAGCAAGACCCTCATCGTCTACGCTCCATCATCATCCAGGTCCGAAGATGAACAGACGGTGACAGTTCCCGGCGCGCACTACCATGAGAGGCGTGCAAGTCCCACCACGCGAGCGAAGAACCACGCGTCCTCGTTGTCGAGGATCATTCGAGCGTCGCCGACGGTCTTCGCCGCCGGCTGACCAAAAAGGGATCGCGTCACGGTCGCCCCATCAGGCGATGACGGCTACAAGCGGTCAGCATCGAGGTCTTCGACGCCGTCATCCTCGACCTGGTGCTGCCGGGGCGGAGTGGGCTCGAGAGGCTCGACCAGATGCGGGCGCAAGAGCGGGCGATGCCGGTGCTGATTCTGACGACGCGCGACAGCCTGAACGATCGTCTTCGGGGCTTGAATGCCGGCGCCGACGATTATCTCGTTAAACCTTTCGCGATGCCGGAGCTGGTGGCCCGCGTAGGCGCGCTGGTGCGCCTTTCGCGTCAGCAGGACGCTCGGCGCTTGCGCATCGGTGACCTGGAGCTCAACCTGATTTCCCGTGAGGCGCTTCGCAATGGCGACGTCCCCCGTCTTGAGTGGCACCCCGAGTCGGGGTCCGCTCCGGTCCGATGGGGCCAGCCAACTGGGCGGAGCCCACCGAGGCGGCCGAAGCTCGGCCTTCTTGCGGCGTTCTGGATTCCCCGGAACTGGTCACTCGACGTGCGCAAGCAGCAGTGTCCGCTCCCGTCTAGATGGCCGAGTTGCTCGAGGGGCCGCTTCGGCGCGCGGAACACGGCTACGGCTAGTCGGTCCTCAGCGCTCCGATCGGATCGACGCGCATCGCGCGCCACGCTGGCAGCGCGGCCGCCACCACTACTACGGCAACGAGTGCCGTTGCGGCAGCAGCGAGACGAAGTGGATCTACAGGTGCCACACCGAAGAGCTGCGACGCCAAGGCACGCCCGACGATCACCGCCCCCACGACACCCAGGCCGATGCCGACAGCCACCGGTCGTAGGCCGTCGGCCACAATCATTCCGAAGACGTCGGCTGTTGTCGCGCCGAGGGCCATCCGAAGTCCGATCTCGCCCGTGCGCTGCGAGACCGCGTATACCATGACGCCGAAGACACCGACGGCGGCGAGCACCACGGCGAGTGCTGCGAAGGCGCCGGCCAGTGTCGCGACGAACCGCGCTTGGCCTATCGATGTTCCCAGTTTCTCAGCCATCGTCTGCATGTTGACGACCGGGAGATTCGGATCGACGGCCGCGACGGCGGCGGGTAGAGACGCTCCCCAAGCCGTCGGCGTGGCACCGGTCAGCACGAGAACGTAGCGAGTCGCGCTGGCTTCGAGCCAGTTCGGCCGCATGAACGCCTGCGACTCCGCCCTCCGTTGATTGCGCCGGGGTTCGTCGTGCCGCAGAACCCAGACATTTTCGTATGGGCTTCGCGTCGAGCCAGCGCTCTAGAAGAGGCGAGGCGCGTGTTTGGGGCGGTTGAACTTGTCTGGGCAAATGTCGGACAGACCAAGCTCTGTTCCGGCTACTGGGGTGGGACGGATCCGCGCGCGGGGGGCATGCTGGCGACCGGGCGACGGCCCGATCCACTGGGCGCTACTGGTCCAACACGTAGCGCATCTGGCAACCAGCGCCAACCCTCGGCGTGCCGCGCGCGTCCAAGGGATGTGCCTGCCATGCCCCTGCTCCTGATCGTCGTAACCGCCGTCCTCGTGCTCGGCCCCGAGCTCGTGACGGCCCAGGCCCATCGCGTCGAAGAGGCGTCGTTCCTCACCGTCGGCGGCGTCGAACAGTGGGTCACGATTCGCGGCGACGACGCCACGAAACCGGTGCTCCTGCTGGTGCACGGCGGCCCCGGAGACGTGCAGTCGCCGTACGTGTCGACCTACGCGCCGTATGAGAAGGGCTTCGTCCTGGTGCAATGGGACCAGCGCGGCGCCGGGCGGACATTCGCGAAGAACGGCGCGGCCGGCGTGAGCCAGGCTCGACTGCTCGCTGACGGACTAGACCTCGCGCAGCAACTGAAGCGACGCTTCGCCAAGCAGAACCTCTTCGTCCTCGACCCATCCGCCGATTCCTTCCCGCGGCCGACACCGCCTGGTTCACCCGCATGGAGAAGGAAGCCATCGCCAACGGCGAAACCGCAGCCTCGATGAAGGTGATCGGCGACGGCATGATGGCCTCCGGCGCCGCGCTGGGATTCGCGGACATGGCCGGCGTCCCCTCCGCTTCGCGCTGCCGTACTACGTCATTCAGGGGCGGGACGACTTGTTCTCGCCCACACCGCTCGCGGAGACCTACTTCGCGAAGGTGGAGGCACCAGCCAAGCGCCTCGTCGTCATCGAGGGCGCCGGGCACTTTGCCCTCGCCACTCACCAAGCAGAGGTCATCGCGGCGCTGCGGCAACTGAGACGCTGACCGAGGCAGCCTCGAGGTCAGACGGTGACTGGCGAATCCTCTCGTACACCTCCCGGACCGACCAGAACGCCGGAATGGCGAACGAAGGTTCCTCTAGGCCGCCGACATGCGCGATAGATAGCACCCGCGCGGGGAAGCGCCGGTCGTTCGCGTACGAGTCCTTCTCACAGTGCGGACGGGTGTGTCTTGCGGAAGAGCTTGGCTGGGACGTAGGGATTCGGCGCGTGAACGACGGGCGTAGGCCGTCGTTACGCGCGGGAAGGCGAACGGACCAGCCGACTCGAAGGGGAGCGGAGAGTTGGCTGGTCGTGTGGGACGATTTCCGCGACTGGCTCTTGGCTCTTGACAGCCGCCTGATGCGATCCGCTTCGACCAGCCGCTTGCGACACGAGGATGGCCTCCAGGGCTTCTCTAAAGGCTGTCTGCTGGCCGATCGAGCCATCCCCGAATGCGGCGGCTTCCTCGGTCCGCAGGCCCTGCGGCGTCTCTCTGGTCCAGCGCACAGACACAACACTCGACGCTGCGGTCAGCAGGATTCAGATCGCTTGAAGTCCTGCCCGACCGAACGAAGGACGCATCGGCGCAAGGCAGGTGCCATCGGCCTGGACCATCAAGATGGACACGGAACTAACGCGGCACGGTTACGAGTACCACATCGAAGAGAATGCGCGACACGATTCTCCCGTCGCTTTCTCGCCAGAAGGAGTGAGCGCCCAGTGAAAACGCATTCCCGTGCTCATCGCGGCGGCCGCTGCGCGCCGCCTGTGTATCGACGCCCACCAACCCGGCGAGGCTGGCTGGTGAGAGTTCCCCGGGCTCCGTCTGGCCGTTGTGGTTGCTGTCGCGCCACAATTGGAGATGACTGTAGACCGGATCCGTCGGTGTGATCTTGCGATCGGGATAGCCGCCTCCATACGACGGGCCTTCTGCAAAGCGCAAGGCGGCGAATCCATCGACCGCAGGGGGCCGGCGCTCGCCCCAGTACGCGGGCGTCGCATTCCCCCACAGTTCGGTCCCATCATCAATGCGCCCGTTGCCATTGCGATCGAGTGCTAGGAAGACATCGTCGCCACCGGCCATCGTCCAGGCAACTTGATCGAGCTCGCCGTCCCCGTCGATATCGAAGAGCACGCCGTCTTCGGCGCTCGTCAACTGATAGCCATCGTTTGCCAAGTCGATGATGATCGGCGACTGATAATCACAGCCGCAGCCGTTCGGCGCCGGCACGCCCCCGCCATCCCTGCAGTACCAATCCGGAGTGGGCGGCGAACACATGCCGCCATCGGCAAGCACATTGGTCGTCGCCGTGCGTGGGTGCGGCAACCCAACCGCGTACCAAACGTACCGCCAGTACCAGTGCTTTGAGTTGAGCTGAAAGGTCCCGCCTTGAGGCACGATCTTGAAGTCGTGCGTGCGACTATCGAACGTGTGGCTGTCGGGAGGCACCGCAGCGTAGCCCGAGATCCACATTTCGGTTTGCAGCTCACCCCCGCACGCAAACCAGTTGGCCTGGGAGCGGGTCGTTGAGGCATCGGCACTGAGTCTTCCGATGCCCGCGGGGGTGAAGAAGCGATTGTGGCTAATGTAGCTGATGCAAGGTTCAATCGCTTCCTCTCCTGCTACGGGTTTTTCAGGGAGGAGCATCAGGACGCAGGCCAAGCCCAGCGCCAATGCAATCCTTCGCATACGCGCACCCTCCTCGCTATTTCGGCACGCGGAAGTCCGCGAGACTACGCGCAGGCACGCGGATCACGGTGCCTTCAATGACGGCGTGGTCGATCCAGCCTCGTAGGATGCGTCGTCCGTCTTCGCTGAGGCGCGCCATGAGTCGTTCGGCCCGCTCCAGTATCCGCCGTCGGTGTTCCACCTCCAGTAGCTGGGATGCGGAGATGACTTGTGTCAGGGGCTTCCCCTCCGCACGCCACGCGTCGACACGCGTTTTCAGCCGCTCGCCGAGCTGTGCCTCATCGCGAGCCGCTTCGGACGCCTCGTGCCGCACACGCGCCAACTCCTCGGATGCCAACGGTATCAGCTCACCCAAACCCGGTTCGCCCGGACGGGGAGCGGGGCGGCGGTGAATAGAGCGAAACGTCTCCTGCCAGATGAACCACTGGGGAATCTGTTCAGGATGCGTTGCACCAACGATGACGATGGTGTCCGGCTCGCCAGTCTGTGTCGTTACGTACGTCGCCAGACCAAGAACGATACCGATGACCATCGCCATGTGACGGTACCGCATACGATCCTCCAAGCTCGATTCGACGCGGTGAGATGAGTCTTGTATAGCAGGCAACTGTACCAACACGGCGCTTCGGTAGTCCAGTGTTCATCATCCCGAGAGTCAAAGCATCGGCGCTATCAATGTGCGAAGACTATCTTGCTCATGCTGCACACGAAATGATGCAGTCCTGTTCGAACAACCGTGGCAGGTCCTCTGAGCCCGCTGTTGTGACATGCGGGGAGTGGCGTCTTGACAGGCGGACGCTACACCTCGCGCGCCCACATTGCACGCGCCGTCGCGGTTGTCGCTTCCACGTGGACGCATTCTGTGCTTCCTGCAACGTCTTACCGAATCCTCTTGCGTCTACCTTGGAACGACGAACGCACAACCGGCCCCGCCCGCATTCGCGCATCCACGTTCATAGACTACTGATCGGCAAGTTCGCGAATCTGAACGCACCGCTTCGCAAAGCAACAGCGGCAGAACGACGAGACCCGCGCCAACAGAATCGATTCAGGAGGCCTCCATGCGGTCGCTAACGCGCTCCTCGGTCGTTAGAGTCAGCGCCGCAGTCGGTGGCGTGCTCCTGACGCAGACGCTGGCGAGCGCTCAATGCACGCCCTATCCTCGTCCTTGCGAATGGTGGTCTGCCTACCAGATACGCACCGCCAGTATGAGTTTCAGGCTCGAACTGGGCTCGGTCGGTGGAGTGAACCTGGACAACGCCTTCCAGAGCGGTCTCCAGCAGATCAACCGTGAGTTGAGCGACCGCTACGGCGTCTACATGAACGGCTCGACATCTGAGGGGAACATTCAGGTCTATCTCTCCGAAGAGTTGTTGAGAAGACCCGAGTTCGTGTGGGCAGAAAGACGCGTCAAGCTATGTGAAGATCAATCCCCTCGTGGCGACGTTTGCGCCGTCGATTGTCGCCAATCTGTTGACACGGCTGGGTGTTCACGAGGGACTCCATGTCGTCGCCGGGGGCGTCCGACATTAACGGGTGTTCGCCTGCGGCCACGATCATGGGTCCGTTGTCGATCGAATCGGTCGAGAACAACCAGTTCGCGTTGTCGATGACGGGGTTGGACGTCTGCCCTTTGCGGCGTGCGTACGGTGACCCCTCACCGATTCTGATCGACATGACGGGCGACGGCTTAGCACTCAGCGCGCCGCGCGTGTTCTTCGACATCACGAACTCGGGTGAACCGACACAATTGGGATGGCCGGTGGCGGGCTCGGACGATCTGCTTCTGGTGTTCGATCGCAACGAGAACGGCTCATTGACAACGGAGCGGAACTGTTCGGCAACTGGACACCGCTGAGTTGGGCGCCCTCGCACAACGTGTCGGCAGGCGACGGCTTTGTTGCACTCGCCTGGTTCGACGACGTCGAGAACGGCGGGAACGATGACGGCACGATCGACCGCCGCGATGCCGTGTATGCACGTCTCCAGGTCTGGAAGGACGCGGATGCGGACGGCCGGACCGATGCCGGCGAGCTGATGCCCCTTCGAGACGCCGGCATACTGGCCATCGCCGTACGTGGCGAGCGAATCTCTGAGATCGACGCTCACGGAAACCGCGCGTTCATGCGGTCCACCGGTCTCGTCCTCGACAAAGGCCGCATCCGCAAGCGAATGCTCTATGATGTTGTTTTCGCTGCCGGCCAGCAGGAGGTTCCATGAACACGCTTCCTTGGACTGTTGCCGTCCTGGCGCTGATGCTTGGTACCCAACCGCCAGCACCAAAGCAGATTTTCGTCGACCGGGTTCCCACGCCCTCCACACTCGAAGCGTTGACCGCCAAGGCGCAGGCCGTCGCGAAGGTGCGAATCCGCAGCGTTCGCGAAGTGTCGTTTCAGGTCGACCGCGCGCCGCGCCCGGCGAGCAGCTTTGTTGAATACCAGGCTCAGGTCTTGGAACCAGCCAAGGCTGATCGCCATCTTCCTGGCGCCGGCAATGACATCAAGGTGCTGGCCGTGGGGTCCCTCCAGGTGCACGAGCGTGACCTCCGCCCCTTCAAGGTCGGTGAGGAGCTGGTGCTGTTCCTGGGGTGGGTGGATCGCTACGACGCCTATATGGTCGTGCATGGTCCCGATGGCGTCTTCGACGTGAGCCGCGGCGTCGTCCAGCCATTCGGTCAATCCCACGTGGCGCAGGCGCAACGGGCGGCGCGAGCCGACCAACTGATGACGAGAATCAAACAGGCTGCCGATCACTGACACGCTCTGTTGCCCGCGCAAACGACGATTCGCAACGGACCGCAGCTCGGGCTGCTTCGTCGGAACAGTTCTGAGTGGGCTCCTGACCGCCGTTTATGGGTATGCGGGCTTTGTCGGTCAGTCAGGAGCCCGATTGGAGCACACGCGGCTCCAATCTGTCGTCGCGGCGCGCGCCCCAGCATCGATCAACGCCACGCATCGCTCGATCCGCTGTGAGACGTCCCGCGACCAAGAACCGTGTCTCTGGTCGTGTTGAGGGGCACGCGCCGGAGACGCCTGCGCAGACCCCGGCACTCCAGCAAGGTCTAATCTCGATCTCACCGACGCCCGTCCCGATGGCTCGCGTTCACTGCGCGGAAGAACGTCTCGCCATCGGAACGAGCTACTTCACGTCCAGGGCAGCACGACCTGCGACGTGAACACCAAACCCGTCGCTTGTGGGCACATGGCCCCTATCGAACGGCGTCAGCGCTTCGCTCGCCACGCCCTGAGCGCGTCCGGCGACGTCGACAGGGCTGGGTCGCTGCGGCTCCGCACGCTCACGCTGACTGGCCCGAGCGCCCGGAGTTGTCTCGTCAGGCTATGTATCACCGTGGCGGGCACCGTTCCCGTCACATGCAATGCTCCGCAGGTTCGAGGTGTCCGCGCCGCTCGTGGACTCGGAAATTCTGGCAGAGCCGTTTTCTGAGTCTTCAATTCGAGACGAATGATGTTCAGAAACGCGCGCACGCTGTCTTCGATTGGGAGGGGGCGTCACGGGTTCTCATGAGGCGTCTCTTTGTTGTCGCGCAAGCGACGAAGGTCCCGGATAAAGTCGTTAGCCGTGGCAATGGCGCTGCTGCGCCCAAGCGTCGATGTGTACATCGTGTGCTGGGCGACTCTCCCTGCCTGCAGCGCGTACACGCTAAAGGGGCCATGCTTCGGATGCCACTCGCCGCGCGATCCGCTTAGGAACAGGACGTACTGTCCTCCGATGTCCATAGCCGAATCGAGCGTGCGCGCGATCACCTCTGCGTCTTCGTAGGTGCCGGCGTGCTCTCGGACCTGAATGGTCTTGCCCGCCCAGTTGTGATCCCCCTTGAAGACTTCGACCACGAGCACGTCGCTCAGCGTGCTGAGTCCGCTGATCGGCATGTTCGAATGTCCGGTTGCTGTCGGGCGTACGTCATTTCGTTGGACCGTACCCAACACCACGGCATCCGCCGTCGTCCAGTTCCCGGCGAGCGTGTCGGGCGGCGCCTCCCAGGACGCCGTGAATCGGATCGTCCGCTTGCCTTGTGCCGGCGGCTGGCCAGTGGATTGAGCCAGCACTGGCGATGTGTGCAAGAGCAGTGTCACTAGGCAGACTACGCGTCTCATTGCGGTGTCCTTTGTTGCGACCGATTTAACAGTTTACTGCTTTATGGTCGTTGTCACGCGCACGGGAAAGACGTCGACCGACCATCTCATGTACGGCGCGGTTGAGAAGTAGACGGGTGCCGCGTACTCAAAGCGATTGCCCCATTCGTCGATTCTCGACATGGTGCGATACTCCAACGA
>Ga0187894_10004512_pt1 | contig 14885 bp, 7 predicted proteins | sample GBC1701081metaG_FD_136650 | JGI IMG/M metagenome (GOLD analysis project Ga0187894, IMG submission 136650) | White microbial mat communities from a lava cave in the Kipuka Kanohina Cave System on the Island of Hawaii, USA - GBC170108-1 metaG ...
CGTCACGATGACGCTGCTCGTTGGCGCGGGATTGTTGCTGCGCACGATGCAGCGCTTCGCGGTGATTGATCCGGGCTTCGCGACGGAAAATGTGCTGGCGTTATCGCTTGATCTGAAATCGCTGGGTTATAGCGAGACGAAAGGGCAGGAGCTTTATCAACAACTGATCGAGCGCGCCGCCGCGTTGCCCGGCGTCGAAGCCGCAAGCCTGGCTTCCGTGATGCCGCTCGGCGGGGGATCGCCGGAACAGCCTGTGTTTATTGATGGGCAGCCGCCGCCCGCGCCAGATCGCCCGCTGCTTGTCGATCGCAATGTCGTCACGTCCGGCTGGTTTCGGACAGTGAACATTGCGCTGTTGGCCGGGCGCGATTTCACAGCGCGGGATAATGCCGATACGCCTGCCGTAGTCGTCATCAACGAAGCGATGGCGCGCCGCTTCTGGCCCGAGCAAAACCCTATCGGTCGTCATTTTGAAATCGGCGACAAACAGCGCCGCACGGTCGAAATCATCGGCCTCGTGCGCGACAGCAAACACCGCAACCTGGACGAAGAGCCGCGCCCGGTGCTGTACCTGCCGCTGCGACAACAATACGAATCAAGCATGATTTTGCACCTGCGCAGCATTATCGAGCCGCTGAGTCTCGTCGCGGCCGTGCGACAAGCAGCGCAGCGCCTCGACGCGAACCTGCCGCTGTTTGAAATCAAAACGCTGGCGCAGCGATTGAACGAATCCATCTGGACGCGACGAGCGATGACGAAGCTGGTCGGCGTCTTCGGCGTGCTGGCGTTGCTGCTGGCCGTCATCGGCTTGTACAGCGTGTTGTCGTACACGGTCACGCAACGGACGCGCGAAATCGGCATCCGCATTGCTTTGGGGGCGCAAGGCGCTGATGTCCTCAAGCTGATCCTGCGGCAAGGAATGCGGCTGGTGTTGACGGGCATCGGTTTTGGACTGGCGGCGGCCTTTGCGTTGACGCGCGCGCTGGCCGGGTTCCTGTACGGTGTGGGCGCGACCGATCCTCTGACATTCGTTTTTGTCGCGCTTGTCCTGACGATGGTCGCGTCGCTGGCCTGTTATCTGCCGGCGCGGCGCGCGGCGAAAGTTGATCCGATGCTTGCGATCCGGCGCGAATAGACAGGATGGACAACGTAACACGCACAACGCGCTTTCGCTTCTGGCTCTGGCTGATCGCGCTAGTCGGCGTGCTGGCGCCCCAACGCTTGCGCGCCGACTGGCGGCAGGAGTGGGAAGCCGAATTGCATTATCGCGAAACGCTGCTGGCCGAATGGGACAACCTGAACTGGCGAACCAAACTTGATCTGCTGCGGCGCAGCCTGGGCGCGTTCCGGGATGCGCTGCTGTTACAACCGAGACGATTGGAGGATGAAATGTTTCAAGACTTGCGTTACGGCCTGCGAATGTTGCTGAAGAAACCTGGCTTCGCGTTGATCGCCGTGTTGACGCTGGCGCTGGGGATCGGCGCGAATACGGCGATTTTCAGCGTCGTCAACGGCGTGTTGCTCAAACCGCTGCCTTACCGCGCGCCCGAACAGTTGATCCGCGTTTTCGAGAGTAGCAAGGGCCAACCCAAGTTCCCGATGGCGCTGGGCAATTTCCAGGATTACCGCGAGCAGAACACGACGCTGGCCGGCCTGGCGCTCTATACGCGGCAGGACGTGGAATTGGCGCAAGACGACAAACCGGAGCGGCTGAACGCGCTGGGCGTGACGGCTGAGTTCTTCGACGTGCTGGGCGCGCAGCCGCTGCTGGGCCGGGGATTTCGCCGCGAGGATGAATCGCCGGACAGCAATTCGTCCGTGGTCTTCAGTCACGGGTTGTGGCAGAGGCGCTTCAACGGAGATCCGGGCGTCATCGGCCGCGCCGTGACGCTGTCAGGCCGGCTATTCACCGTCGTGGGCGTAATGCCGCCGGGCGTGCAACACGTCGGCGGCGATTACCGCTCGACGCCGCACGGCGAGAGCGTGGACGCGTGGTGGCCGATTGAATTGCCGCCACAGGCCGGACGCGGCTCTCACTTCTGCAACGCCATAGGGCGGATGAAGCCGGGCGTTTCGGCCACGCAAGCCGCGGCCGATTTCAACGTCATCGCCGGCCGCCTGGCGCAACAGTTTCCGAACACGAACCAGGGCTGGGGCATCGCCGTCCAGCCGCTGCGCGAAGAGTTGGTCAGGCGAACTCGAACGACGTTGTGGGCGCTGTTGGGCGCGGTCTTCTTTGTCCTGCTGATCGCTTGTGTGAATGTCGCCAACCTGTCGCTGGCGCGGGCGACGGCGCGCGAGCGGGAGATGGCGGTGCGCGCCGCGATGGGCGCCGGACGCGGGCGGATCGTGCGGCAATTGCTGACCGAGAGTTTGTTGCTGGCGTCGATGGGCGGCGCGGCCGGAATCACACTGGCGTATTGGGCGATCGAGGCGCTGCGCGCGTTGGGGCCGGAACACTTGCCGCGGTTGCAGTCGGTCGGCGTTGACGGGCGGATTCTGCTCTTCACGCTCGCGCTGACGTTATTGACCGGCGTCCTGTTCGGACTTGCGCCCGCGCTGCAGGCCGGGCGGGTCAATCTCAATGAATCGCTCAAGGAAGGCGGGCGTGGCGGCGTGGGCGGCGGGCGGCGCCGGTTGCGCGACGCGCTGGTGATCGCCGAAGTGGCGTTGGCGCTGGTACTGCTGGTCGGCGCGGGATTGTTGATGCGGAGTTTTTGGAAGCTGCAACAAACCGATCCGGGGTTCAACGCCGAGCGCGTGTTGACCGCCAGTCTGACGTTGCCGGGCGCGCGTTACCGCGAAGCGCCGAAGATCGCCGCGTTTCAGGAGCGATTGCTCGAACGGCTCGCCGCCTTGCCGGACGCGCAAGCGGTGGGATTGACCTCCGATCTGCCGTGGACGGGCTATGACGAAAACGCCGGGTTTACCATCGAGGGCAGAATGGCGCCGCCGAATGACGGGCCGTCAGCGCGTTACCACTTCGCCTCCCCCGATTATTTCCGCGCGATAGGCGTGCCGCTGGTGGCCGGGCGGTTCTTCAACGCGGCTGACCGTCAAGGCGCGCAGCGGGTCGTACTGATCAATCAAAGCCTGGCCACGCGTTATTGGCCGGGCGAGAGCGCCGTAGGCAAGCGGTTCTCGTTCATGGACCGGCCGAAGGAGGCGGATTGGTTCACGATCGTCGGCGTCGTGGGCGACGTGAAAGACTTTCCGACATCGCCCGCCGCCGCTCCGGCGTTCTATTGGCCGATGCTCCAACAGACGCCCAGGCAAATGATCATTGCCCTGCGCGCCGGGGCCGACCCTTTGAGCCTGGTCGAAGCCGTGCGCAAGGAAGTCGGCGCGCTCGACCGGGATTTGCCGGTGGCGGACGCGCGGACGCTCGAAACGATTTCGACGGCGGCGGTCGCGGGCCAGCGCTTCACGCTCTGGCTGGGCGGATTCTTCGCGCTGACGGCGCTCGGGCTGGCGGCCGTCGGGATTTACAGCGTGCTCTCGTATCTGGTGGCGCAACGCGCGCAGGAGATCGGCGTTCGCGTGGCGCTGGGGGCGCGGACGAGCGATGTGTTGCGGCTGGTAATCGGGCAAGGCATGACGCTGGCGCTCAGCGGCGTGGCGCTCGGCCTCGTGGGCGCGTTTGGTTTGACGCGGTTGATACAAAACCTGCTCTACGGCGTGAGCGCCACCGACCCGTGGACGTTCGGCGCGATTGCGTTGTTGCTCCCCACGGTCGCGCTGTTGGCCTGCTATCTGCCCGCGCGCCGCGCGACGAAAGTGGACCCGGTGGTCGCGCTACGGCAAGACTGAGCGCAATTGACGCTGGAAAACCAAACTCGATCTGCTATGACGCAGCCTGGGCGCAATGAACTCAGTAGTGATAACGCGCCTGGAGAAAGTCTATGCGGTCTTCGCTGACCATATACACGATGCGATGCTCCTGTGTCAGCCGCCGCGACCAGGTGTTTGGCGCGAGGTATTTCAATGGCTCCGGCTTGCCGATCCCGTCAAACGGGTCGCGCATGACCGCCTCAATGAGGTCAAACGCGCGCAGAGCGACTTTGCGATCTGTCTCCGCCCAATACCGCAAGTCTTCGCGGAATTCAGGGTGGAACACGGCGTCGCGCTCCTTTTTAGTCTTACTCTTTTTCATCCAGACCGAGGTCCTGTCGCAGTTTTTCCAGCGGCTGTGGCTTCAGGGTTCTGGCCTGGGCGCGGCGCAGCGCTTTCAGCAAACGTTGCGCGTTCTTCGGCGAACGCAGCAGATGCGCGGTCTCCAGCAGACCGGCCAGTTCCGAGACCGCCACGAGCGCCACATCGTCATAGCCTCGGCGGCTGATGATGACTATTTCTCTGTCTTCGGCGACTTGTTCGAGGAGAGAGGCCAGATTTTCACGAGCATTGCTGTAAGTTGTTTGGATTGGCATGTAATCACCTCACTTGTACAGAATTACTGTACGTAGTGAAAAGATACGAGTCAAGCGGATGAGCGACCCAAAACATCGCCAGATGCTCCATCTCCGGCTGATCCGGTTCATCGGTCTGCTCGTGCCGCGCCGATTGCGCGCCGATTGGCGGCAGGAGTGGGAGGCCGAATTGCGTTATCGCGAGACGCTGCTGACCGAGTGGGACAGGCTCGATTGGCGAAACAAACTTGATTTGCTGCGGCGCAGTCTGGGCGCGTTCCGGGATGCGCTGCTGCTGCAACCGAGAAGGTGGGAGGATGAAATGATTCAAGACTTGCGATATGGCGCCAAGGCGCTGTTCAAAAATCCGGGGTTCAGCGCGGTCGTCGTGTTGACGCTGGCGTTTGGCATTGGCGTGAACACGGCGTCGTTCACGGTCTTCAATGCGCTGGTGTTAAAGCCATTGCCCCTAAAAGACGCGGACAGCGTCGTGGAAGTTCGCGGCGTGCCGGAGCCGGGCCAGCGGGCGCGGCGGTTTTCTTATCCCGATTATCGGGATTATTCCGAGCGTTCGCGGACGCTGGTTGGGCTGACGCTGATGAGCGAGATGGGCGCGACACTGGGGATCGATCACACGAGGCCGCGCGAAGGTCAATCGCAGCGAGAAGATTTCGGCCATGTTTCCTGTCAGTTGGTGGCGGCCAATTACTTTTCCCTGCTCGGCGCCAAGATGGCGCTGGGGCGCGGGTTTCTGCCTGAAGAAGAACGCTCGCCGGGCACGCATCCGGTGGCGGTCTTGAGCCATTATTTTTGGGAGCGGGCATTCCATAGCGATCCGCGGGCGATCGGACAGACCATCCGGCTGTCCGGGCAGCCATTCGTTATCGTAGGCGTGACGAGCAAGGAATTCATCGGCACGACGCCGAACCGGCCTGTGTGCTGGTTGCCGTTGATGATGCGCGAGACCCTGTACCAAACGGCTCCGTCACAAGAGCAAAGCTGGCACACGGATCGCAATCTAGCCAGTTTCAACATGCTGGGTCGCTTGAAACCGGGCGTGACAACGGCGCAGGCGCAAGCGGAACTGAGCCACATAACAGCGCAACTGGCGCGTGAATATCCGGGCGAAAACCGCCCCGGCGCCAATCGTAACGCCGCCGTGAAATTGAACCGCGCGCCGGCCTTTGTTTCGATGGATGACGAGGAAGGCGCCGGGCAGATATTTTTGATCCTGCCGATTTCAGTGGGGCTGGTGTTGTTGATCGCCTGCGCCAATGTCGCCAATCTGACGCTGGCGCGCGCGGCGCGACGCGGCTCAGAAGTCGCCACGCGGCTGGCGCTGGGCGCGACGCGCTGGCGCATCATTCGCCAGTTGCTGACGGAAAGCCTGCTGGTTGCGGGCGCCGGCGGCGCGCTCGGTTTGTCGCTGGCGTGGTTATCGCTCAGCGTGTTGTATCCGTTGCTGCTGGCGCGGCTTCCAATACCAGCCACGTTCCGGGCTTCGATGGCCATCAATCTGGAGCCTGATTATCGCGTCTTTGGCTTTACCTTGTTGATGGCGCTGCTGGCTGGCGTGGCGGCGGGACTGGCTCCGGCGTGGCAGGCTTCGCGCCCCAACCTGACGCTGGCCTTGAAAGGCGAAGGCTCGGTCTTTGGCGAACACATGAGCCAATCGCGGCTGCGCAACGCATTGATCGTCGTGCAACTGGCCTTCTCGCTGGCGCTGCTGGTCAGCGCGGGACTGCTCGCGCGGAATTTGCAAAAGCTGCAAACCGTTGAAACGGGGTTTGAAACCGCGCGGCTTTTTACCGTTGAGGCTGATCTGGGAAACGCCAGGGCGCAGCAGACTGAAAACCTGCGCCAGCAGCTCGAAGCGCGCCTGCGCGCTTTGCCGGACGTGCAATCGGTCAGCCGCGCATCGCACACGCCTCTGTCCGGCCACGTGGCCGAGACTGCCGTCGCGTTGCCGGGGCAGACGGATGCGGCGAGTTTGTTGGAAGCCAGTTACGACGTTGTCTCGCCGACTCATCTGGAGACGCTCGGCGTTCCGTTGCTGCGCGGGCGGAACTTTACGGAACAGGAAGCGAATTCCGGCGCGCGCGTGGCGGTCATCAGCGCGGCGACAGTGCACAAGTTCTGGCCGCATTTCAACGATCCGGGCCAGGCGCTCGGGCAATCAATCGGCATTCAGGCAGGGCAGGCAGGGCAGGCAGGGCAGGCAGGCGACGCAATAGCGCCCGCGAGTTTCCCCGTCTACCAGGTGATTGGCGTAACGCGCGACGCCATCCAGGGCCTGGTCTTCCGGCGCGACGGCCCCCTCCTTTACCTGCCGTTCAGCCCTGGCAGCCGGGGCGTCGAATATTTGCTGGTGCGGACGCGGACGGACGTGAGCCGCGTGATGGCGGGCATGCATGCGGAAACCGCCGCGCTCAATCCAAACGCGACGTTGGCGATGAAAGCCACGAAGGAATGGCTGGCCATGCAAACCGCGCCGTTTCGCATTGCCGCCAACCTCGCCATCGCGCTGGGAATCGTGGCGCTGCTGCTGGCTTCCATCGGATTGTATGGCGTGATGTCGTTTGTCGTGGCGCAGCGCACGCGCGAGATCGGCATCCGCGTGGCGTTGGGCGCGGAACCGCGCGGCGTTCTGGCGTTGTTTCTCAGACAGGGAATGCGCCTGATCGGCGCCGGCATTCTGCTCGGCTTGCTGGGCGGCGCGGCCATCGCGCGATTGCTCGGCGCCATATTGCTCGATTTGAGCCCCTTTGACCCGCTGACCTTCGGCGGCGTCTCGTTGTGCCTGATTTTGGTGGCGTTGCTGGCAACCTGGCTGCCCGCGCGCCGGGCGACAAAGGTTGATCCGATGATCGCGCTGCGGCACGACTAAACCGAAACAGCGACACGCGGCGATACGGTACCGGGAGCCATGTGCGCCAGGATAAGAGTGAAGAGCGTAGGCTGAATCCCCCCAACGGCAGTTGGGGGATTGTTCAAGTCCAGCCTACCAACGACAGACGAACTTTTCTTGAATCCCCCCAACGGCAGTTGGGGGATCGTTAAAGCCCGGCCTTCAATTCATGGCAATGGGGGCAATGGGGGCAATGGGCGATTGAGGTTGGACTTGAACCATCCCCCAACTGCCGTTGGGGGGATTCGGGGGAGGGTCAGCGCTTTGTGTAGGTTGGACTTTAACCATCCCCCAACGGCAGTTGGGGGGATTCGCAGAACTGTCTAGCCTTATCCTGGCGCGTATGGCTCCCGGTACCTTACCAATGCCGCATGTTTCGATTTAGCGAGGAAACGATGAAACCGCATTTGTGGTTGGTTCAATTCATCGGCCTGATCGTGCCGCGGCGGTTTCGAGCCGATTGGCGGCGGGAGTGGGAAGCGGAGTTGCGCTATCGCGAAGAGTTGTTGGCCGAATGGGACAGGCTCGACTGGCGTACAAAACTTGATCTGCTGCGGCGCAGTCTGGGCGCGTTCCGGGATGCGTTGTTGTTACAACCACGAAGATGGGAGGATGAGATGTTTCAAGACCTGCGTTTCGGCGCGCGAATGTTACTGAAGACGCCTAACGTCACTCTTATTGCAGTCGTCACACTCGCGCTCAGCATCGGCGCCAACACCGTCGTCTTCAGCGGCGTCTACGCGATGCTGTTCCAGCCGCTGCCCTATCCGAACTCCGAACGATTGGCGGTGGTCTCGCAGACAGGCCGGCGGGAAGTGGAGGTCGGAGTTTCGTATCCCGACTTCACCGCTTGGAAAGAGCGGAACGCCGCGTTCGAGCGGATGGCGGCCTCGCGCGGGATCAACGTCAATCTGACCGGTGGCGACGAGGTCGAGCGCGTGACGGGCAGCCGAGTCTCCACGGAGTTCTTCCCTCTGCTCGGCGGTCGCGCCCAACTGGGCCGCGTCTTCCTCGCGGAAGAGTTTCGTCCCGGCGCCGGCAAAGTCGTCATCCTCAGCCATAAGCTCTGGCAGGAGCGATTCGGCGGGGACGCGGGCGTGATCGGTCGAACGCTCAAACTCGACGATCAAAGCTACACGGTCGTGGGCGTAATGCCGCCGTCATTCCTCTATCCGTTCCGCTCCACACTCTGGACGCCGCTGGAAGCCGGCGAGGAGGCTGGAATGCTGCAAGACGCGGCGGCGAATCATTACTGGATTATCGGCGCGCTCAAGCCGGGTGTGAGCCTCGACAGCGCCGCGAAAGAGATGGCGGCGCTCGCGCGGGCCGCCTCACAACAGAAACCGGCGGGACAACCCGAATTGACCGTGAAGGTGGCGCGCCTGCGCGATACGATCCGGGGTCTTACGAGATACCGAACGCCAATATTCGCGCTGCAATTCGCCGTTCTCTTCGTGCTGCTGATAGCGAGCGTGAATCTGGCCAACCTGCTGCTGGCGCGTAATGCGACGCGACGCCAGGAGTTTACCATCCGCCTGGCGCTCGGCGCGGGGCGGCGGCGGCTCGCGCGCCAACTGCTGGTGGAGAGCCTGCTGCTCGGGATGCTCGGCAGTCTGTTCGGAATATTGCTCGCGGCGTGGGGAATGAACGCGCTGCGCGCCGCCGGGGATTTTCGGCTGCCCGGCGCGGGCGAAATCGAAATCAACGCGCCCGTGCTGCTTATCACTCTGTTCGTCTCGTTGTTGACGAGCCTCGCTTTCGGACTCGGCCCGGCGCTCGCGGCCGCGCGGCAGGATTTGATCGAATGTCTCAAAACAGGCGTCACGTCCGCCGATCCTCGCCGGCGGCGTCTGAGCCGTATCCTGGTCGCGGCGGAGGTGGCGCTGGCCGTGGCGCTGCTCACGGGCTCGGGGTTGATGATCCGCACTGTTCTCAATCTGACGAATGAGTCCCCCGGCTTCAATCCCAAACACGCCGGCGCGGTCACGCTCTCGATTCCGCCGTCCAATAACAAAGATGGCAACAAGGACGGCAACAAGGATGGCAAGGATAGGCGTTCGGATCATGAAATTCTGGCTTCCTATTTCGACGAGGCCATCCGGCGGATTCGCGCTTTGCCCGGAGTCGAATCGGTCGGCGCCGTGAGCTACCCGCCGCTAGTCGGCTACAACCCCGGCGTGGATTTCACAATTGACGCGCGCGCGTCGGCCCCGGAGACAGGGCAGAGAGCCGACATCCAACCCATTACGCCGGATTACTTTCAAGCCATCGGCATTCCGCTCCTGCGCGGGCGGCAGTTCACCGAGGCCGAAATGAAGCCGCAGCCCGAAGCGGCGATCGTCAATAACGCGTTCGCGAAAAAGTTCTGGCCCGATGAAGATCCGCTGGGCAAACACATTATGTTGCAAGGCGACAGGCTGCCGCGCGGGCCTCTAGTCGTGGTCGGCGTCGCCGGCGACGTGAAGCAGTTCGGATTGGACACCGAGCCGCGGCCTGAAATCTATCTGCCGATGCGCAGCCATTCGATGACGCTGATCGTTCGTACCAGCGGCAATCCGGCTCAGTTGGCCTCGGCCGTGCGCGAGACCATCCAAAGACTGGACAACCGGACGGCGATCAGTATGAGGACGCTGGAGCAGATGGTCGATCGTTCGGCCTTCTTGCGTCGCAACCTTGCGTTGTTGATGGGAGTGTTGGGAGTGGTCGCGCTGCTGCTGGCCGCGATGGGCATTTACGGCGTGGTCTCTTACCTGGCCGCGCAGCGCACGCGCGAGATGGGAATCCGTTTGGCGCTCGGCGCGCAGAGACGCGACCTCCTCAAGCTCGTCCTTGGGCAAGGGCTGACGCTGACGATGATCGGCGTCGCCGCCGGGTTGGCTCTCGCGCTCGCCCTGACGCGCTTCCTTTCAAGCATGCTCTTCGGCGTGAGCGCCGCCGATCCGATTACGTTCGCCGCGATCGCGCTGTTGTTTGCGGTCGTAGCGCTGACAGCGAGTTACCTGCCTGCCCGGCGCGCGATGAAAGTCGATCCGATTACGGCGCTTCGCCACGAGTGACCGATTCATCCACGAAGTCACACGAAGGAGCGCGAAGATTTTCTCTTGTCCTTCGAGCCCCTTCGCGTGACTTCGTGGATGTTTTTCCGGAGAGATTTTTTTGAACCCGCACCTCTGGCTGATCAAATTCATTGGCGTGTTCGTGCCGCGGCGACTGCGGGCCGATTGGCGGCAGGAATGGGAGGCCGAGCTGCGCTATCGGGAGGAACTGCTGGCCGAGTGGGACAAACTCGACTGGCGAAACAAACTCGATTTGTTACGACGAAGCGTCGGCGCGTTCCGGGATGCGCTGATGCTGCAACCACGAAGATTGGAGGATGAAATGTTTCAAGATTTGCGTTATGGCGTGCGGGTGTTGCTTAAACACCCGGGGTTCACTTTGATTGCCGTACTCACATTAGCGCTGGGCATTGGCGCGAACACGGCGATCTTCAGCATCGTGAACGCCGTGCTGCTGAAGCCCCTGCCTTTCGCCGAGCCGGAGCGGCTGCTGTGGCTCGGGGGGTGGGCGGGTAACGACAAAGAGCAGGGCGTCACCCCGGCGGATTTCCTGGACTATCGCGAGCAGAGCCGGAGCTTCGCGCAGCTTGCCGCTTCGATCTCCGACTCGATCCCGATGAACCTTTCAGGCGGCGGCGAACCCGAACGACTCAAAGGCGGGCTGGTGACGGCCAACTACCTGGACGTGTTCGGGACGCCACCGGCGCTGGGGCGAACGTTCGCCGCCGAAGAAGGGCTGGAAGGGGGCGAGCGGGTCGTTGTGCTGAGCCATGCGTTGTGGGTCCGCAGTTTTGGCGCCAATCCGGCCATCATCAATCAGACGATCACGCTCGACAAACGCAACTTCACGGTCATCGGCGTGATGCCGCCACAATTCCAGTACCCGCCGGGCGTGGAGCTTTGGCAACCGTTCAGCTTTCCCGCATCGCCGCAAAGCCCGTTTCGGAGCCGTCAGCTTCACTTCCTGCGCCCCGTCGCCAGGCTCAAACCGGACGTGACCAGAGCGCAGGCGCAGGCGGAGGTCGAGACCATCGCGCGTGGGCTTCAAGCGCTCTATCCCCAAACCAACACCAATCGGAGTCTGTATCTCATGCCGTTACAGGAGCGGCTTGTCGGCAACATCAGGCTGACGCTGCTCGTGCTGCTCAGCGCGGTTGGCGCCGTCCTGCTGATCGCGTGCGCGAATGTGGCAAACCTGTTGCTGGCGCGCGCGTCGGCTCGCAGCCGGGAGATCGCGGTGCGCGCGGCGCTCGGCGCCAGCCGTGGGCGCGTGGCGCGGCAACTGCTCACCGAGAGTCTGGCGCTCGCGCTGCTCGGCGGCCTGGGCGGCATGCTGTTGGCGAAGTGGGGCGTGGGCCTGCTCGTGACGTTCAGCGCCGCCTATCTTCCGCGCGCGGAGGAAGTCCAAATCAACACGCCGGTACTCGGTTTTACGCTGGCTGTGGCGTTGCTCACCGGGTTGCTCTTCGGGCTTGCGCCCGCTTTGCAATCGGCGCGGTCGAATTTGACGGAGGCGCTCAAGGAAGGCGGCCTGGGCGCGGGCGGCAAAACGCGCCGCCATCGCACGCTGAATCTGCTGGTCGTCTGTGAAGTGGCTCTCGCAATGATGTTGCTGGTTGGCGCGGGTCTGTTCGTCAATAGTTTCATCAGGCTGCAACAAGTCAGCCCTGGCTTTGACGAAAAGAACCTGCTGACGGCGCGGATCGATCTGCCGAACCCGTATGCGCAGCCGGAGAAGAAGGCTCAGTTTTTCGAGCAGTTGCAACAGCGTGTGGCTGCCTTGCCCGGCGTCGAAGCCGTCGGACTGGTCACGGAACTTCCGCTGGCCAGACAGTCCGCCGACTTTGGGTTCAATATCGAGGGACGCCCCGCTCCGCCTGCCGGGCAGGACCCGCATGCCGATATTCGCAATGTAAATCATGATTATTTCCGCGCCATGCGCATCCCGCTGCGGACAGGCCGCCATTTCACCGAGGCGGAAGCGCGCGACAATGCGAAAGTAGCCCTCATCAGTGACGCGCTCGCGCAGATCTACTTCGCCGGCGAAAACCCGATGGGGCAGCGTCTCCACCTGGGTTCGTTGAATCAGGGGTCTTACGAAATCATCGGCGTCGTCGGCGACGTCCGGCATCGCGGGTTGGACGGAGCCTTGAGGCAAACAATCTATTTCCCGAGTCTGCGGCTCGGCTATTCAAACCTGGTGATCCGCACGGCAAACGATCCCACCAGCCTGGCCGCAGCCGTGCGCCGAGAAGTGGCCGCCATGGACCCGCATCAGCCCGTCGCCAACATCAAGACAATGGAGCGATGGGTGTCGGAGTCTGTCGCCCAGCCACGCTTCCGCACGTTTCTGCTCGGCCTGTTTTCAGCGGTGGCGTTGCTGTTGTCAATTGTGGGCATCTACGGTGTGATGTCCTATGCGGTCTCCCAGCGCACTCACGAATTGGGCATCCGCATGGCGCTCGGCGCAAGCGCGAGCGACGTGTTGCGCATGGTCATCCGCCAGGGAATGCAGTTGGCCGGCGCCGGCGTGGCCATCGGGTTAGTGGCCTCGCTGACGCTGACACGTTTGTTGAAGGATCTGTTATTCGGCGTGCGGGCGACAGACCCGGTGACGTTCGCGGCGGTCGCCTTCTTGTTGATGGGCGTCGCGCTGCTGGCCTGCTACCTGCCCGCGCGAAGAGCGACGAAGGTCGATCCGCTGGTAGCGTTGCGGCGCGAATGATTCGATGGCGCATCGCCGGATCAGTACCGCGAGCGGTAGCGAGCGAGGCTCCACCAAGGGGCCTCTTGGTGGAGCCTCGCTCGCTACCGCTCGCGGTACTGATGTCTCCATACCACATCCACGGGAGGTTGTTATGCCAAGAATGTTCATGGTGATGTTCATCGCGCTGCTCGCCCTGGCCCAGCCAACGTCGGGCAGCCTTCTACAGGATGCGGACTACAGCCGGGAATCTCGCGCGGCGATGGGCGCTCATCATCTCTGCTCCGGCTTATGGGTGGTCGGGCGCGTTTACAAGCGATCTCCGGAAGACGTGGTGGCCCAGGACATCGCCCCCTTCGCGGCCTTCGGTTGGGAAGAGACTTTCAAATACGAAGTTGATTCAAAGCGCCGCCGCGTCACCGTCAGCGCTCCTGGAGCGCCACCGCGCACCGCTCAATACAATGGCGATCAAGGTTGTTCCATCCTGCCACGAGGCCTGCCACGAGGCGTAAACGACATTTACTTCAAGCCGGCGCGCGTGCCGCGAAAATTACCCAACGCGGCGACCCAGTCCTGGCCAACGGGCGACGCGGGCGCCACAGCGCCGATGCCCAAGGGAGTGGACGCGGCCGCCATTCAATCAGCGCTCGATTGGGGCATGGCGCAAAAGGAACATAACACGCGGGCGATAGTCCTGGTTTATCGCGGCAAGATCGTTGGTGAACGCTACGCGCCGGGCTGGACGAAAGATACGCCGCAGATCAGTTGGTCCCAGGGAAAAAGTATCACCGCCGCGCTGATCGGCGTGTTGGCGCGGCAAGGCCGCCTGCGGGTGGACGATCTCGCGCCCGTGAAAGAGTGGCAGGGGAAAGATGATCCCCGCCGCCAGATTCGCATCCGCGATCTGCTCAGAATGAGCAGCGGTCTCGACTTCGCCAACCTGGGTCTTTCGGGGGCGGCCTCCTACATTCGGGAAAACGAACACATGCGGATTTACTTCGACGGGCTGAACGTCTTCGAACACGCCGTCGATCAGCCGCCGGAGATTCCGCCCAATTCCCAATGGCGCTATCGAAACAGCGATCCCCTCATCCTGGGCAAGATCATCCGGGAAACGGTTGGAGGCCGCGGCCCCAATGGCGCGGCGGCGTACCTGACCTTTCCTCAACGGGCGTTGTTCGACGCAATCGGGGCGCGCAATTTCGTGCTCGAAACCGACGCATGGGGCAACTTCATTATGACGGGCTACGACTATGGCTCGGCGCGCGACTGGGCGCGCTTCGGCCTGCTGCACTTGTGGGACGGTGTATGGGAGGGCAAACGCGTCCTGCCCGAGGGCTGGGTGGAATTCATCTCAACGCCCGCGCCTGCTGACAACTCACGCGGTTATGGCGGCCTGTTCTGGCTCAATCGCGGCGGCGCATGGAAGGGCCTGCCCGAGGACGCTTTTATGTCCGCCGGATTCATGGGACAGCACACGATGGTAATCCGTTCCCGCGACGTCGTCGTTGTGCGGATGGGGCCCAGTCCGAGAGATTCGAACCAGCATCTCACTGAACTCGTCAACCGGCTATTGGCGGGGCTGCCGGAGAAGTGAGGGCTTGGGATACCGCTGGCGAATCAGTACCGCGAGCGGTAGCGCATAAGCGTCAAGTTAGGCGTTCAATCCACTGGAATGGGCTATCGGTCTTTAGGAGCCCCGTCAAAATAAGTTGACTGATTGTATTTACTCAGCCCCTGCCGCGTTAGCGGCGCCTTGAATTTAGCCGTGGGTTTCAACCCACGGAACGGTCGGTGAACATTCGCGCGTC
>Ga0187894_10004513_pt1 | contig 14884 bp, 10 predicted proteins | sample GBC1701081metaG_FD_136650 | JGI IMG/M metagenome (GOLD analysis project Ga0187894, IMG submission 136650) | White microbial mat communities from a lava cave in the Kipuka Kanohina Cave System on the Island of Hawaii, USA - GBC170108-1 metaG ...
GCGGTCGGCGCCGACGAGCGTGATGTCCGTTCCGTGCAGCGTGGTTATCACGGGCACATATCTTTTCTGCTTGATCGATTCGCGCGCGAGTATCGCCGAGATCGAATGCGGTATCGCGTAATGCACGTGCAGCAGGTCGAGCTTTTCGGCGCGTGCTACCGTCGCCATCTTGGTCGCCAGCGCCAGATCGTACGGCTGATGCTCGAAGAGCGGATACGACATCATCTCTACTTCATGAAAATGCACGCGGCTGTTCAGTTCCGTGACGCGCGTCGGCAAAACGGACGAGATGAAATGCACATTATGCCCGCGATCCGCGAGGTCGCGACCCAATTCCGAGCCGACAATGCCGCTGCCGCCGTATGTCGGATAAACCGTTATGCCGATGTTCATATAAAGCGTTCGCTACAAGCGGAAACGCGACCGTTAAGGAGCGTGCCACGACAACTCCGGGCAACACAAAGCTGCCCACGGATCGGAATTTCGAACCGGTTGCACGGGGTCGCCGTTGCACGCGCGTTTACACTCGCGTTTCCGCCCGTAAGCACACAGTCATCGTATCACGGCGATTTGCGGAAGTTCTATTTAGCGGACTTCAACTCTTGAGATTTCGATGCCTTAGTGATCCTTTCTTTCGTATAGTTTAGTGTGATTTCGTGGTTTCATCGCTTTAAAACTTAACCACGAAATCACACTAAACTACACGAAAGAAACCGCACGAAAGCGCTCTTAACTATTCTGACTGTCCATTACCAGAGAAAGAGCCGGGCCAATGCGAGACCAATAAACGCCGCCACGCCGAAACACCCTCGCGGCGTTTCGGTCGCAGGTTGTTCGGAAACGGTGGCGGAATTTACATTTTCGTTTGCGTCAATCGTTACGTCCGCCTGCGAACCGCGCCGCCGGACATAGTAAACGATACCTTTATTATCGTCTGTAAACAGAAACGAATCGGGGCCGAGCTTCATAATGTCGCATGGCCGCCCGTGCACGACGCCGTTTTGCAAAAAGCCGGTGAGAAAATCCTGCAGCCGCTCGCCACGTCTTATGATGGCGATCTTGTAGCCGCGGCCGATCGATTTGTTCGTCGAACCGTGAAGCGCGACAAGAAAAGCGTTCTTGATCGCGTCCGCTGCGGCTGCATCATCAAAATAATCGAACCCAAGCGCCGAGCTTCGCGCGGGAAAAAATGCGTAAGGCTCAGGAACATTTCTGCAGCCTCCCGCACTTTTCAATTTCGGATCGGCAAAAATTTTTCCGTTCGACGAATGGCAATACGGCCATCCGTAATCTGCGCCGTCTTTCAAAGCGTAGAACGTCTCGTCGGGTTTCTGTAGTCCGAGGTGATCCGAGCCCTGATTAGTCGCAAACAGAAAATTACCGATCCACCGCAACCCAACTGCGTTGCGCAAACCTTTTGCAAAAATACGCTGCCCACTGCCGTCCGCGTTCATCTCCAACACGGTTGCGCGAACATCCTCTTTCTCGACGCACGAATTGCAGCTCGATCCGACAGACACGTACATCTTGCCGTCTGGAGCGAACGCGACAGTGCGCGTCAAATGCCAGCCGCCGTATTTGTAGCTCAGCCCATAGTCGGGAAACGTTGCGAGCGTCTGCGGATTTTGATCGGCTGGTTTCTCCTCGCCGCGTGTAAATTTTCTTCGCGTCAGTTTCCCGGTTTCAGCGATATAGATCCAATCCTGTCCCGTCGCGTCGCGATAAAACTGAACGCTATTCGGATTGTGCAGACCGGTCATGTACGGAATCACTCGCGCAAATTTTCCGCTTTCGGCATTCCAGCCGTCGAGAATATAGATCACGCCGCGCTTGTTGTCAGCGAGGTTGTACATATCGGTAACAAAGATTCGCCCGTCCGGCGCCTTTGCAAAAAAGCGCACGCGTCTAAACCCTTCGGCCGCCGGAATGATCTGGAACTCGGCAGGAAGATTTAACTTGAAATTTCGTCCGTCCTTCGTCTTCACATTCTGCGGCACAAGCCTCGGCTGTGCCCACGCGAAGGCGGCAAAAAACAGGATCACAAATAGCAACGGACACTTACTAAAATCTGTGTGCATCTGTGTTAATCTGTGGCACATCGTGTCGGCAGCCCGCACGCCAGCAAGGACTTCAAAGCCATGAATACAGGAGATTCCTATTCAATTCAAAGAAGACTCGAAACTCGACTTGAAAAAACAGGCGACCGATTTCACCGGCGATTATACCGAGAAAGATGCGGCGGTAAAAGATTTGCACAATAAAGTCGAGCGCTTGCTTAAGCTGCAAGATGTAATATACGCCCCGGAGATGCCGGAAAGCTCTGCCCGAACGCTCTAAGATCGGGATTATTGATTGACGAGCATCATTTTGCCGTCGGCAGTGCGGACGGCGAGCGGGGTCGGTTCGTAGATGGTGAGCGGGCGCGAATCTTTTTGCAGCAGCTTGGCCGAAGCGAGAGGGCTTAGCCGGCGGGCCGTGTGAATGTAAGTTCCGTCGGAGATCTGGCTGTAGCGGGAAGTGATGCGGCGGACGTACTCCTGCGTTTCGCGGTAAGGCGGCACATTCCATCCGTATTTCATAACGGCTCCTTCGCCGGCGTTGTAACCGGCAAGCGCCAGCACGACGTCGCCCCGAAAAGTGTCGAGCAGCCAACGCATGTATTTCACTCCGGCGTCGATGTTCTGTCTCGGATCGTATATAGAGGAAACGCCAAAGCGTCGTGCCGTAGCGGGCATCAGCTGCATCAGGCCGCTAGCACCTTTGTGCGACGTGGCGCGTATCTTGAACGAGGATTCCTGGTGCATCTGGGCATAGATCAGCAGCGGATCGATCGCGTAACGGCGGCTGGATTCGACAATGTATGCATCGTGCAGCTCGTTGCCGGTCGTGAAGCCTTTAAGATGCGTGCTTGTGCCCATCGTGAATTTCATCGCCGCCTGCGGTTGGCTTTCACGCGTTGCAAGGCCATCGGTGACATTCGCAGTCGGACGGGAGATGACCGTTTTGTTGAGCAGCTTGTTTTCCGTAACGACGACCCATTTGCCGTTTTTGCCACGTTTTCTTTTTAGCGTTTCGACCTTTGGCGGCGGCGGCGGAAGCTGAACTTGAACACCCTGTGATCGGTCGAAATTATCGAAAACACGCTGCGCACTGGCTGTTGCCGTGAGCGCAAAAGACACGAATATCAGGCCGATTGTGGCTGGGATTTTCATGCGGGTGCAGGTGCTTCGGGCGATTTAAGAGGCAAAAGGTGAGATTTTTTATCTTGGGTGATTTGATGGGCAAGGTCAAGCGATTCGGGGTTTCGCCGCCCTAATTAACAAACGCCTAAAGATCTTATGTTTCCAAAATTTTATACAATGGCAAGCGCTGTTTGACACATCGGAACGCTAGAATAACAAAAAGCTGTGGGGCCGTAAAGGCCAAATTTTCGTGATGTCCGTAATTTTCAAATTAAGCGGGCGGGAACATGCCATCAAATCCATCGGCGGTAGTTATAACCGTCGCGTTCCCGACAATCTGAGCCGGGCCGACCAACGTCCGACCCATTTTCTTTAAAAGCCGGTCTTGCGGCAAAGTCGCCGGCCGCATGGCGACGGCACATCTTCTTTAATTCGTCCGGCGATCTTCTTAGTTTGAAGAACGGCACGTTTGCGCTCGTTCCAACTCGGTGGCAAATCGCATCTTGCATTATCCTAATTTACAAAACCGATTTGCCGTAACAATCTGTATTTAGGTTTCAAAAAAACCTATCTCGGCTGCGGTCCTGGATTGACCTTGATCGAACGGATTCTGCCATACCACCAGTCGCCAGGCTGCGGTGTCCAATCAGATGTTACCAAATAGGATTTTCCGCGGTAGTTTTTCTTTTCATAAACCATTATCGGCCTGCCCTGAGGAACGCGGATAGACCGAACGTGATGAGGGCTTCCATCCCAGTCCCGCAATTCCGGCCAGTCCCGCACGATCGCCATTGCTGGGCCGTTAAAGTTTATCTGAGCATAGATCACCGGATCGCCGGGTACGGGCGGGGGAACGTTGGTCCTTTCGGCATGGATCGAGCGAACCCGACCATTCCAATATGCACCAGGTTCCCACGAAATGCTTGAGCTGATCGAGGTCTCAGTTCCGCGATAATTCCGTTCCGTGTAAAGAGTCAGTTTCCAACCGGCGGGCACACGAATCGAACGGATTCGATGCGGCGATCCTTCCCAATCGGATCGTCCTGCAAAGCCGTTTTCGATCGCTTCCGCAGGTCCGCTATAATTTGCCTGAGCATATATTACAGGAAAGTCCCCGGGTGTTATCGGTGGCTGAATCTCAGCACGGTCGACACGAATTGAGCGAACTCGGTTGATCCAGTAAGCACCTGGACCCGGATTCCAATCTTCCGTCAAAACGCCAGTGGATGCTCCTCTGTAGTTCTTCTCCGCGAACATCGTCACCCGGTATCCTGCAGGAATGCGAACCGACTTAATCCTACGTTCAAAAATCAGTCCACTTATCGATCCGCCACTCCAATTTCCTCTGAGCGCCATATTGGCACCCGTAAAATTCGTGCCGGTGTAAATAACGACTTCTCCATTCTGCGCGATTATCGGGCTACAGAACATGAAAAGTCCAAATAAAGTAAAAGCCTATTCCTTAGGTGTTTCATTGATTTCCTCCTTATCGGATTTAACTTGGGTAACGATCGTAGAATTAGCGAAAGATCGGTATAAAATCACTAGCGTTGCGTTAAGATTGCAAAATCAACTGAAATTAATGTTTTGTTGCCTTTTAACGCAATAAAGCCGATTTGAGGGCGTTAAAATTATAAATATGAGCTCTAAGCAGTCTCGACTTATTAAGCTAAATTCAAATCGTTCTAAGTGACAACGAGTGCTAAATGTTTATTTATCAATAAGTTTAGAGAATAGCTCGGTATCTTAACGCAACGCTAGTGGTATAAAATATTAAAGTCTTCTTCTTCGCAGGTGACCTGTTCCAAATTTTTAATTGTGCGAATTGCGGAGCTTATTGTATGCCCAAAACCCTTCCTGTCGAGCCTCCGAGAGCGGTACGCCGAATACGGGCACGACGGATTGTTTGACCGTCAGCTCGGCCAGCCGTCGCCCAAGCGCGTGCCGCCCGAAGCGCTAGAAAGGATTCGCCTCCGAGGCGGAGGCTCATGCAGGCAGGCTGTCTGCGTTCCGGTCAAATTCGGCGGGCGTAGTGTTTTCCGGGCAGGACGCGGATGAGGTCGCGAATGTCGAGGCCGACAAGTGCCGAGTTTAAGTCGCCGAACGACAGCCCGCTGGTTTCGAGCAGCATATCTATATGTATGGAATCGTCAACCGGCAGTAGCGGCCAGATGGCTTTCTCGGTTTCGGTGAGGTCGGCCGGAACAAGTTCCTGTTGCGCAGCGCGGCCGTTGCCGGCCTTTTCAAGTTTCGGCGGCAATATCGAGGCAGCTATTTGGCTTGGAAGTTCGGCGACGACATCCTGCCATTGCTGAACCAATTTCGCCCCGGCCTTGATCAGATAATTCGTGCCGTACGAATTGCCTGAAGTTATATTGCCCGGCACGGCCATCACTTCGCGGTCTTGTTCGGACGCGAGCCGCGCGGTTATCAGCGAGCCGCTGCGCTCCGACGCCTCGACGATCAGCACGCCGAGACTGAGGCCGCTGATAATCCGATTGCGGAAGGGAAAATGTTCGGGAAGCGGCGGCGTGCCGAGCGGAAACTGCGTAGCGACACAACCACCGGAATCAAGTATGTCTCTAACTAGTTTCGAATTCTGTCTTGGGTAAACTTCGTCGATCCCGGTGGCCATTACCGCTACGGTCCGCCCGCCGCCGCGGATCGCGCCTTTGTGCGCAGCTGCATCGATGCCGCGTGCGAGACCCGAAACGATAGTGATGCCGCGCGAGGCGAGATCGCGTGCAAGCATCTCCGATGCATTCTCGCCATACGTGGAGCACATTCGTGAGCCAACTACAGCAACGCACGGCTGCTCAAAACACGCCTGCCAGTCGCCCTTTACGTAAAGCGTTATCGGCGGATCGGCGATCTCGCGAAGCAATGCCGGATAACTGCCGTCATCAAGTATCAAAATATCGCCGCCAAAATTCTTAACATTTTCAAGCTCCTCGACCGCCTTCTCCTGAAACTCGCGCTTCAAAATGCTCTCTATCGTCTCAGGCCGCAGCCGCAGCGATTCCAATTCGGAGCGCCGCGCCTGAAATACTGCATCCGCCGACCCAAACCGCTCAAGCAGCCTGGTTGCCGCCCGCGGCCCTACGCCCGGAGTCATATTCAGAGCTATCCAACCTCTCATATCGATTTTGGATTCATGATTTTAGATTCGGATATGACTGACGCTCCGGTTTCAAAAACTAAACGTCGAGATTCTTTACGTCGAGGGCATTATCCTCGATGAACTTTCGCCGCGGCTCGACCTGGTCGCCCATGAGCACGGTGAAGATTTCGTCGGTCTGCACCATGTCTTCGACGCGGACCTGAAGGAGCGTGCGTTTCTCCGGGTCCATCGTCGTTTCCCAGAGCTGCACGGGGTTCATCTCGCCGAGGCCCTTGTAACGCTGAATGGTCAGGTCTTTTTTTGCGAGGCTTGTAACTTTTTCGAGCAGCTCCTGGCGTGTTGCTATCGACTCGCTCCTGCCGTTTTCGCCGACGACGAACGGAGCGGGAAGATCTTCCTCCAATGAACGCATCAACTCGACCGCTTTTGTGAACTCTACGTAGCTTGCAAGATTCCAGTCGAAGACGATCTTCATCCCGTTCGGATAGGTGATCTCGATCTCCGAAAGGCCGTGCTCAAGATCGGGAATCAGATCGGTCTTGTAGCCGGCGGCCGAAATCTTTGCTTCTACCTCGGCCATCAATTCGTCCTGCGCGAAAACTTTCTTGAGCTTGACGTTGTGCTTGTTCAAAACGCCGTCCTTGCCGGCAAATGCTTCGAGCAAAATATTCAGCAGCTTTTCATCGTGCCCAACGCGCCGGGCAAACCGCGACTTGTAATTGAGAAATTCGTCAGTCTGTTCCAACAGCTTGCGGAGCTTAGCGCCTTCGACGGTGTCTTTCGCGGCCTGCACAACAACGTCTTCCGTGCCCTGTTTCATCAGATACTTCAGCATTGACCGCTCGTCTTTTATATACTCTTCCTTTTTCCCGCGCTTCACTTTGTAGAGCGGCGGCTGCGCGATGTAAACAAACCCGTCCTCGACGAGCTGCGGCATCTGTCGGTAAAAGAAAGTCAACAGCAGCGTGCGGATGTGGCTGCCGTCGACGTCGGCGTCCGTCATCAGACAAATTTTGTGGTAGCGAAGCTTGCCGACATCGAAATCTTCCTTGCCGATGCCCGTTCCGAGCGCCGTGATCAGCGCCTTTATCTCGCCGTGGCCGAGCATTTTGTCGAAGCGCGCCTTTTCGACGTTGAGAATTTTTCCTTTCAACGGAAGCACCGCCTGATTTTTCCGATCGCGGCCCTGCTTTGCCGAGCCGCCCGCGGAATCGCCCTCAACGATATAAATCTCGGACTGCGCCGGATCTTTCTCCTGACAATCGGCCAGTTTGCCCGGCAAACCGGAACCCGACATCGCGCTCTTTCGCACAATCTCGCGGGCCTTCCGCGCCGCTTCGCGAGCACGCGCGGCATCGACCGCTTTGCCGACGATCTTTTTTGCAACCGCCGGATGCTGTTCGAAATATTCACCCAGCTTTTCGTTCAGGAATGATTCGACCGGACCTTTGACCGGTGAATTTAATTTACCTTTCGTCTGCCCCTCGAATTGCGGCTGCGGGATTTTTACACTGATGACCGCGACCAATCCTTCGCGCACGTCGTCGCCCGACAGCACGACCTTCGCGTTCTTCAACATCCCGCTCGACTCTGCGTAATTGTTGATTGTCCGAGTCAGCGCGCCGCGGAAACCGGAAAGGTGCGTGCCGCCATCGACGGTGTTGATGTTGTTCGCGAAAGAAAAGATCTTCTCATCGTAGCTGTCGTTGTACTGCATCGACACCTCGATCGAGAGCTCGTCGCCGGTCATCTCGAAATAGATAGGGTTGTCGTGCAGCGGGCTCTTATTTTTGTTTAAATGCTTTACAAATTCAGCGATACCGCCTTTATAGTAAAACTCATGCGACTTCTCGCCTTCCTCACGCTCGTCGCGGATAAAAATTCGAATGCCTTTATTCAAAAATGCCTTTTCGCGCAAGCGTTCCGAAAGCTTGTCGAAGCTGTAGATCGTGCTTTCGAAAATATCGTCGTCCGGCAGAAAGGTGATCTTTGTGCCGCGTTTCTTGGTCGTTCCGGTTTCCTTAAGCGGAGCGACGGGAATGCCCTTCTGAAATTCCATCTCGTGCGTCTTGCCGTCGCGCCAAATTTCGAGCTTCAGCGAGTCGCTCAAAAAGTTAACGCAAGAGACGCCGACGCCGTGCAGACCGCCAGAGACCTTATATGAATTCGAATCGAACTTGCCGCCCGCGTGCAGCACGGTCATCACAACCTCTGCCGCAGAACGCTTTTCCTGTTTGTGAATGTCGGTCGGGATGCCGCGCCCGTTATCGATCACGGTGACCGAGTTATCCATATGGATCGTTACCTCGATAGTGTCGCAGTATCCAGCCAACGCCTCATCGACCGAGTTATCGACGACCTCATAAACCAAATGATGAAGCCCGATGTCGCCGGTTGAACCGATGTACATCGCAGGCCGCTTGCGCACCGCATCGCGGCCCTCCAACACCGTAATTGCATCCGCCCCGTATTCTGTTTTCTTTGCCTTTGCCAAACTTTTATAACCTCTAATTATTCAAACTTTCCACACGCTGCTTTAGCTTTGAATTCCAGTCGTTTGCAAAACTATCCATATCGAAAAACGCGTATATAAAAATTTTTGTCAACCAGTCACGCGCTGCATAGCTGTCGGTTGTTTTCAATCTCACCCCGTCCGCGGCCGGCGAAATTTCGCCTTTCCAGTGACCGCTGAACGAATCGCCCATCGTGTAACGGAATTCCATCTTCGCGGGACGCTCGTCGCCGGCTAGAGAAAATTTAAGCGGTTCGGGAGAGCCTTTCGGATATTCGACCCAATTCCTCCCGTCGATCACCTCGATCTTTTCCAACTGTGTCTGCCACTCGGTGAATCGCTTTTTATCAGCGACAACCTCCCAAACTTTTTCAGCTGCAGCTGCGATCTCGACTTCATTTTCAAAACTTTGCGACGCCGGCAGCGTAAAAACCGCAACCAAAAATGCGAAGACACAAACGGCCAAAAAAACTCCTGCCACACCGAGCAAAAAGCGGAGAATTTTCATAAGTTTTCAGAGCGCAATTTGCGGCGCGCCGCCCGACTGCCGGCGATAAATTTCGCCGGTTTTTTCGCTATTTAATTTTAGCATTTGAGGGCCGTTTCACATAACCGCGAAAACGAATAAAAATGCCCATTTTATCGAGGTTTTGCTGCGCCCCCGACGACCTCGAAAACCTTTGCGGAACGGCCGAAGTTTTCGACAATGTTTTCCTTCGAAGTCGTGACAATCGTCTGTGTTTTTCCTTCTAAAAATTCGAGCAATTTTCCGACGCGTTCGTAATCAAGCTCAGAATCGATATCGTCGATCAAGAATAAAGGATATTCGTCACGCGTGGCGTTGTAAACGGCGAGGTTTGCGAGCGCAAGAAGCAAAAAAGCGCTGCGTTGCTGGCCCGAGGAGCCATATTTGCGAAGGTCGCGTCCGTCGAATCTGATCTCAAGGTCGTCGCGATGCGCGCCGATCAGCGCGCGGCCGGCGATCGTCTCTGTCTGAATACGAAGTTTAAGCCGCTCCCGGATCAAACCTTCATAATCCGACATTTCGCCTTTGCCCTCGAGCGACGATGCGTAGCGAATATTTATCTCTTCCCGGCCGAACAGGCGCTTTTCAAGCGTCTCGTTCAGCCGTTCGACGATGCGTAGCCGCGAGCGGTGAGTTTTTGTAGAGAGCGTAACGACTTGTTCGTTCCAAGGCTCAAGCAACTCAGCCGTTTTTTCAATCGAAAATTCGCGGTCCCGTGCGTTTTGCAGCAGCGCGTTTTTCTGTTTTAGGACGCGAGAATATTCCGACACGGTCGCTGAATACGGAGGGTGAACCGCGGTGATCGCATCATCCAGAAATCTTCGCCGGTATTCCGGCACGCCGCGGACAACTTCTAACTCATCCGCCGTGAAGGCGACGGCGTGCAGGTTGCCGAGATAACGCTGCAGACTTTCGCGCTTGCCATTCACGGCAAACTGTTTTACTCTTTCCTGGATCAAAGCACGAAGTACACGCGCAATTTCCCCCGAAATCTTGACATCACCGGCGATAACGGCCGTTTCCTCATCGAAGCGGATTGTTTCCCCAAGCCTTGCCGTCCGAAACGACCTTGTGGTCGCGAGGATCGCGATTGCCTCGAGCCAGTTCGTCTTGCCTTGGCCGTTTTTGCCAAATAAAAAGTTTAGCCCGTCGCTGAGCTCGATTTTTCCGCCGGTGTTGCGGAAATTGTCGGTTTCTAGCGTTAAGAGCTGCATCGCAAGAAGTTTAACACGGGCCTTTACACGCCCAAATATCTGAAAACAAAAGAAATCCCGCCCGCCAACTTTTCCTGGAGTTATTGCGAATTGGCATTTTATTTAAACTAGGGAATGTTTAACATTCTTCAACTTTGCTAAAACATTGCGATGAAATTGGTTTTATCTCTCATATTCACGTTGGTTTTTGCTTCCCTCACGGCCGCACAGCAGCAGCTTCGCCCGGGAACGCAGGCACCGGACTTCGCCGCCGAAGCTCTCGACGGCAGGAACTATAATCTGAGCCAGCTGCAGGGCAAGGTCGTCGTCCTTACGTTCTGGTCGTCAAAATGCGCGATCTGCCACAGCGAGATTCCAAAGCTGAACGCAGTCGCCGACCGATACAGAGGGCAAGAGGTCGTTTTCCTGGCGCTAACGATGGAGAATCAAACGAAGATCGAGCCTTACCTCCGAAAAAATCCCTTTACGTTCAGCGTAGTGCCCAATAGTTTCGGCGTAGTGCTGAAGTACGCCGATATGGATAAAAACGGCGGGATAAACATGGGCTTTCCGGCGCATTTCATCATCAACCGCCGAGGAGCGATCGCCCATCGGACGGACGGCTGGGACAAGGCGTCGAATCTGGACGCACAGATATCAAGACTCTTAGCCTCTGACTAGAGGCACGCAACTTCTCTCTTCACTCCTTGCCCGGTTGTACGGTTACAACCGGGCGTTTTTTTGGCTGAAGCATGGGGAATTTGATATAGTAAGTTTCCGGCAATTTGCGGCCGGGTGATCGCCCTTGCTAACGCGCGGGCTTCTGCAATGGAGAGGTAGCCTAATTGGCTAAGGCAGTAGTCTTGAAAACTACCGCGCGAAAGCGCTTGCAGGTTCGAGTCCTGTCCTCTCCGCCATTTCAAATCTGAAATCTCAGATTTCAGATTCCCTCCGTCACTGAAAAGCAAAACAGTGTGCAGTTCTCCGCGCCCTTGCCAACTGAATGGCGATTCATTCATACTTGGCGTTGAGTGTCGAAACCGTCGCGAAACATCACCGCCTCTAAAGCCGTAATCGCCGACAAACGCGAGGCTATCCTGCGCGCCGCGATCAAGATATTTGCGCGAAAAGGGTATTTCACCTCGAAGGTTGCGGACATCGCCGGCGAAGCCGGCATCGCCGACGGCACGGTTTATCTTTATTTCAAAAGTAAGGACGAGATACTGCATTCGATATTCGACCAGGCGATGGAGCGATTTATTGCCGAAGGCCGCGATGAGCTTGCAAAGATCGATTCGCCTGTTGAGAGGCTGCGAAAAATAGCCGAGCTTCACCTGCAGCGACTCGGCGCGGACCGCGATCTGGCGGTCGTATTCCAGGTCGAGCTTCGCGGCTCGACGAAATACATGCAGGAATTTTCCGCCGCGGGTTTCCACGATTACCTCGAAGTGATCAGGAAGACGATTGAGGACGGACAGAATTCGGGCGTGCTGCGGTCGGACATTAAGCCGGTCATTTGTGCAAAAATTCTTTACGGCTCGCTCGACGAGATGGTGACGAATTGGATCTTGTCAAAAAAAGCTTATCCGCTACAGCCGATGGCCGCTGAGGTTCTGAAAATATTCCTGGACGGCATGGCGGCAAAATGAACGACAAGGCCCCCGAAAAATTCGTCTCACCGCGTCGAGCCGGCGGGCACGGCGAGCCGCTCTACGCAGACGAGCCGCCCACGCTCGCCGACCTATTTATCAATGCCGCTACGAAATATCCGCAAGTAAATTTTCTCAACTTCAAACGTAACGGAGAATGGCAGAGCGTAGGTTCCGCGGAAATGATCAGGCGCATCGAAAATTGCGCGCTTGGCCTGTATTCGCTTGGGCTTCGAAAAGGCGACCGTGCGGCCATTTTAGCTCCGAATTCACCCGAATGGACGATCGCCGACGCAGGATGTCAGTTTGCAGGAATCATCGACGTGCCGATCTATACCTCTCTCGCTCCGACGTCGGTGGAATACATTCTGAAGGACTCCGGCGCCCGTGTGATGTTCTTGCAGGATGCCGATTCGTACGACGCATTGAAGGAGGTTATTAGGAGTGCGGGAGCGGTTGAGAAGGTCGTGTTGTTCGAAAGTAATAGCGATGACGAGCTTGTCGTTACGTTTGAGGCGCTGCGTGGATCTGGCGAAAAGTACAGAGAAGAAAGCGGGTTACTCCAGGAGCTTCGAAAAGAAATCTCGCCGGAAGACGTCGCGACACTCATTTACACAAGCGGGACGACCGGCGAGCCGAAGGGCGTGATGCTCACGCACAACTGCATTATCTCTAACGTCATCGACGCCGGCGAGAAATACGAATTTTCGTCCAGCGACATTCCGCTCTCGGTCTTGCCGCTCTCGCATATTTTCGAGCGCTCGGCGATGTATCTTTACATCTACAACGGCATGGCCGTGCATTATGCCGAATCGGTCGATAAGGTGCCCGATAATCTGGCGGAAGTTCGGCCGACGATTTTCGTAGGCGTGCCACGCATTTTCGAGAAGGTTTACGCAAAGGCAAAGTTGAAATCGGCGCAGGCCGGCGGCCTGAAAGAAAAGATTTTCGATTGGGCGATTGAGGTCGCCAAGCAATACGCTCTAAGGATCGAGACGAACGAAAAGGCATCGTTCGCGTTGAAACTCAAATACCGGCTCGCGGACAAGCTGGTCTATGCAAAGCTCCGCGAATTTTTCGGCGGGCGGCTTCGCGCATGCATCACGGGTGGAGCGGCGCTGGCGGACGATATTTATTTGATCTTCAACGGCGCGGGAATTTCGATAATGCAGGGCTACGGGCTGACGGAGACCTCACCCGTGATCAGCTCGAACAACCCCCAATTTTCGCGGCTCGGCTCGGTCGGAAAGCCGATTCGAAACGTGCAGGTCCGCATCGCGAAGGACGGCGAGATCGAAGCGACCGGCCCCGGCGTGATGCTCGGTTATTATCACAAGCCGGACACAACGCGTGACGCGTTTACCGAAGACGGCTGGTTTCGCACCGGAGACCTCGGCCGCATCGATGATGACGGATTTCTTTTCGTAACGGATCGAAAAAAGGAATTATTTAAAACCTCAGGCGGCAAATACATCGCGCCGTCGCGTATCGAGCAGCTGATCCGCTCGTCGCGTTTCGTAAGCCAGGCGGTGCTCGTCGGCAACGAGCGAAAGTTTGCCGCCGCGCTTGTCGTGCCGAATTTTGAAATGCTCGAATCGTATGTTCGGCACAAGGGTTATCAGCCAATGACGCCTGAGGAAATGTGCGCCGATCCGCGAATCAACGACCTGATCGAGCGGCAAATCGCTTTGGCTACCGACAGTTTGGCGCGTTTTGAAACCGTAAAAAAATTCGCGCTGCTCGAACGCGAGTTTTCAGTTGACGGCGGCGAACTGACGCCGACGTTAAAAGTAAAACGCCGCGTGGTCGATGAGAAATACAAAGGTCTGATCGATAGATTCTACGACGAGGCGGAAAACGAAAAACCCGCGTAAAGTCCATCCGCGCGGGTTTTCGTATCGATGAATTATATTGGTCTGATCGGAATGCGGTTTGGAAGACCGGTCAGCACTTCCATAAAAATGTCTCCGATGCTCTTTCTCGATTTGCCGACCTCGACAATGTCGAACGGCTCAAGCATCAAGTCCTTCTGTTCTCCCTTTCGTATCGAATCGTAATTGATTGCGATAACCTGAGGTTCGGTCGTTCCGGGTTTTCGGCGGTAGATTTTGATCTCCTTAGTCTTCGCCTCTCGCGTAATACCGCTCGCCATGGCAACGGCTTGCATCAATGGAAGTCCGCCTTCAGGGATGTCCAGTTCGCCCGGCTTGATCACCTCGCCCGTCACATAAACAGGTGCAGCTTTTTGCACGATGATTATGTCGCCGGGAAAAATCTCCGGGTTCGATTCTTCCTTGCCTTGCCGAAGGCTTGCCAGACTGTACATTCGTGATGGCACGCCGACGCCTTCCGAGCTACCGGCTGGCCCCCAATCTGACTGACCCTCGGGACAGATCGGCGGGCGCGGGCGGAAAACCTGAATCGTGCCTCCGCTCTTTTCCGTTACACCGCCTGCATGAGAAATAACTTCGAGCAAATAAACGCGGCGGGTCGGGTCGAACTGAGACTGCGTCCGAACCTCGCCGTAGATGCTGATGGGCGGACGGCTGTTTCGCTTCGTGACTCGAAAGCTGACCTGCGGCGTGCGGAGATATTTTGCAAGCAATGCAGTTATTTCGGTCCGGAGCTCGCGCTCGGTTTTGCACTTTGCGATCAATGGCGTTTCAACGAACGGTATCTCAATCCGGCCGTCGGAATCGAC
>Ga0187894_10004514_pt1 | contig 14882 bp, 9 predicted proteins | sample GBC1701081metaG_FD_136650 | JGI IMG/M metagenome (GOLD analysis project Ga0187894, IMG submission 136650) | White microbial mat communities from a lava cave in the Kipuka Kanohina Cave System on the Island of Hawaii, USA - GBC170108-1 metaG ...
CGGGGTTCTGGCCGACCTTGCCGAGTGAGTCGATGATGACGCCGTTCTTGAGCAGGACGATGGCGTCGTTGCCTTCAAAGTTGAAGTTGCTCGCCGAAACCACCATGTCCGGAGGTTCGGGCAACGCGCCGTCGCCGCCGCCGCCGCGGCTGATGACGTAGACGTCGCCGTTGGCGATCGGAATCTCGTCACCGGTATTAATATCGAAGATGGCATTGAGAACGAAGTTCGTTCCCGGCGACGTGCTGCCGTTGAAATACACATGGATCCGGTACTCGTCGTCGACCAGCGAGACCGGCGCTCCGGTGAGATTGACAAGCTCGACGTAACGATTATTTCCGAAGTTCGGCGGTACGTTGATCGCCGTGTACTCCGAGATGAACAATGCCGGCGCCTGTGCCAGCGCTGACGTCGCCGTCGCCAGGCCGACCAGGTACGTCAGGATCGACGCCAGCGGTCGGCCGCTCGTGAAAAATCGATACGCTCTTCCAGTCATGTCGGTACCTCGCAAATCGATGACGATGTCCTACCCCAAACCCACGCAAGTGATGCTTGTGATGTTGGGCGATGCGGCGGGGCGGGATGCCAAACGCTGAAGACGGAACTGCCGCCTTCACCCCCACAATGCTACCCAACGCCGCACACCTTGTATACCCCGGCGTGTGCGGCATTTCCATTCAGCGGGGGGGGCCCCCCCCGGTTCCAGTACTGAAAGCGGGGTGAGTCGCGGCAACGGCGTCCGTTTACGGGACCACCGTTCCCTTATTAATGGCGGGTCCGGGAACAGCTCGGGGCCGCGCGGTGGTCTGCTCCTGATACTATGCCCGCAAACGGGTCCGAGTTATCGGAGCAGCGCGAAATTACCACCGCACCACCGATTTCAACCCGCCCCATCGCCGCGGAATGGGGTCCTGTGCGAGCCATGTGGAAGGAGCTTTCATGAGTCGTTTGTCTCGAGTCGTTGCAGGAGTCGTTACCGGACTGACGCTGGTGGCGGGCGGAGCCGCCCGGGGAGTGGAAGGCTCCACCCCTCACGGGGGGATGATGCGTTATCCGGACGTCAGTCAGACGCACATCGTCTTTACCTTCGCCGCGGACTTATGGATCGTCCCGCGCGAGGGGGGCGCAGCGATGCCGCTCGCCAGCCCGGCCGGTGAGGAACGTTTGCCCAAGTTCAGTCCGGACGGTAAGACCATCGCCTTCGAGGGTTTTTACGACGGCAATCGCGACCTCTATACGGTGCCGGTCGAGGGAGGCGTTCCCTTCCGCGTGACCTACCACCCGGCGGACGAGCGCCTCTGTAACTGGACCCCGGATGGGAAATCGCTCCTTTTCTCCTACAACGGTCAGTCCGGCCTGAAGCGGCAGCTTCAGCTCTTCAAGGTCGCGGCAACCGGCGGCCTGCCGGAGAAGCTTCCGGTGCCCTACGGCATCAACGCGGACGTCAACGGCGAGGGACAATGGCTCGCTTACACGCCCCACAGCATCGACACGCGAACCTGGAAGCGCTATCGCGGCGGCATGCAGACGGACATCTGGCTCTTCAACCTGACGAGCCACGAGTCGCGGCGCATCACCGACTGGGAAGGGACCGACACGTTGCCGATGTGGCAGGGCAACATGGTCTATTTCCTCTCCGACCGCGGGCCGGAACACCGGCTCAACATCTGGTCCTTCGACGTGGCCAGCGGCAAGAGCGCCCAGGTCACGACCAGTCGCGAATTTGACGCGAAATGGACCTCGATCGGACCCGGCTCCGACGGCAAGGGCGAAATCGTCTATCAGAACGGCCCGCAACTGATGCTGCTGAATCTCGGAACGGGGCAGACTCAGCCGGTCAAAGTGACCATCCCCGGCGACCGCCCCACCATCCGCCCCCACTCGGTCAATGCCGCCAAGTTCATTCAGGGTGCGGCCATCTCGCCGACCGGCAAGCGCGCCGCCTTTGAAGCCCGCGGTGACCTCTGGACCGCCCCGGCCCAGAAGGGAACCGTGCGCAACATCACCCGCACGAGCGGCGTTGCGGAGCGCGACCCGGCCTGGAGCCCGGACGGCCAGTGGCTGGCCTATTTCTCCGACGCGACGGGCGAATATGAGCTGTACGTCACTCAATCCGACGGGCTGGGCGAGACGCGCCAACTGACGCGCGACGGCAGCGCCTTTCGCTACTCCCCCACCTGGTCGCCCGATTCCAGGCACATCGCCTTCTGTGACAAGGGCGGCCACATGTTCCTGCATACGCTGGCAGGCAAGGTGACCCGCGAAATCGACGTGGATCCCTGGGCGAACCAGCCGCGCTTTCGCTGGTCGGGCGATTCCGACTGGATCGCCTACGCCAAGAACCTCACCTCGCAGGCCAACGCCATCTGGCTCTACCAGGTGTCGACGAGCAAGCTGACCCAGGTCACCAGCGGCATGTTCAACGACATGTGGCCGGTATTCGATCGCAAGGGGGATTACCTCTTCTACACCAGCGGCCGCGAATTCGGCGAGCCGATCTACGAAGACAGCGGGACCACCTTCGTCTATGGCGACATCGACCGCATGATGGCGGTACCGCTGCGCAAGGATTTGGCCGCCCCCTTCGCCCCGCGCAGCGATGAAGAGCTGTGGGGCGACCGCAAGAAGAAGGAGGAGGAAAAGAAGGCGGACGACAAGAAGAAAGATGACGGGGACAAGGAGAAGGCCGCCGCCAGCGCAAGCGCCTCCTCCGCCGCATCAGGCAAATCCGACGCCGCCGACACAAAGTCGGAGCCGCCCAAGCCGGTCAAGATCGATTTGGAAGGCTTCGAGCAGCGGGCCGTCATCCTGCCCATCAAGCGCGGCCGGTTCTCGCGCGTGGAGGTCAACGACGAAGGCCAGCTCCTCTACGTTCGCAACGCCGCCCGCGGCATCGGCGGCAAGGCTGCCATCTGCCTCTTTGATCTCGACGACGACAAGAACGAGAAGCGCGAAGAGAAAGTTGTCGTGGCGGAGACTCCCAATTTCGCCATCTCCACCGACGGCAAGAAGCTGCTGGTCAACAAGGATGAGGATTTCGCGATCGTCGACGCCAAGGCGGATCAGAAGCTCGAAAAGAAAGTCCCGCTCGAAGGCATGAATGCCCTCATTCAGCCGCGCGAGGAATGGGCCCAGATGTTCATGGAGGCGTGGCGGCTGCAGCGCGACTTCTTCTACGACCCGCACATGCACGGCGTCGACTGGCCCGCCATCCGCAAGCAGTATGAGGCGATGCTGGCTGACTGCGTCTCGCGCGAGGATCTCAGCTACGTCATTTCCGAAATGATCTCCGAACTGAATGTCGGACACGCCTACTACTTCGGCGGCGACGTCGTGATTCCCGCCTCCGTTTCGGTCGGCATGCTGGCGTGCGACTTCGAACTCGCCGACGGTGCGTTCCGCATCGCGCGCATCTGCGAAGGCGGCCCCTGGGACGCCGATGCCCGCGGCCCGCTCAGCCAGCCGGGGGTCAACGTCAAGGCCGGCGACTATCTGCTGGCCGTCAACGGCGTGCCGCCGGACACGGGCAAGGCTCCCTGGGCTTCGTTCCAGAACATGGCCGATCGCGCGGTGACGCTCACCATCAGCGACAAGCCGCGGCGGGACGCCTCGGCTCGCGACGTCGTGGTGCGGCTGTCGGCCAACGAGGACGCCCCGCGTTATCGCGAATGGATCGAGGCGAAGCGCCGCTACGTCTCAGACAAGAGCGGCGGCAAGGTGGGCTACCTCTACGTCCCCAACACCGGGATCGAAGGGCAGGACAACCTCTTCCGCCAGTTCTACGGTCAGATCGAGAAAGAAGCGCTCATCATCGACGAGCGCTGGAACGGCGGCGGGCAGATTCCCACGCGTTTCATTGAACTGCTCAACCGGCCGGTGACCAATTACTGGGCTCGGCGCGACGGGCGCGACTGGACCTGGCCTCCTGATTCGCATCAGGGACCCAAATGCATGCTCATCAACGGCCTGGCCGGCTCGGGCGGCGACATGTTTCCCTGGCTCTTCAAGCACAATCACCTGGGCAAGGTGATCGGCATGCGCACCTGGGGCGGACTGGTCGGCATCTCCGGCAACCCCGGCCTGATCGACGGCGCGGAAGTCACCGTGCCGACCTTCGCGTTCTACGAGACGGACGGGACCTGGGGCGTGGAGGGACATGGCGTCGATCCGGACATCGAGGTCGTGGATGACCCGGGCAAAATGTGGGACGGCGGCGACCCGCAGTTGGATGCGGCGATCGCGCACATGGCCGACGAGCTGCGGACCCATCCCTACAAGCGCCCCAGTCGCCCCGCTTATCCTGATCGGCGCGGCATGGGAATCCGCGATGAGGACAAGTAGCCGCGGCCGGTTTCCGCAACGACCCGGTTCGTAAAAAACAGAGCGACGCGCCCATCCCATCCGGGATCGGCGCGTCGCTCGTTGCTTGTGGGACTTGATCGCGCGGCTCGAAGGCGCGCCCGACCTATCGCCCCAGTCGTTTGATGATCAGCCTCGGCAGCGCGCCTCGCGGCGCACTGATCGTGACTTCGATCTCCTCGGTGCGGATCGGCCTGACGGTCGTCGCCGGCGAGGGGAAGAAGTCCATTCGCTCCATCCCGGCCAGCATGATCGAGAGCCACTCGCCCCATGCCTCGCGCTCGTCGTTCACACGGTCCGCCAGTTCCGCCACCGTCAGGCTGGAGGGAAATGGCAGCGGCTTCTGAAGCAGCGTCGGGACATCGTGGGATCCCGTCGAAACCTGCGCCGGCAGGACCATATGCTGCATCGCCGTCAGGCTCGAGGGGCGGACGCCGGCCTGTGCCCGGCATACATCCGCGTTCGCCAGCAGCAGGATCGTCGCGATTCCAACTCGCGTCATGTCATGTCTCCGACATAACTGTTCCAATTAGCCCCGCACGCGGCGGCGAATCGCCGCCAGGCTGCCGACGGTCAGCAGAAGGATCGACGCGGGCTCCGGAACCCACGCCAGGCCGGTCGCGCCGAACACATTGTGGGTGTCGACCAGCATCGCCAGACCCGTTCCCGTATTCACACTGTAGAAGCGGCCATTCTGGGCCGCCATGTACATCGTGCCGGTGGCCTCGTTGAAGTCCGTGCCCAGCAGCGGCTGGTTGATGGTGACGCCCATCGACATCGTGCTGATGGTTCCGCCCGTGGCCTTGTTGACCTGGTGCAGCGTCAGCGCGCCGCCCGTGTTCACGTGGCTGTCCACGACCCACATGTTGCCGGCGGCGTCGATCGAGAGGCCGGAAGGATCATCCATGCTGAGGTCGCCAACGTACGAAGCAGCGCCGGTCGTGGTGTTTAGCGTGAACAATCCGTGGCCGCTGCCGGAATCCCACATGCTGTAGAGGATGCCCGAGGTCGGATCGAACCCGATGTCGCCTTCAATGTTATTGATGTTGCCGCCCAGCGGACCGACGAGCGTGGCCGCGCCGCTGCCCGAAATGATCGAGTAGAGGCTGTTGTCGCCGAACGTGGTCACGCCATACATCACGCCGGTCGCGGAAATGTCAATGCCGGTGATGATGCCGGTCGCGCCGAGCGGAGCGATGGGCCGCGGATTGACTGCCGCACCGCTGCCCTGCGTGTAATCGTAGAGCTGCGCCGCCGGACCGTCCGAGATGTACCACTGGGCGTTCGCCGCGGAAGTCAGCGTCAGCAGAACCGCCGCGGTCAGGTAACTCATTCGCTTCATCGGAACCTCCAGAAAATCAAGTATCGAAAAGACACGTATCGCCGCGCGCATTCCACGTGCGCGCAATATCTCGCGGACCGGCGTCCGTTCTCTCAGTGTCGTTCGCGATGCGCACGGCATCCGCGGAACTGGACGCGCACTCCGGGCGCGGCCGCTTCGGCGCGCCTTATGTTTTCCCGCTCCTCGCTGTGCTGTGCAGAAATGTGCGAAACGGTGAAGGCTTCGATCCGCCGAACGCAGTCAACCGCGTCCGGCCGCGCAGAACGAGGGCGCCTCAGGCGCATTCGTTCCGATCAATCCCTCACTCAGACGTTGTTGTCGTCGCCGAGACCGGTGTTGCCCAAGCCGTCGCACCTGTCGTCAGAAAATCGAAACCGTGAGCCTTGCGGCATCATTCGCAATGCCGGGGCCACGGATAGATAGCTCGTGGTCCACGGACGTACGCTCCTCCAGCGCTCGCCCGTGGAGTTGAGTCGGTCGCGCGCCGCCCCGCGACGAATCGCCGGAAGCTCCTCCAAGCCCCGGTGACTGCGTCGCAGGGCGGCGTGGATCTCTTGCTCCAGCGGATCGACGCTCTCGAGAACCGAGAGCACCACCGCCGCGCCGCATTGCCGCGCCGCCGCCTCGACGTTCCCGCAGTGGCGGGCTGTGACGGCTGCGAACAGCGCCGGTCCGGCGGCAATTCCGCGGACCGCGCGAAGCATGTTCAGATCGTGTCGAAGGTCTTCCCCCAATTCGATGACCACGATCGCCGGCATCCGCCGGACGACGTTCCCGGAGAGTCGGGCTGCGGTCTCACCGCTTTCGACTCGCCAGCCCCATCGGGCAGCCAGTTGTCGCAGTTCACGCGAGGACGTCTGGGGGGAGAGAACCAGCATCACCGCCGTGCTGCCAACTCCTGGCTTCACCGATCGTTCGGGAACAGTCGTTGAATGCTTCACGCGGGTCTGTAAGAGCACGCTCCATGCCACTCGCGGGAAAAACAAATCTGAAATGCCAAATCATGCCATTGAAGTGAGTTAGGGCGGCGTCGCGATTCTGGCGCCGCAAATCGTCGTGCCGGGGAAATGTCGCGTGGCGGCATGCGCCATGCGGTTCGATCCATGCGCAAGCCGAGAGCGGATGGAGCGTTAGCGGGAATGTGTACCGTTTTGGATCACTGTCGCAGAATGGAGCGCACTTTGAGCCCGTCGCAGGGCAGGTCGGAATGGATTTGACACCACTTTTATGTCCGCGAGTTCCGCAAAGGCAAGCGCCACTCTCGCAGAAATTGAGGTCGGGTTTCCCTTACGCTCCCTGAATTGCGAGGCATGGACGTTTTTGAGCCGGCAAGGGCCTTGGATTCCCGCTTCCGCGGGAATGACGGGAGTGGCGGGGTGGGGGAATGGGATGTTGCGGAGGTTCCGTTTCTTACCCCTCTCCCGGCGGGAGACTGAGGGTGACCGACAAGGGAGCCCGAAGGGGGTCAGGGCGGCGGGGATTCAATGCAAGCGCTTGAATGTCACTTGCAACGAACTCCTCACCGAATCTTCTCCCGCAGGAGGAGGGAGCCTAACTATTACTCCCTTTCCCTTGTGGGTTGAGGGTGACCAATGACGGAGCCTGAATGGGTAAGGGTGCTGAGCGCGCGCAGTATCAATTGGCCAGGTGATATCCGGCGGGTCGACTTGCGAATCAGTTCGGAAGGGGTTGCACGGCTGCCGGGCGAATGCCGGCTGCAACCGGCCGAGCGCCAAGGCCATGCATCTGGATCTTCCGCGACAGGCGCCGACGGTCGATCCGCAGCATTCGCGCGGCCAGTGACTGGTTGCCGCGGGATGCGCGCAAAGCCCGCTCAATCAAGGACTTCTCAGCCAGATAGAGCGGGATCACCGATTCGCTGTCCAGCCCCACAGTGGCAGCGGGGGCGGCGGGATTACCCGCTGCCCGGATCGCTTCCGGCAGGTATTGGGCCGTGATGACCACGTCGGGGCAGAAGACGTAGGAGTGCTCGACCGCGTTGGCCAGCTCGCGGACGTTACCCGGCCAGTGATAGCTGAGCAGGGTCCGCAGGGAGTCGCCGTCGAACCGCTTGGCGGTCTCTCCATACAGCTCCGCCTGGTGCCGCAGGAAATGCGATACCAGCCGCGGCACATCTTCGCTTCGGGCCCGCAGCGGGGGCAGCCGGATGGCGGCGACGTTCAACCGATAGAAGAGATCGCGCCGAAAGTCCCCTTCGGCTGACATCCGTTCCAGATTCCGATGCGTCGCGGCGATGATGCGAACATCCACCGGGATCGACTTGACCGAGCCGAGCGGCGTGACCGCGCGCTCCTGGATGCAGCGCAGCAGCTTTGCCTGGATCGGCAGGGGGAGTTCAGCGATTTCGTCGAAAAAGAGGGTGCCGCCGTCGGCGGCCCGGACGCAGCCGAGCGTGTCGCTTTCGGCTCCCGTGAAGGCGCCGCGGACATGGCCGAACAACTGCGATTCCAGCAGCGATTCACGCAGGTTTGTGCAATCGACCGGGACAAAGGGCTTGTCGCCGCGCGGGCTGGTGCCATGCAGATGCCGCGCAACCAGCTCCTTTCCCGTCCCCGACTCGCCCAGCAGCAGTACGGTGCACTGCCGCGGCGCGAGCCGTTCGATCAGGCCGAGCAGCTCGCGGATGGCAGCGCTCTCGCCCACGATCGCGGGAGCTGCAAACGACGGAATATCCAATGTGCTTTTTCCCGATCCCACCGATTCAGACCCCACAGAACTCAAGGCCCCAGAAGGGACGCCGCGGCCCGTAACCGCGGCGAAATCACCGCGCCGTCATAGAAACGACACGGAGAAACCCCGCCCGAACTGGCCGGACGGAGCATCACTCACGGAGTTCTATGTCCTGAAAACAACGGGAATCAAATGGGTCTCATGAGCTTTTTTCGGGCGGTGGTATAATCGCCCCCCGCCGGGCGGCGATCCGCCGGATCCCCTAGGCTCCCGATGAGGATGTCCTTCGAATGTCGACACTGACCTACCAGTCCGCTCCCGACCTGCTGGCCGATCTGGACCGCGACAGGATCGAGCAGGGAGACATCCGCACCGAGGAAATGCTGGTCAACATGGGGCCGCAGCACCCCGCCACCCACGGCGTGCTGCGCGTCGTCCTGCGAACCGACGGCGAGATGGTGCTGGAGGCGGTGCCCCACATCGGCTACCTCCACCGCTGTGCCGAGAAGATCGGGGAGAACGTCGCTCCCTACCAGTACATCCCCTACACCGACCGCATGGATTACCTGGCGGGGATGAACAACAACCTCGCCTTCGCCATGGCGGTCGAAAAACTGGTGGGCATGGAGATCCCGAAGCGGGCCGTCTATATCCGCGTGATCTTCGCCGAGATGAACCGCATCGCTTCGCACCTCGTGAGCATGGGGGCCTACGGGCTGGACATGGGGGCCTTCACCCCCTTCCTCTACGCCTTCCGCGAGCGCGAGCGCATTCTCGACCTCTTCGAGTCAGCCTGCGGCGCGCGGCTCACCTACAGTTACATCACCGTCAGCGGCGTGACGGACGACGTGCCGGAAAAATTTCTCGACGTGCTGAGCGAGTTCCTCGACTACTTCGAACCCAAGATCACCGAATACAACGACCTGCTCAGCTTCAACCACATCTTCATCAAGCGCACCGCCAACGTCGGCGTGATCACGCCCGCCGATGCGCTGGCCTGGGGCCTCTCGGGACCTGTCCTGCGCGGCAGCGGCATCCGCTGGGACCTGCGCAAGGTGCAGCCGCTCTGCGCCTATGACGAGTTCGAATTCGACGTGCCGATCGGCGATGGTCGAATGGGCCACCTCGGCGACTGCTGGGACCGCTACTTTGTGCGCATCCAGGAAATGATTCAGTCGGTGCGCATCGTGCGGCAGGCAATCAGCAAGCTGGCGGGGACGACCGGAGACGTGAAACTCAAGGCCGCCAAGTCGCTCAAGCTGCCGCAGGATGAGGCCTATCTCGAGGTCGAATGCCCGCGCGGCCAGCTCGGCTTCCTGGTGGTGGGCGACGGCTCGGCGATTCCCTACCGCGTGAAGGCCCGCGGCGCCTGCTTCTGCAATCTCTCGATCCTCGGCCACATCGCCCGCAACTGCCTGCTGGCGGACGTGCCGGCGATCATCGGCAGCATCGACATCGTGATGGGCGAGGTGGATCGATAGCGCGGACGAATCGACCGGCCTCCGCGGACTCAGCCCTCACGTCGCCCGGCCGCGCAGTCGCGCCGGGAGCGGAATCGCGCGCAGCACGCGCATCACGTCGTCACGACGCGGTATGAAGCACTGTGACAGCCTGATCCCGCAGACGCGCACGCTCATGTAGGTGCTCATCACCAGGAACACCGCGGCCGAGATCATCATCGCGACCGCCGCTCCTTCCACCTGCCAGCGCGGAATCAGCAGCAGGTTCAGCCCCACGTTCAGGACCAGCGTCGCCGCGAACATCGCCGCGCTCAGCATCGGCCGCCCCACGGCGGGGAAGAGATTCTGCATCGCGTTGGCAACCATCTGGATCGCCGTGCCGATCGCGAGGTAACGCAGCAAGGGTGAGGCGGACGTAAACGCTTCGCTGTAGAGATACTTCAACGTCAGCCGGTCGAAGAGAATCAGCAGGATCGCGATGCCGCCCCCCATCAGCGTATAGAGCCGTGTCGTCAGCTCCACCTGCCGGGCACGCTGTTCATCCTCGCTCTGTGCCGACAAAGAGGAATAAAGCAGCGGCGTCGCCGCCATTCCGATCAACCCCACCAGCCCGCACACGCCGGTCGCGGCCCGGTAAAGGCCGACCGCCTCAAATCCCTGCGGGAGCATCCGCGGCAGCATCAGCGCCGGCGCGGTGGTCAACGCCACGTAGGCGATCGTGCGCGTCGCCATCTGCACGCCATAGACCAGCAGATCGCGGAGCGTCGCCCAGAAGGCCGCCACCCGCAGCGTGAGATCGGAGCGCAGGTGCCAGAAGACGATGGCCATGCCCGCCAGCGACGCCGCCAGCGGCGTCAGCAGCGCCGTCTGCACCGAGAGCCGATGCGTCGCCAGCAACACCAGCGTCACGCTCAACTGACCGAGCGCCGTCACGAAATCCACCGACGCGTAGTCCCGGGCGCGAAGCTGCGCGATCAGCACCGGTCGCACGAAATTAGTTCCGATCAGCAGCGCGGAGGAGGCCGCCAGGCACCAGACGACGAAGGGTTCCAGCACGCCGAAGTAATCCTGCCTCATGTAAAAAATCTGCGCCAGCAGCCAGCAATAGACCGGGCACCAGGTCAGCCCGAGCCAGAGCAGCGCGCCGGTCACCTGTCTGGCCGGCATTCTGCGGTTATTGATGAGAAAAATGCTCGCCGTCCCCACGCCCAGCCCCGCCACCGTGCCCGCCAGGATCGTGAAATCCGACGCGGTGCGGAAATGGCCCAAACCATTCACCCCCAGGCCGCGCGCCACCAGGATTCCGTTGAGCATCTGGACCGCGGCCGATATCCCGCTGGCAGCGGTGGTCAACAGCCCTTTGCGGATCATACTCAAGAGGAGAAGCTCCGATGACAGCGCTGCGTCCGGTGGCCGAGCCGGGCGCACGAGGCGGCAACACGGGTGAATATCGGCAACGGCCCCACCGGCGGATCGGCGTCGGCTGATTCTGAGCCTTTGATCGCGCGGCGGCAAATCTTCGCCCGATTCGGCTTCCCGCAACGTTTTACGCTGCCGACGCGGCTCAGTTCGCCGTCGCGCGTATTGTCATGAGGGCGATTTCCATTGAGAATGGGACGCGCGGATGATCCACCCCGCGCTTAAATCGAGAAAGACACCGCAATCGTGACCATGCCGCTCCGCATCTACATCGACGGGTTCTACGGCGCGGTCAACGTAGGCGACGAGGCTGTGTGCGAGTCCGTGGTTCGCGGACTCTCATCCGTCCGGCCAGATGCGGAATTCTTCGTCTCCACGCGCGACGTGCCGCACAGCCGCAGCTTTTGCACGATCCAGCCCACCTGGATTCACAGCCACTATCCGATGCCGGCCCATTGGCGCGGCTTCGCGCGATGGTTCAACGCCGTCCGGCGCAGCGACCTGGTGCTGATCGGCGGAGGCGGCCTGCTTCAGGACCTGCATGGCTGGACCTTCGTCGGCGGATTCATGCTCACCGCCTCCGTCGCGATGATGCTGGGCAAGCCCGTCGGCTGCATCGCCATCGGCGCGGGGCCGATTCAGCGCGTCTGGCTGAACCGCTGGCTCGGACGGCTTTGCCGGGATATGTTCCTGCTGGTGGTGCGCGACGAGACGTCGCGCGGCTTTCTGCTTCAGTCCGGCGTCGAACCGGATCGAATTTTCGTCGCCACCGATCCGGTGGTCGGCTGGCTGGCGGATTCCCGATCGGACGAACCCGCCCCCGAAGGGCAGGATCTCGGCCTTGCGATTCGTCCCTGGAAAGGGCTGGACGAGCAGCGCACCGCCGCGCTGATCGAGCGGATGGCGGAGCGCGGCAACGTTCGATTCTTTCCCTTCGAGCCGATCGCCGACCTCGCGATGGCTGATCGGCTGCGCGACCGGCTCTCCGCCGCGGCGCGCGAACGCTTTATCGTCGAACAGCCCGCGACCGTCGTCGGCTGGGTCGATCGAGTCGCGCGCCTACGCGGCCTGCTCTCCATGCGGCTCCATGGAAACATCATCGCCGCCGGCCGCGGCGTTCCGACGCTGCCGGTCGCCTATCTCGAGAAAGTCACCGACTTCATCAAGCAGATGGAGCTGGCGGCCTGCCTCCGCACCGTCGAAGACGTCGGCCCGGAACTGGCTGAGGCGCTCGAGTCCGCCATCGTCGACCAGCGCCGCCGCGGCGACGAACTGCGCCGCCGCTATTCGGAACTCGGCGAGACCTCGCGCCGAAGTTACCGCATCCTGCTCGAACGATTCGGTCAGTCGCCTCCCCTGCCGATGGCCATCCGCGTGGCCGCGGGCTTCGTCGCACTGCGATTGATCGTGATGGGATTGGCCACGCAGGCGATCCGCCCCTTCCGCAAGACATGGACACTCCTGACCGGCGGCGGAAAGGGCGCCGCGACGGAGCGGTGACGCGCAGGCCGCACCCCGTTTTCCGCTGGAAACCGGGTCAAAAGCCGCTACGCTTGGGTGCGTGGGAATCGTTGACGGTCGTTCGCCCCAGTCCCCCTGGGACGAGCGTCGCCTTAGGAGCAATCCATTTCGCAGCTCATCAGCGAGAGTCACACACGCGCCCACCCGGGCGTCGGGCGCATCGCGCGCTGGAGTGAATCCTTCGAGCGCCATCCGTCGCCGCGACGGCTGCTGACGATCATCGTACTGCTGATGTACCTGCCGACGCTGGTGCTCCCCTTTTTCATCGACGACTACCGCAACCAGCGGCTCATGGGCGAATTTCGCGCGGGCGAGCGCCCCACGCTGGACCTCTATCGCTTTTTCACCAGCAACACCGGCAACGCCGCGGATCGCGCCGCCGGCTACGCCCCCTGGTGGACCTCCGATCGCCTGCGGTTCGAATACCAGCGCCCGCTGACCGAGTGGAGCCTTTACGCCGGCTACCGCATCTTTCCCACGTCGCCCGCGGCACAACGCGCCATCGGCATTGCGATCTATCTGGCCTGCGTGCTGGGCGTGCTGGAGCTGTTTCGCGCCGTCGGCGCGGCGGAGCGCGTCGCCCGCTGGGCCGCGCTCATCTTCGCCGTCGCCTCCTGCCATGCCGTGCCCGTCGTATTCATCGCGGCGCGCTGTGACTTGCTCGCCCTGCTCGCCACGATCGGTTGCGTGCTTTGCGGACTGCGGTTCGGCGAGAACGGCCGCACGCACTGGTCGGCGCTCTGCCTGCTCTGCTACGCCGCGGGACTTCTCTCCAAGGAGGCCGCGTTTCCTTCCTGCGTCGCCTTCCTCTGCGCGGCATGGGCGGCGAATTTGAAGATGCCGGAGTCCGCGCGGCGCGACCATCTCGGGCGTTCCGCCGCGATGTTCCTCAGCCTGGCGCTGATGGCCGGGGCGTGGCTCTACTGGCATCGCTCGGTGGGCGATTCGATCAACGTCACGCCCGTGCTCGATCCGCTGCGCCGGCCGCTCGAATATCTCCGCGAAGCGCCGCTCCGCGTGCTGATCTACTTCAGCAGTTGGCTGCTGCCGATCAATCCGGCGATCTTTTTCTATCACTCGTCGGGACGCGGGCCGCTCCGGATTTACCTGGCCGTGGCCGTCGTGCTGCTGCTGCTGGCGGCGTGGCGGCTCTTCCCGGCGCTGCGGCGCGACAGGACGGCGCGCTGTTTTGCACTCTGGCCGCTGCCCTTTCTGGCGATTCTTGCATGCGCGTTGCCGGACGAGCGGCTGATGATGCTCCCGTCGATCGGCCTCTGCTATCTCGGCGCGGCCTGGCTCTGCGGATCATCAACTCCCCCGACGCCGCGCGCTCGAATGGATCGTTGGGCGCCGCCGGTGCTGTTCCTCATTCTGCCGACGCTCACGTCGCTGGCGACCTCCGCGGTCGTTTACGGGCTTGAGACCCGCGCGGCGCAGGATCTGCGATTTGTGACCGCTGACGCCCAGGCGTCGGTCGTCAAGGCGGCGGCGGCAAGCCAGGGGACGATGATCGACGCGACGGTGATGCAGCGGTTCAACACGCCGCAGATTTTCTTCGTCAACGCGGCCCAGTCGATTCATGCGATCTGGGCGCAGGATCGCGCCGACTGGGTCCTCGGCGCCGGGTCGCCGGCGTTCGATCTGCTCTGCGACCTGCCCGACGTGAAGATCGAAGTCATCGACGAATACACCCTCCGGCTGACGCGCCGCACCGACGCCTTCTTCGACACGCTGCTCGGCAACTTCGCGCTGCCGGCGGGAACGGTCATTCAGGCCGGGCAGGCGTTTGCGTCGCGCGGATTTGAGGTGACGGTCCGCGCGGTGGAATCGGGATTCCCGACCGAGTTGGAGCTTCGATTCCACGCGAAGCTGGCCGATCCCTCCTACTACTTCTGCCACATCACCAACGACGCCCCGCCCGCTCACTGGATTCCGAAGGTGGGCGAACAACGCACCTTCACTGCCTTCGCGAAAGAGTCCTAGTGCCTCGTCTCTATTGAATCTTCGGGTATAGCCTTCGGAGCTTGACCCTCGCGTCGGCGGTGGTGAACTGCCAGTCGATGGTGGCTCGGTTCGTGTTGCGGTCCTTC
>Ga0187894_10004515_pt1 | contig 14881 bp, 10 predicted proteins | sample GBC1701081metaG_FD_136650 | JGI IMG/M metagenome (GOLD analysis project Ga0187894, IMG submission 136650) | White microbial mat communities from a lava cave in the Kipuka Kanohina Cave System on the Island of Hawaii, USA - GBC170108-1 metaG ...
AAGACGGAAATGCGGTAGTGCTTCGAGTTGTACTCGAACGTGCCGTCCGTGACCTCGATGAGGAGTCCGCCGGGCTTGCCGACAACGAGGGGGAGCAGGTCGTGCGACGTGATCAGGTGGGTGTCGATCCCGAGTCGCAGGATGCGCAAGCCCTTGTCGAGATCGTGTTTCCAGATCGGCGTGTTCCACTCGGCGGGACCGCCCTTGAGCACTTCGCCTCCCCAGATGTCGTTCACGAGAATGTCGATGCGGCCGTGCGTGTGTTGAATCCAGTCGGCCAGATCCTTCACTTCGCTGGCATTCAGATGATCGACTGCGCGAGCGATGCCGGTTCCGCCGAGGCGCGTCACCAGTTCGGCGGTTTCCTCGATGGTTTCCGGACGGTCGTAATCCGAGCGTGACGAGCCGGTCGCGCGCGTGCTGCGACCGGTGCAGATGACCGTCGCACCGGACTCCGCGAGTGCTGCCGCAATGCCGCGTCCCGCGCCGCGCGTTGCCCCGGCCACGACCGCGATGCGGTCACGTAGTGCTTGTGGATTGGGATGCCAAGTACTCATGCCGCAGAGTACAGCAAGCACGATGCCGCGTGCGCTGTCCGCGAATCTCGACCGACAAGCTCCACAACCGCTGGCTCGCGCGGACCGTCCAACGGGGCATGCGTTTCCTTGCGGTTGTCATTCTTCTGCTTGGCGTGTCTCTGGCCGCGCAATCGGACACGTCCGAGGCCGAGCGCGTCTCGGCGCGAGCCGTTCAGAGGCTGCGGGACGGTCGCGGAGACGAAGCGTGGACGCTGCTGCGGCAGCGCGTCGACAACACGACGCGCAGTGTTGTGATTCGGGACATCCCGCGGATGGGCGTCAGCCCGGCGACCGTCATCCGGCGACTTCGCACGGAGTCGGACGTCTCGGCCCGGCGTGCGCTGATTCTGGTGCTGGGCGGCTACGGCGCCGAGGACATCTCTCCCGTGCAGCGAGCCTCCGTACGATCCCTGCTGCTGCAGTGGCACGAGCGGGATCCGGATCCTGGCATTCACAGCGCCGCCGAGTGGCTGCTGCGCGAGCGGGGCTACGGAGCGGCGCCCGCGCTGTCGCGGAAGGCGGCAGTCGCCGACCGCCGGTGGTATGTCACCGCGGAAGGCCAGTCGATGGCGATCGTCAGGGGGCCGGCGTCCGTGCGGATGGGATCGCCGGCGGACGAAGCTGGCCGGCAACCCGCGACGGACTCCGCCGCCGAGCCGACGCACACCGTCACCATCCCGCGTTCGTTCGCGCTGGCGACCACCGAAGTGACGGTCGCGCAGTTCCAACGCTTTCTCGATGCTGACCCGGAAGCACGGCGACGCTACCAGTATCCTGACGCGCCGACGCGGATGGCCGACGTCCTCGCGCGCTTCAGTCCGGACGCAGACGCCCCCGTGATCGCGGTGACGTGGTACGAGGCGGCGATGTACTGCAACTGGCTGAGCGCGCGCGAAGGGCTGCCGCCGTCGGAATGGGTGTATCCAGCCGGCGTGCTGGCCGACGGGATGCCACTGCCGGCGGACTATCTCCGCCGCAGCGGCTATCGCCTGCCGACGGAAGCGGAGTGGGAACTGGCCGTGCGTGCCGGGACGTCGACGGCGCGCTTCTTCGGTGCGTCCGACGTGTTCCTCCCGGAGTACGCGTGGTTCGCGCGGCATCCTCCGAAGACGAAAAGTGCTCCCGTCGATCCGCAGGATCCTCAACGCACGTCGCGCGTGGCCAGGTTGAAGCCCAACGACCTCGGCCTGTTCGATGTGTACGGCAACGTGTGGGAATGGACGCAGGACCGCGTCGAGCGATTCCAGACGGCAGACGACCGTGAGGATCGCGAGGACACGACGCTGCGGGTATCCGACCAGGACGCGCGTACGCGCCGCGGCGGCGCCTTTCCGTACGGCGCCGAAATGGCGCGGTCCGCCGGCCGCGGACCCGTCACCAGCCTGCCGACGAACCGTCGTGACAACCTGGGGTTCCGCATCGCCCGCACGATGCGGTAGTCGTCAGGACTCGCCAACGCTGCTGCACCTCGACAGCGCCGCACACCGCGCACAGTCGTTGTCAACGTGATTCGCATGGGGGACACTGATCGTTGGCGATGAGGCGTCGCGTCGTGCGGACACATCGATCGTCGCCAGTCGAGTGGTGAACCCGAGGAACAGTCATGGATCTGAAACTGACGGACAAGCGCGCGCTCGTGACCGGCTCCAGTAAAGGGATTGGCCTGGCCATCGTGACGGCCCTGGCGCGCGAGGGCGCGACGGTCGTCATCAACGGCCGGACGGAAGAGACCGTGTCGGTCGGACGGGACGAGGTCCTGGCCGCGGTGCCGGACGCGAAGATCGAGGCGTTCGTCGGCGATCTGTCCACGGCGTCGGCGGCCGAGCGGCTGGCCGCGCAGGTTCCCGCGGTGGACATCCTGGTGAACAACCTCGGCATCTTCGAAGCCACGCCGTTCGAGCAGATTCCGGACGAGGACTGGCGCCGGTTCTTCGAGGTCAACGTGCTGAGCGGCGTTCGCCTCAGCCGGACGTACCTGCCGGGCATGAAAGCGCGCGGGTGGGGCCGCATTGTCTTCATCAGCAGCGAGAGCGGCATCCAGATTCCGTCCGAGATGATCCACTACGGCATGACGAAGACCGCGCAGTTGGCGGTGTCGCGCGGGCTGGCGGAGTTGTGCGCGGGGACGGCGGTTACCGTCAACGCCGTGCTGCCCGGGCCGACGCGGTCAGCCGGCATCGATGACTTCGTCGCGCAGGTCAGCGGCGGCAAGACGTTCGAGGAGTTCGAGCAGGGCTTCTTCGAGACGATCCGGCCGACCTCGCTGCTCAAGCGGTTCGCCTCCACCGAGGAAGTCGCCAGCCTGGTGGCGTACGTCTGCAGTCCGCTCGCGTCCGCCACGAACGGGGCCGCGCTGAGGGTCGACGGCGGCGTCATTCGCGCCTGCTTCTGATCGCCGCAGCCGGTGCGACGTGTGACCGCCGCCAGGCCCGTCCCGTTCCGCGAACGGCCACCCGTCACTCCGTCACCTCGGCCCTAACCCGGGAACAAGCCGTAGACCTTCTACGTCCAAAGCTCGTAGACTGTCTACGGCTATGACCAAGTCCCCAGATGACAGGCGCCTGGAACTGCTCCAGGGCACCCTCGACATGCTCATTCTGCGGACCCTCCAGTGGGGGCCTCAGCACGGGCACGGGATCGGCCAGGCGATCCGTACGCAGTCCGATGACCTGCTCAAGGTCGAGACCGGGTCGCTCTATCCCGCGCTGCATCGCCTCGTGAAGCGAGGATGGCTGACGTCCGAGTGGGGCGTGAGCGAGGCCAACCAGCGGGCGAAGTACTACCAGTTGACACCTGACGGCAAAGCGCAGTTGTCACGCGAACAGGATCGCTGGTCGCAACTGGTCCACGCGATCGGCCGCATCATGAACCCGTCTCCCGCTGGCCACGAGTAGCGTATGCGGCCCGACGAGCACGATTTCGACGAGGAAATCCGTGGTCACCTGGCGCTCAGCATCAAGGAGCGGATCGAAAGCGGCGACGATCCCGAGGCGGCGCGACTGGCCGCGCTGCGCGAGTTCGGCTACGTCGCCGCCGTCCGCGATTCGATGCATCGCGTCTGGTATAGCCGCTGGCTCGACGCGGCCTCGGATCTCGGGCTGGACATGCGCATCGCCCTGCGGTCCCTCACGCGCGCGAAGGGCCTGGCCACGGCCGTCATCGTCACTATCGCGCTCGGCATCGGCGCCAACGCGGCGATCTTCAGCGTCGTCCGCGAAGTGCTGCTGCGTCCTCTCGTCAACCGCGACGCGGACCGCCTGATCTACATCCGCCAGAGCGCGCCAGGCATCGGCGCCGAGAACCTGACGTTCTCCGTCCCGGAAATCGACGACCTCCGATCGCGCGTCACCACGATCGACGCGTTCGGCGACTTCTCGACGATCGAGTTCACGATGATCGGCTTCGGCGAACCGCGCGTCGTGCGCGCGGGCGTCGTCGACGGGTCGTACTTCGACGTGATGGGCCTGCGGCCCGTGCTCGGCCGCCTGCTGACGCCGTCAGATGATGGACCCGACGCGGCGGGGGCGGCTGTCCTGACGCATCGCTTCTGGACGACGTCGCTGCACGCGGATCCGGCCGTGATTGGCAGGACCGTGCGGCTCGGGACGCGCACGGCCACGGTCGTCGGCGTGCTCGAACCCTCGGTGCCGTATCCGGTCGACACCGAGATCATCGCGAACATCGTCTCCAGCCCGCATCACCTCGGGGCGACGATGGTGACGCAGCGCACGCATCGGATGACCGAGCTCTTCGGCCGGCTCGCGCCGGGCGCGACCATTGACGAGGCGCGCAAGGAACTCGCATCCGTCTACGCGGACATGAGGCGCGCGCATCCCGACGCGTACTCGCCGGGCGCGGACATGCAACTCGAGGCGACGCCGCTTCGCGACCAGATTGCCGCGCCCGCGCGGACAATCCTGATCGTGCTCCTCGCCGCGGCCGCGCTCGTGTTCGTGATCGCCTGTTCAAACGTCGCGAATCTCATGCTGGCGCGGGCGGTGCGCCGCGAAACCGAACTGGCGGTCCGCGCGGCGCTGGGCGCGAGCAGCGGTGCGCTCCGGCGGACGCTGCTCGGCGAAAGCCTGGTGCTTTGCGGCGCCGGCGCGATCCTCGGCGTGCTGATCGCGCGGCCGCTCGTCACGGTGGTCAGCCGCTACGCCGCGCGCTTCTCCGTGCGCGCGAACGACGTCACGGTGGACGCAAGCCTGCTCTGGGTCGGCGCCATCCTGGCGATTGTCGCCGCCGTGGTGCTGGCGTACGTGCCGCGGCTGCCGTCCGCGCAGGCGCCGACCAGGGTCGGGCCGGCGAGCACCGGCGTTCGCCTCACGCCGGGCACCAACCGCCGCCTGCGCGTGTTCGCGGTCACGCAGGTGGCGCTGTCCTTCGTGCTGCTCGTCGGCGCGGGCATGCTGCTCGCCGCGCTCATCGCGTTGCACCGCGTGAACACCGGATACAACCTGCACCAGGTGCTGGCGGTGGACGTCCCGATGCCGCTCGAAGTCATGAGCACGGCATCGATGGAGTTCTTCCATGACGCGTCGCGCCGCATCGCGAAACTGCCCGGCGTGAAGCACGTCGCCGCGGGGAACGTCGTGCCGTGGCGCGACGCCGGCAGGTTCGGCCCGGGCTCGCCGTTTGCCGTCGACGGATATACGCCCGCGGACGGCGAAGAGCGTCCTCGTGGGCGGCTGCGAAACGTGACGCCGGGATTCTTCGCGGCGCTTGGTGTCCCGATCCTGGCCGGCCGCGATTTCACGGACGCCGATCGGCGCGACAGCGAGCTGGTGGTGATCGTGAGCCAGAGCATCGCGCAACGGCTGTTCCCGAACGGCGATGCGGTGGACCGTCACCTGTGGTGGACCGATCCCGTGCTCGGCAAGCCTTCACCGCGGCGCATCGTCGGCGTCGTCGCGGATGCAGACGATGAGAACGTGGTGCCGGGGCCGTCGCTGTCGGTGTATCACCCGCTCCGGCAGATGCCGTTCGCCAATCGCCTGTTCGTACACACCGCGGGTGATCCGTACGCGCTCGTCACGCCGGTGACCCGCATCATCCAGGACATGTCCGCGGAGCAACCGGTGGAACATCCGGCCACGCTCGCGGACGTGCGGGCGGACGCGCTCGCGCCGGAGCGGCTCAATGCCTTTGTCGTGTCCGGATTCGGCGGCGTCGCCCTGCTCATCGCCGTCGTCGGCGTTGCCGGCGTGCTGGCGTTCTCCGTCAACGCGCGGACGCGTGAGTTCGGCGTGCGACTCGCCATCGGCTCGACGCGGCGCGACCTCCTGCTCCGCGTCCTGGCGGAAGGCGCGCTGATCGTCGCGATCGGCATCTTCGCCGGCGTCGTCTTCGGATACGCCTTCGGCCGCGTCGCCGCCAGCTATTTCGAGAACCTGCGGTTACCTGGCGTTACACCCATCCTCTCCGCCGCCGCGGTGCTCGTTGGCGCCGCGATTGTTGCCGCGTTGACGCCTGCGGTGCGGGCCTCACGCGTCGACGTCCTTCAAGCACTCAGATCGGAGTAGGCCACGATGACCGACGATCGGATCACCGCACCGACTTCTCGAAAGCCGCTTCGCCTGTGGCCCGGCGTCGTCGCCGTGGTGTTGCAGTGGGTCGGCTGGCTGTTCGTTCCCCTGGTCATGCCCGATACGGCGGGGACGATGATCCTCGCGGCGTTCGTTCTGGGGATTGTCATCCTCCTCTGGTGGCTGCTCTTCAGCCGCGCGCCGTGGGTCGAGCGATTGGGGGCGATCGCGTTGATGGTCGCGGGCCTGTTCGTCACCCGACGTCTCGTTCACGCGTCCATCGCGAACGGAATGATGGGATTGATGCTGGTGGTCTATTCCATCCCGGTCTTCAGTCTCGCGCTCGTGAGCTGGGCCGTCCTCAGCCGAAGGTTCTCGACGAACGCGCGCCGCGTCTCGATGGTGGCCGCCATCCTGCTCGCCTGCGGCGCGTTCACACTGATCCGGACGAACGGCATTACCGGTGAGGCGGGTTCGGATCTCGAATGGCGATGGACCAAAACGGCCGAAGAGCGGCTTCTCGCACAGGCGGACGACGTGCCCGTCGCACCGCCGGCTGCGTCGACGCCGGCCAGCGACGCGACGACACCTGCCGTGGCGACGGCATCGGATCCGGCGGCGTCCGCCGCGCCCGCGGCGCCGGGTGGCGCGGTTCCTCCCGTGGAAACGGGAACGGCCGCCGAATCCGGCGCCGCTGCCACCGCGCGCGCGGACGCGAACACGCCCGTCGAGAAGGATGCCGACAAGGACGCCAGCAGGGCGACTGACAAGACGGCGGACGCGGACACGGAGCCGGATGCCGTGTGGCCAGGCTTCCGCGGACCGTCGCGTGACGGCGTCGTTCGCGGCGTGAGGATCGAGACCGACTGGTCGCGAACGCCGCCGGTCGAGCTCTGGCGTCGGCCGATCGGGCCGGCCTGGTCATCGTTCGCGGTCCGCGACGGGCGCGTCTACACGCAGGAGCAGCGCGGCGAAGAGGAGATGGTGTCAGCGTATGACCTGAACACCGGACAACCCGTGTGGCGGCATCGCGACGCGGCGCGCTTCTGGGAATCGAATGCCGGCGCGGGTCCGCGTGCAACGCCAACGCTCAGCCGCGGCCGCGTCTACACGCTGGGCGGAACCGGGATTCTGAACGCGCTCAACGCGCGCGACGGATCCGTCGTCTGGTCGCGCAATGCCGCCACCGATACGGGCAGGAAAGTGCCGCTCTGGGGCATCGCGAGCTCACCACTCGTGATCGGCGACCTCGTCATCGCGGCGACCGCCGGCACGCTCGTCGCCTACGAGGCCGCCACCGGCCGTCCGCGCTGGTTCGGTCCGAAAGGCGGATGGGGCTACAGTTCGCCGCAACTCGCGACGATCGACGGCGTCACGCAGATCGTCTTCGTGAATGGTCCTGGCGCGATCGGCGTCGCGCCGGCCGATGGGACGGTGCTCTGGAAACATGCGTGGGCCGGCGACAGCATCGTGCAGCCGGCCGTCCTCGCGGGCGGCGACCTGTTGATTGGCAGCGGATCCGGGATGGAGAACAACAACGGCATGATTCGCGTCACGGTCGCGCACGAGTCTGGCGGCTGGAGCGTGAAAGAACGCTGGGCGTCGATCGGCCTGAAGCCGTACTACAACGACTTCGTCGTCCACAACGGCCTGGCCTTCGGTTTCGACGGAAGCATCCTCGCGTGCATCAGCCTGGAGGACGGCGTGCGCAAGTGGAAGGGCGGCCGCTACGGCCACGGCCAGCTCATGCTGCTGCCCGAGCAGGACGTCCTGCTCGTGCTGTCCGAGGAAGGCGAGCTGGCGCTCGTCAAGGCGACCGCGGATCGATTCACCGAGCTGGCACGCGTCCCGGCTATCGAAGGCAAGACCTGGAATCATCCCGTGCTCGCAGGCGACGTCCTGCTGGTGCGCAACGGCGAGGAAATGGTCGCGTTCCGGTTGCCTCTCGCCGCCCGCTGACGCTCTTACTGACACACGCGCTGACGCCTTGCCGTGACGGTCCGTCAACGGGAGTTGCGCGTGCAAGGTGACTTGAATCGCGGCGCGCAAGAGCGAATACTGTCCAGGCATGACGCAGAAGACATCGACGCGCAAGGCATCCCGGCAGCCGGCGGACGTCTTCGACAGGGTCAGGACCGTTGGCCTCACGTTGCCGGACGTCGAAGCCACCATCAAGTACGACGGATCACCCGTCCTGAAAGTGGGCGGGTGCTTCATGGCGGGCCTGGCCACGCATCACTCCGCGGAACCGGCAACGCTCGTTGTCAGAGTCGCCCCCGAAGAACAGGCGTGTCTGATGGAGGACGCGCCCGACACCTATTACACGACGGACTACTATCAGCACCATCCTGTCGCCCTCGTGCGCCTCGCGCGTCTCACGCAGGACGCGCTGCGCGACGTGCTGTCCGCCTCCTGGCGTTTGACGTTGGCAAAGGCCCGCAAACGGCCGGACAGCTTGTCATCATCTCCTTCTGTGATCGTTGAGGATTCAGGACATCGTTATGATTCGTTCGGTTTCGAGATTGGTGTTGGTCGGACTGCTGGTCTGGTCCGCGGGAACGACCGTATTCGTCCGGTCGGCCGTCGCCGCGGCTGACGCGGCGGTCTGGGTCGCGACGTGGGGCGCGCCTCCCGACCAGGCGGGACCGGCGTTGAAGCAACAGACGATTCGTCAGGTGATTCAGACGAGCGTGAGGGGATCGAAGCTGCGGGTCCGGCTCTCGAATCTCTACGGCGCGGGGCCGGTGACCATCGGTCCCGTGCGTGTCGCCAAATCCGCCGGCGGATCCGCCATCCAGGCGGGCACCGATCGCGCCGTGACGTTTGCCGGCAAGCCGTCCGTCACCATTCCAAAGGGCGGTGACGTCCTCAGCGATCCCGTCACCTTCCACGCCGGCGCGCTGGACGCGCTCGCAATCAGCCTGTATCTCCCGTCGCCTGTCGAGGCGTCGACGATCCACGGCGTCGCCATGCAGACCGCGTTCATCGTCGCGGGAGATTCCACGACCGCCGAGAAGCTGCCGGCCGGCGAGACCGACACGAGCCGCTATTTCCTGACCGACGTGGACGTCGAAGCCGGCGCCGACGCGCGCACCTTCGTCATCGTCGGCGATTCGGTCACGGACGGCGTCGGGTCGAGCGAAGACAAGAACGCGCGCTGGCCGGATGCGCTCGCGGCGCGGCTGCAGCGCGATCCCGCGCTGAAGTCCATTGCGGTCATCAATTCGGGGATCGCCGGCAACCGCATCCTGAACGACGCGGCGGACCCCTTCATCGGCCCCAGCACGCTCTCGCGCTTCGACCGCGACGCGTTGAGCAAGCCCGGCGTCCGCTGGGTGCTGCTGTTGCAGGGGATCAACGACATCAGCGCGAGCAGCGTGCTCACGGACCCCAAACAGAAGGTGTCGGCGGAGCAGATCATCGAAGGCATGAAGACGTTGATCGCCCGCGCGCGCGCCCGGAAGATTCAGATCTGGGCCGGGACGCTCCTGCCGCGCAAGGGCGTGCAGGCGCCCTTCAATTCACCGGAGAACGAGGTGAAGCGGCGCGCCGTCAACGCCTGGATCCGCTCGTCTGGCGCCTTCGACGCCGTGATCGACTTCGAGAAGGCTGTGCAGGACCCGGCGGATCCGGACCGCCAACTGCCACGCTTCGACAGCGGCGATCATCGTCATCCCAACGACGCCGGCTACAAGGCGATGGCCGACGCGCTCGACCTGACGTTATTCACAAAACAGCGATAGCGCGCCCCGCGCGCGTGCGCGCCGATTCTGCTCACGACCCGATCACAGGCCCGAGCGCAGGGCCACGATCGGGTCGATGCGTGACGCGCGTCGCGCGGGCGGATAGGTCGCGAGCAGCGCGACGCTGGTCAGGCCGGCCGCGACGACAACGTAGGTCACCGGATCCATCGGACCGACGCCGAACAGCAACGCCGACAGGACGCGGGTCAACAGCAGGGCCGCGACGATCCCGACACCAACGCCGGTGACCGTCAGCGCGAGGCCGTGACGCAGGAACAGCCGGCGCACGTCGCCGGTCTGCGCGCCGAGCGCCATCCGCGTGCCGATCTCGCGCGTCCGTTGTCCGGCGATGTAGGCAATCACGCCGGAGATCCCCACGACGCCGAGCAGCAGCGCCACGCCGGCAGCAATCGCCAGCATGATCATCGTGAAGGACGTCTGCGCCATCGACACGGCGCGAATGTCATCCAGCGTTTGCACGGAGGCGAGCGGCAGGTTCGGGTTGACGGACCACACGGCCTGCTGCAACTCGCGCACGAAGCCTGGCGTGCCGACGCGGCTCGACCGGACGACGTACGCCATCGAACGCCACTGATAGTACTTCGTGAGCATTGGCCAGTACACGATCGCCGTCGCCGGATGGTTCAGGCCATCGTCCCGCTCATCGCCCACGACGCCCACGATCTCCCGCCACGGCTCTTCGGTGCCGTATCGCACGCGCTTGCCGATCGCGTTCGCGGGCTCCCGCCAGTGCTCCCGCGCGAAGGCCGCGGAGACGACCATGACGGGCCGACGCTCGTAGATGTCGGTCCAGGTGATGGACTGTCCCGCCACCATGCGGTTGCCCATCGTTTCGACGTAGCCAGGCGCCAGGCTCTTGAAGCGCCAGAGCCGCGACAGCGTCCCCTCGGGAACAGGAAAGCCCTCCACCAGGAGTGAATTCCCGTTGTCTTCACCGTCCATCGTGATCGACGAAGACAAGCCGACGGCGGTGACGCCCGGCAGTTGCTCCAGGCGTTGCGCGATCTCGTGATACGTCCGCGCGGCCTGTTCAGCGTCGCGGATGACGTCCTCCGGAATGGCGACACGGAACGTCTGCACCTCCGCGGGCCGCGTGAAGCCGGGCGGGACCTGTCGCATCGCGACAAACGTCCGAATCATCAGACCCGAGACGATCAACAGGACGACCGCAAGCGCGACTTCCGCGACAACCAGCGTGTTGCGCGTGCGATGGCGTCCGGGTGTTTCGGTGGCCGATCGGCCGCCGTCCTTGAGCGCCGTGGCATTCGGCGACCCGAATCGCAGGACGGGCAGCAGGCCGAAGAGGACGCCGGTCAGCACGGACACGACGAGCGTGAACGCCAGCACCAGCGGATCGAGGCCGATCTCGTCCACGCGCGGGAGATCCGTCGGCGCGAGTCGTCGCAAAACGATGATGCCGCCCTGCGCGAGCACCAGCCCGAGCGCGCCGCCCGCGAGTCCCAGCAGCACGCTTTCGAACAGCAGTCCGCGCGCGATGCGGACGCGACTCGCGCCGAGCGCGGCGCGCAGGGCGAGCTCGAGCTGTCGGCCTTCGGCGCGGACCAGGAACAGGTTCGCCACGTTCGCGCACGCGATGAGCAGGACGATACCGACGGTGCCGAGGAGAATCCAGAGGATGCGGCCGATATCGCCGATGACATCCTTCGCGAGCGGCCGGACGTCCGGCTGCAGGCGGAACATGTGGTAACGCTGCGGAAGCAGCGGGATCATCCGTCCCATGTCCGCGTTGGCCTGGGCCAGCGTGACGCCTGGCTTCAACCGGGCGAGCGCCTGGAAGTCGAAGCCGGACATGTCCGCGCGATCAACCTGGATCGGCAACAGCACCGCGGGGTTCGTGCGCAGGAACTTGAAGGACGCCGGCAGCACGCCGATGACCTCGCCAGGCACGCCGTCGATGTCGAGCGATCGACCGATGATGTCGTCCGCGCCGCCGAACCGGCGCTGCCAGTAGCCGTACGTGAGCATCACGCGTAGCGGACTGCCCGGCGTGTCGTCCGCCTTGGTGAAGACTCGTCCACGCGCGGGCTGCACCCGCAACAGCAGCAGCGTGGAGGCGGAAACCGACAGCACCTCCACATGCTCCGGCTCACCACGTCCGGTGATCGACACATCATCCGATTCCCAGGCGCCGACGTCCTCGAAGACCTGCTGGTTGTCGAGATACGTGAAATACGTGCCGGGACCATGGTTGAAGCCGCGGTGCGACAGGCTGACCAGCCGATCGGGCTCATCGAAGGGCAGTGGCTTCAACAACACGCCGTAGACCACGCTGAAGATGGCCGTCGTTGCGCCAATCCCCAGCGCAAGTGTGAAGATGGCCACGGTGGCAAACCAGGGTTGCTTCCGTACCATGCGCGCGGCGTACCGCAGATCGTGCGCGAGGCTCGTCAACCCGCGTTCCTGGGGCGCGCCAAGCGTGACGGGCGGCGGCGCATGCGACTGTCGCAGCGGCGCCATGTGCTGCGCGAGGACGTCCTGACCCTTGAACTCAGATAGCGTCAACGCCGTGGCTTGTTCGGGCGTTGCGCCACCAGCCACCAGCTCCTGCCAGCGATCGTCGAGGTGCTGTGAGAGCTCCTCGACGATCTCGTTCTCGCGGGTCGGCGAGAGCCGCAGCGACGACAGCCGCGCGCGTACGTGCTCGGCCCAGTCAGACATGTTCGCCTCCAACCACGCGCTGCACCGCGTCCACGAACGCGGCCCACGTCTTCTTCTGCTGCGCCAGCACGCGCCGTCCTTCCGGCGTGACCTTGTAGAAACGGCGACGTCGTTCGTCCGGCTTCTCGACCCACGTCCCCGTGATCCAGCCGCGCTCTTCGAGGCGATAGAGCAGCGGATAGAGCGAATCGATGTGGAACGTGAGTCGGCCGCCGGAGCGCGTGTGGATCAATTTGCTCAGGTCGTAGCCGTGTCGGGGCCGCGCGTCCAGCAGCGAGAGGATGAGCAGCTCCGCCGAGCCGCGCTTCAGTTCGCGGTCGAGCGCACGGGTATCGATATCTGTCATGAACAGATAGTATGTGAGCAGTTATCGAGACGTCAAGGCGCGGGGCGCGCCGCGGCGCTAGCCTTCGTCGAGCACGATGTCCCAGACGCCCGTGAGAGGGGCGGCGTCTTTCTGTTCAGGGGACGGGCCGAATGGCACGATCAGGCGGTTCCTGTTGGCCAGGGCGGTGTGCAGGAAGCGGTCGGCGTCGTTCAGCGGCTCGCCGGCGAAGTACATCTGCGTCACCAGACGGTTCGTGCGGCCGGTGATATCGAAGTGGATGTGCGGCGCGCGCATCACGCCGGAATCTTCGGGATACGCGCCGGGCTTGATCGTCCGGAACCGATAGCGGCCCTCGTCGTCGGTCGTCAGGACGGCGAATCCTTCGAAGTTCGGATCCAGAGGCGCCGTATTCCTGTCGCTGGGATGCGTGTAGCGCCCGTGCGTGTTGGCCTGCCAGATCTCGACCTTGGCGCCCGACACGGGCTTGCGGTGGCGATTGATGATGCGCCCCATCACGTCGATGACCTGCCCCGCGGCACGTCCCGGCTTGCCGGCGATCATCGTCAGATCCGCGTCCTGGTCCAGCGGCTTCACGACAGGATAGAAGGGGCCGAGAATCTGCGCCGGTGTCCGGCGGATGGCCTGCTGCGCGATCGCCGGGGACGCCGTCGCCGCCAGAAGGACGCCACCCACACCGGACAGCCGCAGCAGGTCTCGACGGGAAAGAGGATCGCCAGCACGCATCGGCACGCTCCAATTCGTCAGAAGGCGCCATTCTATGCCCGACGCGAGGGCAACGCTATCGCGGCGTCAGCGGACGCGCGGACGCTCGGCCGCGGACGTCTGCGGGCCGTCTTCGTAGAATCGGGCCATCAGATCGAACCGGCCGCGCACGAGCGGCGATTGCATCGGTTCGTAGGCCGCGATCTCCTTGCCGGCGTCGCGCAAGACGATGCGATACGGATGATTCAGCCGCTGCGTCAGGTGATACCACGCGACCGTCTCCGCCACATCGTCATGCCAGTTGCTGCTGCCGTAGAGTGACGCGAACGGCGTCCGGCGCAGCGCCGCGTAGACCGCGTCCGCGCGAGCGATCGGCAGGACCTCGCCCGTCGCCCGGTACTTGACGCGTTCCAACAGCGGATCGCGATACGCGGACGCGATCGTCGTCCGATCCTGCCAGACATCTTTGGTGAAGGCCGTCGCGGGCGCGCCGTCCGCGGGCTGCGCGCCGAGGCGTGCCGCTGGCGTGAGTCCCAGGCTGGAGTCGACGACGTGCGTGGCTTCGTGGAGGATGACGTAGACGATGGCGTCGAGCGAGCCGGCGTCGATGGACACGGTCCGCGTGGACCCGGCGGCGTCGAAGCAGGTCCGCTCCTTCTGCGTGAGGAACTCGGACACCGTCTCGCCAAGAACCGACGCGCGGATCGTGATGTCGAAGAGTCGATACGGCTCCGTCGGGTTGACGGTCGACGTCAGCGCCGTGTTCGGCATGCCGTCGAGGAAACTGATGCTGCGCAGCCGCTCGCTCAGGACGCGGCGATGCAGCGGCGGCAGCGCCGCGAACGCGGCCGAGAGCTTGACGCGTTCGGCGGCCGTCAGCGTGTGGGCAGTCGGCGAGCCGAGTCCGGCCTCCGCGAACATCTTCAGGACGCTGGCGGGCGTGTCCGTGATGCGGGCGTCGAGCGCCGACGCCGGGTCGAGCGCGTAGCGGCGAAGCGTGTCGGTGCGTTCCGCTGGTGATTGTTCGGCCGTCATCGCCACGACGGAGCGTGCGAAGGACGCGGCGGTGCAGGCGACGAGCAGGACGGCGAGAGCGGATGACAACAGACGCATGGCGCAACAGATCCTGGTGTAGCGGGGCTTGCTGTATCAGATCGGGGGCTAGCTGTGAATGTCAAAGAGGTTGTTCATCTTAAGCCGCCTCTTGGAAACGCGTCCATGGCGAGCGCCGGCCGAGGCTCACATGGGGACGCCGGTGGTTGTAAAAGCGCAGATACGGCGCGA
>Ga0187894_10004517_pt1 | contig 14878 bp, 12 predicted proteins | sample GBC1701081metaG_FD_136650 | JGI IMG/M metagenome (GOLD analysis project Ga0187894, IMG submission 136650) | White microbial mat communities from a lava cave in the Kipuka Kanohina Cave System on the Island of Hawaii, USA - GBC170108-1 metaG ...
GCGCACGCTGCTCATCACCAGCAGCCAGCCCGCGGAAGGCAAAACGACGACCAGCGTCAACACCGCGATCTCGCTGGCCCAGACCGGCGCCGCCGTTCTGATCGTTGACGCCGACCTGCGCCGACCGCGCGTGCACAGAATCTTCAACCTGAAGAACAACGCCGGGTTGAGCAATTATCTGGCCGGTGAAGGCGACCTCGCATCGCTGGTTCAGATCGCGATGCCGAATCTTTACGTGCTGCCGGTCGGGCCGCTCCCGCCCAATCCGGCTGAGTTGCTCGGCTCGGCGAAAATGAAGCAGGTGATCGAGACCCTGTCGGCCAATTTCGATTACATCGTGATTGATTCGCCGCCGGTGTCGTCGTTCGCCGACAGTCTGATCCTCTCGGCGCTGGTCGAAGGCGTGATCATCGTCGTCAAAGCCAGAACGACCCCGCGTGAAATGGCGCAGCGGACAAAGGCGCACCTGCAGTCCGTCGGGGCGAAAATACTGGGCGTCGTCGTGAATCAGATCAAACTGCAGCCCCACGATTATTACTACTACTCGACCTATTACAGCCGTTACTATTACGGCGACGGCGGCGGCGACGGCGACGGCAAAGAGAAGAGCGATAAAGCGTAGCAATGATTGGACTGCGACGTTTCTGTAATCGTGATTTTCAGTTTTGCCAGCGCCAGCGTCCGGCGCCTACCCCGCCTGCCTCCCTATTTCCGGAATCTATCGCCACAGCTTTTTCCAGACCTTCGCGTTGAAGAGTCAAAATAGATAGATTTCCGCAAGAGCCAGGCGACAGGAATTAGAAGCTGCCTCGACACGAGGTTTCCTTTATGGTTTGAGACGGAAGGGGCGAAGTCCGCTCGAATTGTCTCAAATCTCAAATCCGGAATTTGAAATGACGCCATGTGCGGAATTTTCGGTATCGTCACAACAAATCCGCGAGCTGAATTGATCGAACCGATCAACCGCGCCGTCCGGGCTTTGGCGCATCGCGGCCCCGACGACCACGGAGTCGAATTCATCAGCGACGAGCGCGCCGGGCCGACCGTAGCTTTCGCGCATCGCCGCCTGTCCATCCTCGATCTTTCTCCGGCCGGGCATCAACCCATGCGCGATGAAGCGACCGGCAATTGGATTACCTACAACGGCGAGGTCTTCAATTTCCGAGACGTCCGTCGGGAACTTGAAACGCGCGGATTGAGGTTTCGATCCGAGAGCGACACCGAGGTTTTGCTGAAAGGCTTCAGCGCGCTGGGCAAAGACGCAATCGCCGGTTGGCGAGGGATGTTCGCGTTCGGGGTCTGGAACGCCCGGCAGCGCCTCCTCACGCTCGTTCGTGATCGTCTGGGGATCAAGCCTCTCTACTATTACCAGGACGGCGACACGTTCATCTTCGCGTCCGAAATTCGCGCGTTGCTTGCCACTGGGGCGCCGCCGCGCGAAATCTCGCCGTCCGCCCTGGACAGTTATCTCGCCTGCGGTTCGGTCGAGCAGCCGCTGACGATCATCGAAAACGTCCACACCGTCCTTCCCGGCCATATCCTGACGTTCAAAGACGGACGCGTTCACACCGAAGCCTACTGGGAATTGCGCGCCAGTACGCAAAACAACGCTCAAGACGAACGCGGCTTGATCGAGGAGATCGGCGCGTTGCTCGCGGATTCCGTAAAACTGCGGCTGGTCTCTGACGTTCCCGTGGGCGCTTTTCTGAGCGGCGGAATTGATTCAAGCTCGGTGGTGGCGCTGGCGCGCCGCGGCTCCAACAGCCCGATTAAAACATTTTCGGTCTGTTTCAAAGAACGGGAATTCAGCGAGGCTGTTTACGCCGAAAAGATCGCGCGGCTTTACGGCGCCGACCATCATTCGATTCCGGTCACGGGAGATGAAATCCTCTCCCGCCTGCCAAGGGCTTTGCGCGCGATGGATCAGCCTTCGATAGACGGCGTCAACACGTTTATTGTTTCCCAGGCGGCGGCGGACGCGGGATTGAAAGTCGCGTTGTCGGGACTGGGCGGCGACGAGGTGTTTGCGGGTTATCGCTTCTTCCGCGCAATCGCGCGCGACGAGCGGCTGCGAAATCAGGTGAAGGCCGTGCCTCTCGGACTGCGCAAGGCCGCCGCATCGGCCATCGGAGCGGTCGCCGCGAATAACCGCACGGCCAAGTTAAGCGCCCTGCTGCGTAGCGATCATCTCAATGAGCATTCGGTAAAATTGCATCGCACGTTGTTCACCGCCGAGCAACGCCGCGAGTTACTGCTCGCGAACGGCCGCGCGGCGCCCGCGCTTGAGAAATGGAATGATCGCCAAACATCCAACTGCGCAGCCGCCGACCCGGTGAATCAGGCCTCGGCGTTGGAGCTGGGTGGATATTTGAGCAACACCTTGTTGCGCGACACCGACTCGATGAGCATGGCGCACGGTCTGGAAGTCCGCGTCCCGCTGATCGATCACAAGATCGTTGAAAGAATGCTTGCCGTTCCTGGCCGATTGAAATTGCGCCGGAACGAGCCGAAATGGATGCTGGTCGACGCCGTGGGCGATCTGCCGCGAGAGATCATTGACCGCCCGAAGCGGGGATTCGAGCTGCCTTTTAAGCACTGGCTGACCGGCGCGTTGCGCGACCAGATCGAAGGCGCGTTGCGACAGCCGCAACTGACGGGCCTTTTGGACGCCGCCGCGATGCGGGAAGTATGGAGCAATTTCCTGAAGGGGCGCCTCACGTGGTCGCGGGTCTGGAGCTTTTACGTGCTGGGGGAATGGGCGAGACTGAACCTGTAATGCCGACGGAAAACACCGAGACGGTTAATCGCTTCACGCCTCATCTGGTGATAGAGCCACGCGGTTACTGGTCGTCGTTCAACCTGCGCGATCTGTGGCGTTATCGCGAGCTGTTCTACTTCCTCACCTGGCGGGACGTAAAGATACGCTACAAACAGACCGTGCTGGGGGCGGCGTGGGCCGTCATTCAGCCGGTCTTCAACATGATCCTTTTCACTTTCATATTCGGCAAAGTGGCCAATGTGCCTTCGGACAACATCCCTTATCCACTCTTCGCCTTCGCCGCATTGTTGCCCTGGACGTTTTTCTCAAACGCCATCGCAATGGCGGGCGCCAGTCTGGTGGGCAATGCCCATTTGATCACCAAAGTCTATTTCCCGCGAATGATTATCCCGGCGGCGGCGGTGCTGGCGGGACTGGTTGACTTCGCGTTCGCATTCGCGGTTATGGCCGTGTTACTTGCCTGGTACCAGGTTCCATTAAGCTTCAACCTGGTTATGTTACCGGCGCTGGTAATCCTGACATCAGCGCTCGCTTTTGCGACGGGCACATTACTCTCTTCTTTGAACGTAAAGTACCGTGACATTCGTTACGTTATACCGTTTCTGACCCAATTCTGGATGTTTGCTACTCCGATTATCTATCCGGTGAGCATGATACCGCGGGAATACCAATGGATTTTTAAGCTCAATCCCCTGACCGGGATCATCGAAGGTTATCGCGTGGCTTTGCTCGGCGGGGTGAACCATACCGGGTTTGATTGGGTCGCAATCGGGTTTTCGGCTCTCGTCACGCTGTTCTTGCTGGCTTACGCCGCGCGCCATTTCCGCAGCACGGAGAGGGTTTTCGCCGACATCATCTGAACAAACTGCGCAGGTACGGTACCGGCGCAACGACCTACTCTTCATCATGTCCGCTCCCTTCGCAATCAAAGCAGACGGCGTCTCGAAGCTCTATCATCTGGGCGAACGCGCTCAGTACGGCAGGACGTTTCGTGAAGCCATTGTTGATTCATTCAACCGCATCAACCCGCTCTCCCGCTTCCGGAACAACGGAAGGGCGAACGGCCACGCGGATCTATGGGCGCTTAATCAAGTCAGCTTCGAGGTCCGCCCGGGTGAAGTCGTCGGGATCATCGGGCGCAACGGGGCGGGCAAAAGCACGCTCCTCAAAATCCTGTCGCGTATCACTGAACCGACCAAAGGGCGCGCGGAGATATACGGCCGCGTCGGCAGTCTGCTGGAAATAGGCGCCGGGTTTCATCCCGAACTTAGTGGGCGGGAAAATATCTACCTCAACGGCTCGATCCTGGGTATGACCCGCCGAGAGATCGAAAGCAAATTCGACGAGATAGTGGCTTTCGCGGAGCTCGAGCGGTTTATTGACACGCCGGTCAAACGTTACAGCAGCGGCATGTACGTACGCCTTGCCTTCGCAGTCGCTGCTCACCTCGAGCCTGAAATATTGCTCGTTGACGAGGTCCTGGCCGTAGGGGACGCCGCGTTCCAGAAAAAATGTCTCGGTAAGATGAGCGGCGTGGCGAAGCATGGCAGGACAATCCTGTTCGTCAGCCACAATACGGCTGCGTTACTCAACCTGTGTGATCGTGGCATTCTGCTGGAAAAAGGCTCCCTGGTTGAAGACGGAGAGATCGAGCCTGTTATTCAAAAGTACCTTAAAGGTCTTCGCACGACTACCCCGTGGGACTTATCCGGTTATAGTGACCGTCAGGGACGCGGAAGAGTCAGGTTTACCCGCGTGCGTTTTGAAGATGAATCCGGCGCCGCGATTGAACACGGAGTTTCAGGGGAGCCGCTGGTCGTCGCATTGGATTATGAATCGTCTGACAATCGCCCCCTGCGGAATTGCCGCGCGTCGGTGGTGTTTTTCGACGGACTGGGCCAAGCGCTGTTCAATTGTGTGAGCGAGCTGGTTATCCAGGATCCGCTTACATTGCCGCCTTCGGGCACGATCCGCCTCGTCATCCCGCGTCTTCCATTGAGCCAGAATCAATACGTCCTGACGCTGTTTTTGGAAGTGAACCGTGAGATCGAAGACTGGATGCATAGTGCGATTGAGCTGGATGTCATTGACGGAGATTTTTACGGCACGGGCAGGCTGTACCCTGACGGGTGGCGAGGAAGAGGGGTGTTGGTTCCACACCGGTGGACTGTCGAGAGTAAGTAAGGTGGTTGATTCAACGCTCACCGCAACAATCCGCGAACTCCCCCCGGCTCCCGACGGACACTGGGAATGGCCCTGGCTTGCGGATGTTGACGGCCTGCGCGACCAGGCTGACGTTCTCAATCTACCCAAAATCAGCGTCATTACTCCCTCATACAATCAAGCCAGGTTCATCGAACAGACTATACGCTCGGTTTTGCTTCAGGCGTATCCGAACCTCGAATACATCATCATTGACGGAGGCAGTTCCGACGGCAGTGTCGAAATTATCCGGAAGTACGACCCCTGGCTGGCTTACTGGGTGAGCGAGCCGGACAAAGGGCAAAGCCACGCGATCAACAAAGGTTTCGAGCGCGCCACGGGAGAAGTGCTTTGCTGGCTCAACAGCGATGATTATTACCTGCCAGGCGTTCTGCTGACTGTGGGCAGGATGCTTGCGGAGGGCGCGGGCAATTATGTTCTGACCGGCCATTGCCTGAAGGTTTATCAGGATGGCAGACCGGCAGTGAAAATCGAAGGACGTTATGAAAATCGCCGCAGACTGTTGCAGTTTTGGAAAGGCTATCAGATGCATCAGCCGGCGACGTTTTGGCGCAGAGAAGTGTTTGAAAAAGTAGGTTGGTTGGACGAAGAGTTACATCTGATTATGGATTTCGATTACTGGGCGCGGATCTCCAGGCATTTCGATTTTGTGAATGTTGATTGCGCGCTGGTTTGTTGTAACTACCACGCGGATGCGAAGACGGGCGATGATTACAAGCAATATCACGCCGATCTGAAGAGATATGCCAGCCGCTACTGGGGATCAAAACTTTCAGCGGAATTCTGGCGCCTGCGACTTTCAATGCTGAGCCATTTCAATATTCAACCGATTAAGAGAGAAGCTTCCAGGCTAATCAAGCAAGTGATTCTTCGGAGTTAACGGGATTGATTACCGCTGGCGGCCCTCCCAACATTTCAGTCGTCATTCCGGTTTACAACGGAGAGAAAACGGTCGTCCAAACCGTAGAATGTCTGCTACGGCAGAGTTGCAGGCCTGATGAGATAATTGTCGTTGATGATGGCTCGACCGATGGCACGCGAGAGGCGCTCCGCAAGTTCGATCAGCGAATCAAGCTGCTGGCTCAACCCAACAGCGGCCCCGCTTCGGCTCGCAACCGTGGAGTGAAAGCCGCAAAAAGCATGTTCGTCGCCTTCACCGACAGCGATTGCCTGCCGGACAAGGATTGGCTCTTCAATTTGTCACTCGGTTTCGATAATGAGCGAATAGCGGGCGTCGGCGGCGCTGTCAGAAGCGCCATTCGGGGGTTGACTGGCGAATATGTGGACGCTGTCCGGTTATTAGACCCGCAGCCTGACAAGGATGGCGCCATACCTTACCTGATTACCGCAAACGCGTGTTTTCGCCGGGAGGCGCTGATCGAGGCGGGGTTGTTCAACGAACGTTTCCGCAAGCCTGGCGGGGAAGAGCCTGATCTCTGTTTCAGGATCAGGCGGTTAGGGTACGAGTTCAGGTTTGTGGAGCAGGCCCTGGTTCATCACCACCATCGTCAAACCATAAAGAGCTTTCTGAAAACCATCGCGAATTATGGCGAGGGGTTATACGTCCTTGGCCGATTGTGGCCAGACTACCATATCGAAAGCCCGCTGAGAGGTTTGATAAGGAAGCTGGTTGCGCTGCGACCGGTCATTCAGCGCATTCCGGGATACGCTGCGCGGTATGGATTTTCCAGAGCCGTCTATTTTTCGCTGCTCGATTATTTACGACAGGTAGCCCTACTTTCAGGTTATTTACGAGGTAGAAGGCGTGAAGCCTAAGGTGAGCGTAATCATCCCCGCATATAACGCTGAGAAGTATTTGGCCGAAACTGTCTGTAGTGTTCTCGATCAGAGTTACGACGATTACGAGGTCATTGTCGTTGACGACGGGTCGAGCGACGGGACGTTGGGCGTGGCCAGAAGCTTCGAACCGCGAATCAGAGTGTTGCCCAAGTCCAACGGCGGGCCTGCTTCGGCTCGGAACCTGGCGATCAGGAACTCGCGGGGCGATTACATAGCCTTCCTTGACAGCGATGATCTGTGGCTGAAGGACAAGCTGGAGAAACAGGTCGCCTTACTGGAAAAGGATCCAATGGCCGGTCTGGTTTACGGTGAAGCATTGATGTTCACCGGGAATAACGGCGAGATAAAAATCAGAGACAGGATCGGCTTTACGTTGGAGCCTTCATTCCGCTCGCTGCTATTTGGCGATTACATCCCAAACTCCACGGTCATAATTCGCCGCTGCTGCACTGATAAAGTCGGCTTGCTAAACGAAAGCAGAGACCTGATCGGAGTTGAAGATTATGAATATTGGATGAGGGTGGCCAAGCATTTTACTATGGTTGGGGTTCCACAGCCTCTGGCCTATTACCGTATTCGCGAAGGCAATTTGATGGGAGATGGGAGCGACATCAATAAAGGGCTGGATCTGTCTATCGCCGCAATCCGCGAAATAGAACGGCTGTATCCGGATTTGTGGGAAGAGTATCAGGTTAACCGTAAAATGTTGCTCGCCAGGTTACACGTTAGAGCCGGATTTGCCTGGAAGCGAAAGGGGGCCTGGAAGCAGTGCGCGATCAAATTCAGAGAGGCTTTAAGCCACAGCTCGAATCCAAGGGTCTTCCGGTGGATGGCTGCGGCGACGTTGCTGAAACGCTGGTCGTGAAGTAGCGGAAGTTACTGTGAAAATTACTTTCGTATTACCAATGTACCTTGATAGCCCGTCGGGAGGCTTCAAGGTGGTTTATGAGTACGCGAACCGGCTTCAGGAACGCGGGCATCAGGTTTCGGTGGTTCATCCGCGAAACCTGGGGCCACGGCATGAAGTTAAAGAGATGGTTAAAAGTATCCTCTGGGGCGCCAGGTTGAAGCTGAAGCATCGTCCGCTGATTCCCTGGATGGGCATTCACCCTGGAGTAAACCTGGCTTTAGTCCCCGATCTTCGCGAAGAATTCATACCTGACGGGGATGCGATTTTCGCCACTGCATACCAGACAGCCTTTTGGGTTAATGATTATGGCAAAAGAAAGGGCGGCAAGTTTTATCTGATCCAGTCCTACGAAGATTGGAATGGCCCCGAGGACGAGGTTCGTAAAAGCTGGCTTTTGCCTTTACACAAGGTGGTCATATCGCAGTGGTTGATGAATATGGCTCTCCAGTATGGCGAGGAAGATAGAACCGATTACATACCCATCGGACTTGATCTCACACATTTCAGAATCACAGTCCCAATAGACAAAAGAAAAACACCCCGTGTAGGCATGCTTGCCCATCCGAACGAGAATAAAGGCATGAAGGACGGCATCGCCGCACTTGAAATAGCGCGGGCCGAGCTACCTGATTTGCAAGCCGTGTTATTCGGAACTCATCCGCGCAGTGCGGGCATACCCGAATGGGCTGAGTATGTGTACCGCCCGTCTTCTGAGCAACTCGTGGAGCTTTATAACTCGTGCCAGGTTTTCCAAAATCCCAGTTGGGCGGAGGGATGGGGGTTGCCCGCGGCGGAGGCCATGGCCTGCGGATGCGCGCTGGTGTCAACGGCCAACGGCGGTGTAAATGAGTTCGCGGCTAACGACAGATCGGCGTTGCTTGCTCCGGTCAAGGCCATTGGCGAGTTGGCCAGGCAGTCGCTGCGATTGTTGCGTGACGAGAAATTGCGGCGCCGCATTGCGCAAGATGGGAATAAGCAGGTTCAACAATTCACCTGGGATCGCGCGGTAAATTCCCTTGAGAAGTTGCTGGTTGATAACACAGGTACTGTACCAATCTCGCGTGGTCTGATTTAGGTCGCTAATTGGGTTTGAACAATGCCGCAGCCGCTGGTTTACGTGATCGTGCTCAACTACAACGGCCGTCGTTGGATCGAAGCCTGTATCGGCGCGCTGCTCAAAACACGCTACAAAAACTTTCGCATTATTGTGATGGACAACGCCTCCGGCGATGGGAGTGTTGAGATTGTTCGATCCAGGTACCCACAGGCGCAGGTAATGGTAAACGAGCGCAATCTGGGTTTTTCTGAGGGTAACAATATTGGCGTCTGTGAGGCTTTGGCGCGTAACGCGGATTACGTTGTATTACTAAACCCTGATACGAGGGTGGAACCCGATTGGCTGGGGGAATTGATAGCTATCGGAGAGGCTGAAAGCGAAGTGGGGATTCTGGGCGCGGTTCAGCTTGAATATGACGGCGCCGAATTCAATAGCTGGACAAAAACCGCGATGCGCCAGTTCCTCGGTGAGTTGAAGCAACCGGATTGCGCGCGCGCCTGGATATCCGTGGAATGGGTCGAAGGCGCATGCTTTGCCGTTAAACGCAGAGTCTTCGAAGATATTGGCCTGCTCGATCCTATCTACTTCGCATTTTATGAGGAGATTGATTTTTGCCGCCGCGCGGCGTCTTACGGCTATGGAATCGCTCTCGTCCCGCGCAGCCGCATACACCATTATCGCGGCGGAAGTTGGGAGGCGGATTTATCGATCAAGCGCGAGCGTGATTACCGCTGTGATCGCAGCCAGTTCATTTACGCTTCAACAGACCCGCGCAGCTCCATTCTTCACAATCTGTGGCGGTATTTCATAACTCTGGGCGCAAAATTCAAAGGCGCGATGAGGAGCTTCAGTCTGATCCGCCTGTTCGACCTGATCCGAATTCAGATTGATTTGATAGTTATCTCAGGCTCTATTGTCGGTAAATGGCGGCGTGATCGCGCGCGTTTGGCGTCTGCAAAATGAGCGGCATCGAAATTTCAATTGTGATCCCAACCCGCAACCGGAGTGAGGATTTAAGAGCGTGCCTGCGAGCGTTGGCCGCGCAGGATTTCCCGCGCGAGAAATATGAAGCGATTGTCTGCGACGATGGATCGGAAGAAGGCATAAGCAAGGTGATTGATGAATTTCGACAGACCAGCTTCGACCTTCGCTATTTCGGGCAGGAGCAGAAAGGCCCCGCCGCCGCCCGCAACTTGGGGATTCGCAATGCGAGAGGAAATATAGTCGCAATGACCGACAGTGACACTCTGCCGGATCGGTCGTGGCTGAGAAAGTTGTATCAGGCGTTGATGAACAACCCCGACGCGGTTGCGGTCGAAGGCCAGGTCTACGCGGCCAATGAAGGCGAATTCGATCCGCTCGGCGAAGGGCCGGTGAATAAATCAGGCGGAGTTTACTTGACCTGCAACTGCGCGTATCGCCGTGAAACGTTGGTCGAGGTCGGCGGCTTCGATGAGACATTTCCTTACCCCGCGTTCGAAGACACTGAGCTGGCCGCGCGCGCGCAACAGATCGGACGCATTGTTTGGGAGCCGGAAGCGGTGGTCATTCATCCTCAACGGCCTTTGACTTTGCGGGCCGTGATGAAAAAGCTGAGACACTGGGAGTATGTTCTGCTGATGGGAGACAGGTATGGTTACCTGGCCTGGAAACGGTATCCGGTGAAATACCCCGGCTTGCGCGTGGCGATACTCTCGGTTGTGGCGCTGCCTGTAGCCAAGTTCAAAACGGCGCTGAAGTGGATTGGGCGGAAGCCTAAAGAAGCCATGAAACTGTTCTTGTTCGGAGTGATCGAAAGTTTGGGAGCGATGGCGCTAGTCGCGCCCATGGCGTTATTTGGCAGGCGTCAGGAGCGGGTTGATAGACGGAAATATCTGTGAACGTGTGGTATTGATGAGTGAGGCCCAGAATGTCACTTGCCAGCCGGTTTCCCCTTCGGTCTATATAGTTGTTTTGAACTACCGGATGCGCGAACAGATAATTAACTGTGTCAGGTCGTTACTGCAAATCGGTTATCCAAATTATCGGATCGTAGTTGTAGACAACGGCTCGAACGATGACATTGAAGAGGCCATCAGGCGCGAGTTCTCATCTGTTACTGTAATCCAAACGGGCGGCAATTTGGGCTATACAGGAGGTAATAACGCCGGTATCAGGTATGCGCTCGATAATGGCGCGGAATATGTGTTGATCGTCAATCCGGATACCGTAGCGGTCAATCCGCGATTTGTTGGCGAGATGGTCGTCCATATGGAATCTCACCCTGAGACCGGGATAGCGGGGCCGAGGGTGTTTTTACGGGCGAGGGAGAGCGTTCAAAACACCGTTCTATTCGCCCCCGGATTGTGGCGCAATATGGCGCACTGGCTCCGATACCGAATCGCCCCGAAATCGCTGGAGTTTTCAGGAAACGAGGTAGTTGAAGCGGAGACTCTAAATGGCGTCTGCCTGCTTATCCGCGCGGAATGCCTGCGTCAGATAGGCCTGTTCGACGAAAACATCTTTATGTACATAGAAGACGCGGATATGGATTACCGCGCGCGCGCAAAAGGCTGGCAGGTTAAGTACCTCCCGGTTGACAGCGTGATTCATTTGCAGAAACAGGAAGGCTACCACATGACCGGGATGGTCAACTTTCTGCTCAAGCGTAATTCTGTCTATTTCCTTTGCAAAATCGGCAAGAGGTTCGATGCCTGGAGCTACGCGGCAATTTCGCTGCTGCTGTTAGTGATCCAGGGCGCTTTTACCTTTAACTTTAAAGGGGTCGCTGAATACCTGAGTTTTACCAGAAAGCTTGCGGTCGCTTACCATCGTGTTCTATTTGGTTATAAACCGGACGAACATTTCGGCCCGCCTTTTACTCAATGGCGGCGGTGACCAAAGCCCTCAATGGAACTTAGAATTAAGCTGAAGATTGCGCAAATAAAAACCATATGGCGTCAACAAGGCCGTCCGAGGCCGGCGAAGCCTGTGGAGGGCCGCGGCTTTGACGCAGCTTTCCCAGTTTTGCATCCGCAAAAAATGCAAAACTGGGAAAGCTGCGTCAAAGCCGCGGCCCTCCACAGGCTTCCGCCATTTCAGGTCGCTGATTTCATTCGAGTTCAATTTGCGCACGCTTCAATTAAGTTGTTGTTTCTGGCTTTATTTTCGGCTTCGGCGGCGGGTCAAGCTCCTTTGGCTGTTGCTGATGAAATTCGCGAAGAGGCGCTACGGAGTAATCAGAGTAGCATTGGACGGCCATTGCCGCTCACCGGGCATTGGAATCTGGGTCAAGGAAAGAACGGGTTCAGTCCCAGTTATCAAATGAAGATGATTGAACAAGGACATCACCTGCTGCCATGGTTTCTGATGCCGGATGTCCACGCCAACCCGGAGGATCCGCACTGGATCAATTACTACGAAGCTCCTATCAAACGCGCAGCCGAGTTGAAACTGCCGATATCTTTGGTCAGCACGCAGTGGGAGGCGATGCTTTCTGTTGATGACAAATACGTCAAGCTGCCGCCGGATCAGAATCCGAACGTCGTGACTTCCGGCGGTAAAGTGCGGCGCGAGGTGTCGCCGTTCGGGCCTGTGGCCGTCTGGCGCGAGGTTGGGTTGAAGTGGGCTTCCAGCCCGATGATGAAAAAATTGCAGGAATGGTATACCGATCCCCCGCTTCTGTTATTCGTCTCGAACAACGAGCACGTAAAGCTGCAATGGGTGAAGGTTGAGGAGGATCGACGTTACGTCAAATTATTTGGGCATGGGGGCGCCGATGACTTCAAACGAAAGGCGGTCGCCGACGGGTGGATCGAGCGTTATCGCGCATTGCAGAACGGCATCAAGGACGGGCTTGTCAATCCGCGATGGAAAGAGCGCGCGCTGTTTATCGGATACGACGCGTTCGGGCCGGCGCATTTCGGGCGGTGGGCCGGTTGGATGGAGTACGCGCTTTACAGCCGTGGGCGCATTAATCCGTGGCCCTTGGCCTGGGATGGAGGCTCACCTTCGTTTTACGTTTACAACTGGGCGGCAATGACCGATTACACGGTCTTCAGCCCTCAGGTCGAGACGATGAACTGGGTCTTTATGCAATCGGAGGCGTTGAGGTTGAATCCGAGCTTTTGGTTTGAGATGTCCGTGTGGGATGGGCACGATCCCACGATGGAGAATGACAAACGAAAGACGTATGCGCGGGCCGGGCAGCGTTTCACGCCCGAACGTTACGGCGGAATGGCGCAGTTCGGGTTGTGGTTGTTGAGCCCGCGCACGGTGCGCGAATTTCGCGGATGGCTGGACACGCTCGATCAGGCCGAAGCTTATTTTCTGCCGATTGTCGAAGCGGTTGACCGCGTACATCGCAACCCGACGCTGCGCGAATTCTGGCGCAAAGGCTCGCTCGTCCCCAACCGCGCGGGGGCGCATCCTTACCAGACGGCGATTCCGGCTGAATATCAAAACGTTGACCGATGGTTCCTGCTTGACACGTCGCTCGATCCGAAACGACCGTGGGAGATGGGGACTCCGTTGCCGGCCTTTGCGCTGGCGCTCAAACTGGGTGATGCGCCGCGGCGCCGGTGGCTGATCTACGCCCATGCGCCGTTGGGCGCCCGGCAAGCGGCGCAGGTCACGATTCCCGGTTACCGCGCGGTGACGATCAACGTGGCGGTCGGCGGTTCTTTCTACGTTGTTGACGAGAAGAGCCGGCGCGTGCGGGAGGTTGGCTGAGCCGATGCTGCGTGTGCTGCTGCTCAATAACGTTCCCGCGCCTTACTTCGGTCCGCTGTTTGAAAAGATCGGCGCCGAATCGGGTTGGCTCCTGACCGTGTGTTACTCGTCGGATTGGAATAAAGATGTCGGATGGGGAGAGAAATCGCCGGCGGAAAGCACATCGCATGGCGTCGTCATTCTCGACCGGCAAAATCCGGCGCTGAAATCCTGGCTCGGCTCTTCCTTCGCGGCGGCAGCCGCTTTGTTGAAGATGTTGCTCGGCGAGAAGCCGGATTACCTGATCTGTTGCGGTTACACGCTGGCGCCGCAGACGACCGCGTTGTTGTGGGCAATGATGACAGCCACGCCGTTCGCTTTGATGGGCGACGCGAACTATTTTAACGACACAGCGGCTGGGATGAAGCGATTGATCAAAACCGCCTGGCTGCGACTGCTTGTGAGTAAAGCAGCGGCCCTGATCGCGGTCGGCTCGGCGAATCGCATGTTCTGGGAATCTTATGGAGCGGGCGCGGATAAAATCTTCGAATCCGGGCTTGCGGTCAACAATGACTTCTTCGCGACCGAATGCGAAAGGAGAAAAGGCGACGTTGCGCAATTGAGGGCGCAGTTGGGATTGACAGGCAAAATTGTTTTTCTGTTTGTCGGCAGGCTGGTTCGCCGCAAAAATGTTGATTTGATAATTCGAGCGGCGCAGGTCTTGAATGATGACCGGGTCGCGGTTGTGATCGCGGGTTCGGGAGAAGAGAAAGAGGCGTTGGAGAAACTGGCGGACGCCGATCCGTCTCTTCTCCGCCCTCTTTTCCACCCTCTTGCCCAGAGAATAATCTTCGCCGGTAATGTTTCGCCCGCTGATCTACCGCTCTATTACGCGCTCTCGGACGCGTTCGTGTTGCCCGCCTCGCAAGAGCCCTGGGGGTTGGTGATCAACGAAGCGATGGCGAGCGGGCTTGCGATTATTGCCCATCGTCACTGCGGGGCGGCGGTTGATCTGGTGGCGGCCGACAACGGCTTCGCTCTCGAAACATTTTCGGTCGAGGAATTGAGTGAAGCGATGGGGATGATTTCCGGTGATCGCGCCCGGCTCGGTTCAATGCAATCGTGTTCGCGTGAAAAGATCAAAAGCTGGTCAATTGACGCGGCGGCCAGAGGAATTATTCAAGCGGTTGAAATATCTGTTAAGGAATGACTGCGCAAAAGGTGGTAGGTCCACATTTAATCGTGGTGAGCGTAATCCCGGATCGAAGAGAGAGTACGGAAAAGACGGACTCCACTTTGTCCATTTTTGATTTGGCTGTTGATTTCATTGGGTTTGGCCGGCCCGCCGCGGGCCGGCCAAACCCAATGAAAACAACAGCCAAATCAAAAAAGGAAAAAGTGGAGACGGAAAAGAACTGGA
>Ga0187894_10004518_pt1 | contig 14875 bp, 8 predicted proteins | sample GBC1701081metaG_FD_136650 | JGI IMG/M metagenome (GOLD analysis project Ga0187894, IMG submission 136650) | White microbial mat communities from a lava cave in the Kipuka Kanohina Cave System on the Island of Hawaii, USA - GBC170108-1 metaG ...
ATAAAGATGATATGGCCTATCAACCAATAGAAAACTACGGAGTCATCGGGGATACCCAAACGGTGGCTCTTGTGGGAATGAATGGGTCAATCGATTGGTACTGTTTTCCAAGATTCGACTCTCCGAGCGTCTTCGCCGCCATCCTTGACGACAAGAAAGGCGGATATTTCAAGATTGCGCCGTGCGCCGATGGAATTACTCACAGACAACTTTACTGGCCGGAGACGAATGTCCTCATTACGAGGTTCCTCTCGCCGGATGGAGTCGCCGAGATCACTGATTACATGCCCATCGGCCTTATCGGAATGGACACAACGGCGATTGGGAGCCGGCAGGTGGTGCGCTCCGTCGAGATGGTGCGCGGAAGTATGGCTCTCAGGTTGGAGTGTTATCCGGCCTTCAACTACGCGCGAGATGTTCATGAAACCAGGATTTCCGGAGAAGGAGCGGCGTTCCATGCGCCGGGGCTCAGCTTGGGACTGGCCTCGGCGGTTCCCCTGAAACAAAATGGGAATGGCGTCTTCGCTGAATTTACGCTGCAAGAGGGGCAAAGAGCCGTCTTCACGCTCAAGGAAATCCCGTGCGGCGCCGGTTGCGGCCTGACTTTGTCCGAGCAAGAGGCGTCGGATGATTTCAAAAGAACCGTCGAGTATTGGCGCCGCTGGATCTCAAAATGCACCTACACCGGCCGTTGGCGCGAGATGGTCTATCGCTCCGCGCTGGCGCTCAAACTGCTCACCTATGCGCCGACAGGCGCGATTGTCGCGGCGCCGACCTGCAGTCTGCCGGAAGGAATCGGAGGCGAACGCAATTGGGATTACCGGTACACCTGGATTCGTGACGCAGCCTTCACTCTCTATGGACTGCTCCGGATAGGATTGACCGAAGAGGCGGCGAGTTTCATGGACTGGGTGGAGGCCAGGTGTCACGAACTGAACCCTGACGGCTCGCTGCAGATTATGTATGGAATCGACGGGCGCCATACGTTGACGGAGGAGACTCTCGATCATCTGGAAGGTTACAAGGGATCGCGCCCGGTGCGAATCGGGAACGGCGCTTACGATCAACTGCAGTTGGATATCTACGGCGAGTTGATGGATTCGGTCTATCTGTACAATAAGTACGGAAGCCTGATCTCGTCGGAGTTCTGGTCGGATCTCAGACGGCTGATAAACTGGATAAGCGATAACTGGCAGCGGGAAGACGAAGGGATTTGGGAAACCCGCGGAGGCCGGCGCCACTTCGTCTATTCCAAGCTCATGAGTTGGGTCGCTCTCGATCGCGGCTTGCGACTGGCTGATAAACGTTCGTTCCCGTCCGACCGGGAGAAGTGGTTGAAGGCCCGTGACCGGATCTATGAAGAGATTATGGACAAAGGATGGAGTTCTACGCGCCAGGCGTTTGTCCAGCGCTACGGGAGCGAATCTCTGGACGCCTCAAATCTGATGATGCCCTTGGTATTCTTCCTCTCTCCCTCGGACCCCAGGATGTTGAAGACTCTTGACGCGATAAATAAACCGCCGGGGAAGGGCGGTTTGGTCTCCAACAGTCTGGTCTATCGTTACAACATGAAAGAAACGGGCGATGGACTTCGAGGCGACGAGGGAACGTTCAACATCTGCACCTTCTGGCTGGTTGAAGCGCTCACACGCGCGGGACAATTGGATAAGGAGCGATTGCAGGACGCGCGACTGATCTTCGAGCGGATGCTCGGTTACGCAAACCATGTGGGGCTGTACGCCGAAGAGACCGGCCCCAGCGGCGAGGCGTTGGGAAATTTCCCGCAGGCCTTCACACATCTGGCTCTGATCAGCGCCGCGTACAACCTGGATCGAACTCTCGATGGGCGAAGATAGTCCGATCATTTGTTCTCGCGCAGCTTCTTCAACGCCTCGATCCCATCCTTGTTGGCGGGGTTCAATTCAATCGAACGTTCGTAATTTTTGATCGCCAGTTCCTTGTCGCCATTGAGGGCGTAGGCTTCGCCCAGGCTGTCATACACGTTGAATGATTGTGGGTAATCGGCGACGTTTTGTTTGAGGACTTCGATGGCGTCTTTGACCCGCCCCATTCGCAACAGATCGAGGCCGATTCGGTTCATTTGATTTTCGTTGACCGCCTCATTGGCGGGTCGCCCCCTGCGCCATTCGCGGTACTCGTTGAGCGCGGCGTCCGCGCCTTTGGCGATGGAGGTTTTGAAGAGCGATCTGCCGGGCGACTTGTATGACTCATAGCGCAACCACGAGAGCGCCGGGTGTTCGCCCCCTACCGCTTCCTCAACAATCTCTCGCGCGATGGACAGGCCGTATACGCTGTTGGCGAAGACCACCACGCCCAGTTTCTGTTTGTCGAAGGCCACGACGTAGGCCTTGGCGTCGCCGTTGTCGCCCCAATGGAAGAACGACAAGCCGTCGCGCCCATTTCCTGAGGTTTGCAATCCCCAGCCGAGTCCCCAGAATACTTCGGGAAATGGCTTGGCTTGCGGGCGATTGACCGAGCCCGCTCCGCCTTCCCTCACCTGCGCTTGCGGAGTCAGCATCAACTTGCGCGTCTCCGGTTTTAAGCCCGAGCCTTTCAGGATGGCCGCGACGAAACGCCCGTAATCCTGCGCCGTCGTGTGCAAGCTGGCTGCGGCGTTGGCGGCGCCCGGCGGCGGCTTGTTCTGATTCACGGCTTCGCCGCGCGTGTTGTGGCGGAAAACCTTCAACGTATCGTAGCTCTCCTGCCAGACATAACTGCTGCTCGTCATGCCCAGCGGCTCGAAGACAGTTCGCTTCATGAAGTCGTTGAACTTCTCGCCCGTGACATGCTCGATGACTTTGGAAAGATAGACGAAACCTTCGCCCGAATAACTGAAGCGTTCGCCCGGCGTGAAATGAATCTTGAGCGCGCCGCTGCGCCAATTCGGGAAGCCTGTCGTATGGCTCAACACGCGCCGCGCCGTGATCTGGCCCAGGCGCGGGTCGTCGCCCACGTCGTAATCGCCCGGCAGATATTGATTGAGCGGTTTGTCGAGATCGAACTTGCCGGCGTCCACCAGCTTCAACACCGCGTAGGCGAAGACGGGCTTGCTCAAACTTGCAGCTTCAAACACTGTGTCGTCGTTGACCGGCTCGTTCGTCTTGACGCTCTTCACGCCGAAGCCGCGATGCCAGACCAACTCGCCGTTGCGCGCCAGCGCGATTGACAGGCCGGGCACGCCGCCTTCTTTCATCAACGGCGGAATGCTTTTTTCGAGCCGCGCGATGATCTGCGCCTGTTCCGTTTTGGTTTGCAACGGCGGCGCGGGCTGCGCTTTCTCCTGTCCGGAAACAGCGCCGGCGCCCAGCGCCAGCGTGAGTACGGCGATCAGGGTGAAGCCGGGATTCTTCAATGACATTCGCGCGCCGTAGCGCAGGTCTTGCCAGAGTGTTTGCATAAGTTCTCCTCGTTCAGCGTCTCTGATTGGACGGCGTCATTCGCTCCTGAGCGCCGCCATCGGCTCCACCCGAGCGGCGCGGCGGGCGGGGAGCAGGGACGCCAGCAGCGCCACCATGCTGAGGAGCAAGGCGACAGCGCCGTAGGTCAGCGGGTCGGCGGGCGAAATGCCAAAGAGCATTGACTGAATGAACCGGCTACTGCCGTACGCCGCCAGGAGGCCGAGCACGACGCCGAGGCTGACGAGCGCGAGCGATTCGCGCAGGATCATCCGCAACACTTGCCCGGGCAGCGCGCCGAGCGCCATGCGCAAGCCGATTTCCCCCGTGCGCTTGAGCACGAGAAAAGACATCAGGCCGTAGAGTCCGACGCACGCAAGGGTCAGCGCCACAACTCCGAAAAAGCCGGAGAGCCGCGCGAAGAGCCTTTCCTCCGAGCTGATGCGTTCTATCTGCTCGTCCTGTGTGCGGAGGTTGAGCGCGGGCAAGGTGGGATCAAGCTCTCTCACGGCGGCGCGGATCGCGGAAAATAGCGCGGCAGGATTGCCGGCGGCGCGTACGCAGTAATTGGCGACTCCCTCCGGCATCTGGGCTGCGGGCACGTAAATGGTCGGGGGCGTGGACTCGCGCAGCCCGGTGTACTTCGCGTCGCGGGCGACGCCGACGATTTCAACCTCGGCGGAGCTGGCTGTGGGAGTGCTGCCGAAGATGAAGCGGCGGCCAATGGGGGGTTCGTCGCCGAAAATTTGTCGAGCGAATGCTTGATTGACAATCGCGACCTTTGGCGCGGCGGCGGTGTCATGGTCGCTGAAGCCGCGGCCAAGAAGCAGCGGAATCTCCATCGCGGCAAGAAAGTTCGGCGCGAGGCCGTTGAGATTGAAGCTCATCGAAGCGCCCGGCGGCGGCGTGTAGCCCGGCACGGTAATCCTGCGGTTGCTCCGTGTGCCGGACAGCAGCGCGACGCGCGAGAAGGTGACGGCGCGCACGCCGGGAATGCTTTCGAGCCGTGTTTGCAGACGTGCTTGCAGCGCGGCAAACCGCTCCTGGCTATAGCCGGCGGAGACGGCGTCTATGCGGAAGAGGGCGAGTTGGCGCGGGTTGAAGCCCGGATCAACCTGTTGCAGGTTGCGCAGCGTTCGGACGAAAAGCCCCGTGCTGACCAGCAGCACGAGCGAGAGCGCGATCTGTGTGACCATCAAGGCCTGGCTGAGCCGCGAGCGCGCGCCGGCTCCGAGTTGCCGGGAGCTGCCTTGAAACTCGGCAGTCAGGTTGATGCGTGTGGCGCGGAGCGCGGGAGCCAGGCCGAAGAGCAGCGCGGTAGCGGCGGTGACAGCGATGGTGAAGCCGAAGACACGCCCGTCGAGCGGCAGATCGAGCACCGCCGGGGAGCCGCCGAACTGGCGCAGTCCCACCAGCAGGCCTCGGCTCCAATACGCGACCAGCGCGCCGAGCGCGGCGCCGAGGGACGCCAACAGCAGGCTTTCGACCAGAAGCTGGCGGATGACGCGGACGCGGCTGGCGCCAAGCGTGAGGCGCAAGGCGAACTCGCGGCGGCGGGCGGCCCCTCGGGCAAGTAGTAGATTGGCGACATTGGCGCAGGTGGCCAGCAGCACAAGGCTGACCAGGCCCATCAGTATGCGCAGCGACCGGGTATATTGGCGGCGCCGGTCGTTTTCGCCCTGGCCGCCGGGGTCTGCGGCGAGTGTCGAAGGATCGGGCATTTCACGAGGCGTGGTATCGAGTGACTGGCCCGCGCGCCAGCCTTCGCGTGCGGCTTCCTGGAAAATCGGTTCGAGGCCCGCGCGCGCTTGCGCGGCGGTAGCCTGCGGCGCGAGGCGGCCCATGACGCGAATCCACCAATACCAGGGCCTGGCTCTGTTCGCGCCGCGGTCCGGCTGAAAGCGCGCGTGGTGGGCGAGGGGCACGGAGATGTCTGCGGATTCGCCGATTTGCATCGCGCCCGCGAAGCCAGCCGGAGTGACGCCGATGATCGTCACCGGGACTTTATTCACCTGAATCGTTTTGCCGATGACTCCCGGCGCAGCGCCGAAACGGTTTTGCCAGTAACGGTGCGAGATGACGGCGACCGGCTCAGCCGAGGGCTGGTCGTCCTCCTGCGTGAGCGTCCGACCGAGAATCGCAGGCACGCCCAGACCGGCGTAATAGGCGCCGGAAACGAGTTGGCCTAAGACGTTCGTTTCGGGCTGGCCGTCAATCAAGAGGTTGATCTGGTTGAACGGCGCGTAAGCGAACACCTCGGAGAGCGCCGGATGGCGCCCGCGAAAGCGTTCAAAAGCGAGCAGCGAAAACGAAGTGCTGGCGGGCCGTCCGGTGGCGGGATCGAGGGAGCCATTGTTCTCACCGGCCCGCGACATGCGGCCACGCGCGCCTTCGACGTTGCGGAAGAGGACAAGCTCGCCGGGATTTTTCACCGGCAGCGAGCGGAGGAGCACCTCATTGACGAGGGAAAAGATCGCCGTGTTGGCGCCGATGCCCAGCGCCAGTGTGAGTGCGGCGATCAAAGTAAAACCGGGATTCTTCAATAACATTCGCGCGCCGTAGCGCAGGTCTCGCCATACGGTATTCATGGTCAATTGTCCTTTGTCCGTGTTGCGTTTTGTTTGAACGCGATTGCGCCTCAGGTGAGTGACATTCGCCGCAATAAGGTTTCAGACTTATTCTCGATATCGCATTAGCCACATCCGTGGCGCTGATGCTATAGTTGCACTCGTTCGTATCAGAGCCTCTATTTCTCCTCGTTGAACTCCCCGCAGATTTCTCCCCGGACAATTTCATCTGTGTTGGGCAAAACCATCATTCCTGACCAAGAACAGGAATGAGAGGAGGATCAATCATGGGATTTGTGAATAAGCTGGAAGAGATTCGCGCGCGCGCGCGCCAGCAGATTGAAGACGGAGCGGTCACCAAAGATTATCCGCTCGACCGCGATCAGGTCGTCGGCATCTTGAACGAGGCGCTCGCGACCGAGATCGTCTGCGTGCTGCGCTATCAGTTTCATTACTTCATGGCCACCGGCATCCACTCCAAGGCGGTAGCCGAGGAGTTCCGGGAGCACGCGGAAGAAGAGCAGGCGCACGCCGGGAGAATCGCCGAGCGCATCAAGCAACTCGGCGGCAAACCCGAGATGAATCCGATCGCCGTCGCAAAGGCGAGTCACACCGAGTACAAGGAGGGCTCCTCGCTGACCGATATGATTCGCGAAGATCTGATTGCGGAACGCATCGCGATTGAGACCTATCGCGAGATCGTGCGCTACTTCGGCCAGAAAGACCCGGTCTCGCGCCTGATGATGGAAGAGATTCTGGCGGATGAAGAGGAGCACGCCGATGAGCTTGCCGATCTGCTCTTCGCCGTCGAGCCGAAGACCGGCGAAGTGTCGCGCCGCCTCTATTTCAAAGACGAGATTCCGGGAACATCGGACGCCGGCCAATCCGTCGGCGCGCAGACCGCCGCGGCTGAGAAACACACCGCCAAAAAAGCGGCGCGCAGGTGATTGGGGAATAGGGAGTGGGGAGTGGGGAATAGGGAGTGGGGAGTGGGGAGTGGGGAGTGGGGAATAGGGAGTGGGGAGTGGGGAATGGGGAGTAGGGAGTGGGGAGTGGAGAGTGGAGAAAAGAGTCTTTCCCCCACTCCCCACTCCCTACTCCCTACTCCCTACTCCCTATCCCCCATCTTCATTCGAGACCGAACACGATCAGGCTGCTGCCGGAAGTGACGCTGACGTACTGTCGGCCTTCGAACCGGTACGTGATCGGGTTCGACCAGATTTCGCCCCCGGTCTGAAAACGCCACAGGAGTTTGCCGCTGATCGCATCGAGCGCGAAGAAATCGCCTTCCATGGTTCCCGAAAAAACCAGATCGCCCGCGGTGGAAAGCAGCCCGCACCAGGGCGGCGTTCGCACGTCGAACTTCCAGGCCAGTTCGCCCGTGAGCGGGCGCAACGCGCGCAGCGTGCCGTACGGCTCTTCCGTGGTGATGTCACGCTTCACGGCGCCGAGGTACAGGCGGCCCGGCTGAAACTCCACGCTCACTTTGTAAAAGACGCCGCCTTTCTCGCGGACGTTCTGATAGAAAAGGTTTGTGCGCGGGCTGTATGTAGGGCTGAACCAATTCGCCGTGCCGTCATCATCCGGGTAGGCGAGCGCGCCTTTTTCATTGGGCGCGCTTTCGGGATTCGGGATGGGGCGGCCCCGAGCGTCAATTCCCTTGGCCCAGTTTTGGCGCGTGAATTGGCTTGCGTGTAAGAACTCGCCCGTCACGCGATCCAGGACGTAGTAGAAGGCGTTGCGGTTGGCGAAGAGCATCAGCTTGCGCGGCGTCCCTTTCCAGTTCGCATCCAACAGAACCGGGATCTGATTGGAGTCCATGTCATTGACGTCGTGCGGCGTAAATTGAAAGTGCCACTTCAGGCGGCCAGTATCGGCGTCGAGCGCAATGACGCAGTCCGAGTAGAGATTGTCGCCGAGCCGGACGGACCCGTCGTAATCAGGTCCCGGATTGCCCGTGCCCCAGTACAGAAGATTCAATTCGGGATCGTAGGAGCCTGTGACCCAGGTGGTGGCGCCTCCTTGTTTCCAACTGTCGCCGGACCACGTTTCGTTTCCGGGTTCTCCCGGTCCAGGAGCCGTCCAGAATCGCCACAATCGTCGGCCGGTCTTCGGATCGTAGGCGTCTAGGAACCCGCGCGCACCGTACTCCGCGCCCGCGACGCCGACGATGATCTTGTCTTTGATCGCCAGTGGCGCCGCAGTCATCGAGTAAGCGAGTTTCCAATCGGCGACCTCCACATCCCAGCGCACCCGTCCGGTGCGGGCGTCGAGAGCGACCAGATGCGCGTCAATCGTGTTGACGAAGATCTGATCGCCGAGCGCGGCGACTCCGCGATTCACCTGGCCGCAGCAGACCGGCGCGCCCTGCGGGATATTGCGCCGATAGCTCCAGATGGGCCGGCCCGTTCGCAGGTCGAGCGCGGTCACATCGCTCGGCGGGTCCGTAATGTACATCACGCCGTCGAACACGAGCGGCGTGGTCTCGAAATGCTGCCGGCCGCGGACCTGATACATCCACGCGACCTTCAGCCGGGAAACGTTCGTGCGATTGATCTGGTTGAGCTGAGAGTAACGATGCGACGCGTAATTTCCCGAATACGTGAGCCAATTCTCCGGCTCGCGATTGGAATCGCGTATTCGTTCGTAGGGAACCTGAGCCTGTGTGGCGGATGCGGCGAGCAGAATAAGGACAAGAACAAGGGATTTCATTTCGCCTCCTGTAGACTCGCGAGATAAGCGACCAGATCATCCAGTTCGGCGGGCGTCAGCGCATCGCGGTAAGAAGGCATGGGTGATCTTGTCAGATCCTTGCGAAACTCGCGCAGCTCCGCTTTCCAAAGCGAATGCAGCTTTCCCGCCGCGTCGCGAATCTGGATTGAGAACGTATCTTCGTTGACCCGCACGCCGGACACGGTCCGCCCGCCGCGCGTCACGGCCCGAGCCCAGGCGTAACCGCGAGGGAAATCGGCTGCCGGGCTCAGTAGAGATTCGCGCAGATGTTGCGGACTGCGGCTCGCGCCCACGCCGGTGAGATCGGGGCCGAGCGCGCCTCCGTTACCTGAAAGCGTATGGCATTCGGCGCAGGCTCCTTTTGTCCGGTAGATCTCTTCTCCTCGTTCGGGATCTCCGGCGAGTACCGCCGGCTGAACCTGGCCGAGCTTTCGCACATACGCCGTCAGTTCGCGGAGCTCGGCGTCAATCAGTCTGGTCCCAGGCATTCCCGTGCCGGGGATGCCGCCGCGAATTACATTCCTGAGCGCGTCATCATCGGGAGCGTGAAGAAGTTTCGGCCGCGCCAGCGTGGGCCCGCGCCCGCCTTCGCCGCTTCGGCCATGGCACATAGAGCACTGGGTCAAATAAAGACGCTCGCCCAGTGAACTGTCCGCGGGAACCTGCGCGCCGGCTGCATACAAACCACAAAGCCGGAAGATCGCGGGCGCCATTATGAAGAGTACAGCCAATCGTAACTTTCGATTGTGAACCATTGGAATGACTCCTATGGTCGGCAGATCGCGAAATCAGGAAGGAAGAGCGTTTTCCATTTGTCATTTGAGATTTGACATTGCCCGGAAATCGCCCAATGTTCATTGGGCATTGGATCGGAATCGCCTCCGGGCAATGTCAAATCTCAAATGACAAATGGAAAACAGAACTCTTTGTCCATTTCGCAATTTGCTGATGGTACAACGTGATCAGGTTTCTGGCGCTTACATGATCGCCAGCGCGTTAGGCGGCGAGGCTACGCCTCCGAGTTTATTGAGCGGGGCGGAGGTAAAGAAAAACTCGTAGCGTCGATCGGCGGCGCAAGCCTCGGCCAGGGCGTCCAACTGGAACATCTCGCCGATGGGCATGCCCCATAAGCCGATGATCGTGCCGTGCATCATTTCTCCCCTCTGGCCCTTTTCCGGACCCTCTTGCCGGTCGGCTGGCGGGTAGGCTTCGAAATCAGGATTGTCGCTCGCAATCGCGGCGAAATGATTGTCCCAGAGGAAGCGCAACGAATCTTCGCATTGCTCCAACCCGGCGATTTGCAATGCGCCGGGTTGCGCGAGTTGTGTTTTCCGCTCTTCGTTCAAAGAGCCATACCACTCGATCCACCCCGTGCGCAGCAGCAAGATGTCACCGGTTTGAAAGCCTAAGCCTTGCCAGTCCGCGGCCGCTTGCAGTTGCTCAGCCGTGATCCCATACCGCTCGCCCGGCGCAAACGAAATGCCCTGCTGGGCGGCGAACCGCTGAAAGTCTATCAACACGCCCCGCCCCGCGATGCCGCGCCGCGCCCAGTGTTCGATGCCGTTGCGCGTTCCGGGCGTTCCGGTGATCTGCGCCTCGGTGACGCCGTTGTAAAACCCGTAAAGCCGATGTCCGAAATGTGTCAACCCGTCCCATTGCGAGGAAGATTGCGTGTTGAAATTGTCGTAAACATCGTCGAAGACATTGTTGCGCCGCCGGGTGATCGTGTGGCGCAAGGCCGCGCGATTGAAGAGCGGAGGAGCGGGGAGTTCCAATTCCCAGTTCAGCGCGAAAACTTGTCCGCATCGCGCCAGCCGCGCGGCGGCGGCCACCCGTTCCGGCGTCAGCAAATTCAGCGTCCCAATTTGATCGTCGGCGCCAAATACGCCCCACGCGGAATGCGGTGGATAATCGGGGTTGATTGGTAGATCGGCGAAGTTGGGCAACTGTTCCTGAGGGCTCATCAATATTCATTCCTTTCGCTACGTTGTGACTGTGATCACCGCCTAATGGTTATTCGACATTGCGCACGTTCATAGATAGGAGCATATCCGGGCGCGTAGATTCAAATCCAATTCACACACATTGCTGAGAATTTAAAGGCTGAAATAAGCTGATCACTACTTCTTGTCGCATGCGGGAAAATTCTTCCTAGCGGATCGTGTAAGAATTGCCTGGAACGCCTGATTGAGTTCGCCCACGGAAATGTCGAAATGCGCTGGGATGCCCGATTTTATTGGGCTTATCGCGGGGCGCCTTTTGATGTAACGCTCTGGCGCCGTGGTTGCAATAGACAGGGTGGGGCAACGAGATACCAGGTGGTTAATTCCACTGACGGTGTCAGGCGGTTACCAGGGTGAGGAAGGTGGCCGCCAAATTTCTGGCGCTTGCAGTTATCCCACGACTGCAAGCGCCTTTTCTATTTTGAGCCCTCGGAAAGCAGCTTCAAGTTAGTCGGGCGAGCCTACTATTGGCCGTCAGCGGTAAAGGTGAAGGACAAAACGCTTTCCACCTTCATGGGAACGCCATTGAGCACCGTCGGTTTGTAGATCCATTGGCGCGCCGCATCCACAGCCGCGCTGCGCAGCGCCGGGTGGCCGCTGATGGCCGTGGCTTCAATGACGCGCCCCGCTTCCGAGATGACGATCCGCACCTCGACCTTCCCGAAAGCGTTCATACTTCTGGCGCTGGCCGGATAGACTGGCATGCGCCTCGTAATGACGCTGCCTTCCAACAGACCTTCCACAATCTTCCGGGGCTTTTGAGGGGAAGGCGCCGGCGGCGGCGGCCCGTCCTGTATCGATGGGCCTGGCACAGAGCGAAGACCAATCGTCGGCGTCGACGAGGAAGCTGTCTGAGGCTGTAGTTTTATTTGCGGCAGACCGGCTCGTATATCAGGCAGTGTACGCGGGGGATTCCGCGGGTTGCGCAACATCTGCGGCAGATCGCGCAGCCGGCGGATCTGATAGAGTTGCTCTCCGCTGTCGATTACCGCGGAAAGGAAAGCCGGTTCGCCAGTGACCCCTTTTTTGAACGTCCCGACCGAAATCGCAACGATCACCCTGCTGCCATTGGGTAGGAGCGCAATGGCTTCCGCACATGCCGGCAAATCTTGTCCCATCCCGCCCGGGACGGTTATCGGCGCGCCACATTCCGCCAACTGCCATACCACCCCGGCCTCATCTCCGATAGTTTCATTGAGCCAGGCCGCAAAGGCGCGGTTGGGTAATGTTGCGTCCAGGTTGGAAGCGGGAATCTGTTGAGCCACTGACATCGCCCGCTTCTCGAGCGACTCCGATTGGGCCGCAATACTTATCCATATACATAACGTAATCACAAAGACTTTCATACTTTAAAATCATTTGTGCAAAAAATCTGCTACCTGCTTAGAGTTATTTGACAGGGCCTTAATTGGTGAAGGAGCTGATCGGGGCTTGGTAGTTTCTGGGGAGAAATACATGATGCAGGTGGTAAGGGATTACCACCTGCATTCGTCAATAATACGTTTGCGCTAGCGCATCCTGCTTTTTACGCCGGATTTCTTGAGCTCCGCTTCAAAGATTTCCCTGATGATTTGATCCTCGTCTTCATACTCAATGAGGTTGCCCCCTTTACGAATACTGGTCTTGCCGAGCCGGTGCGTGCGGCCGCCGCCGCCGAGCGAGCGCATAAACCATTTGCCGTCGCCGCCCCACGTCGGGGCAAGGTAACGCGCCGCATCCGCGCCCGCGTTGAAGTGCTGATGGAACCAGCCGTCGGGCGGGACGAACAAGCTGCCTTCTTTCCAATCGATGCGCACCTGGGTTTTCGATTCGGAATACTTGACGTTTTCCTTCCACAGCAGCGTATAGCCGCGGCCGTTCAGCATTACGACATGCGAGCCGGGGCCGTGACGATGCGCTTTCTTGTACGTGCCCACTTCAAACTCCGAGATGTGGCACTGCATCGTATTTTCAGCCAGTTGCAATTCGACCCGTGAATTGCCCTGGCCGCGCTCTTTCACCTCGGAAAGGCCGATTGTCCGGGCGTCGGGCACGAAGCCGCTGTCCCAGGTATGCACGCCTCGCACGATCTCGCTGGTTTCGAGCGTCGTCTGTTTATGATGGAAATTGTCCGGCCCCGCGCTGAAGAAATCAGTCTCGCCGTTGTAGCGGTCACGAAAGACGAAATCGTTGTTGAAGACGAAATCTGCGTTGTGGAAGAGGTCAATCACTACCGGCGCATTGTTCATCGAGAGGAAGCGTACCGGCGTCGTCCCGCGATTCGTGTGTTGACGCCACACGTTGAGCGGCGGCGCAATCACCGCGCCTGCTTTCCACTTAACCGATTGTTTCGATCCCCCGGGAAGCCAGATTACCGTCTCGCCTTCGCCGCTCAAGATGTAGACCACTTCTTCAAACAGATAGCGCTGCGGATTGGTGCTTGCGCCGGCGGGAATTTCACAGATGTAGCCCGCGTTGACGCCCTCTCCGCCCACTAAATCGACGTGCGCGCCGAGCGCGCCCATTCTCTTCCAGGGCTTGACCTCGGCGGCGCGCAAATCACTGATGTGATGTTCGCGGTAGACGGGAATGCCTTCCTGCTTCAACCATGCTTCGTAAGGGTTGACGTTCGTCTGATCGGGATTTCGCCGCGCGCGTACATCTCCCTTCGTCTTCGACTGACCGGTATGTCCGGCGTGCGGATGATGATGATCATGCGCGTGATGATGATCATGAGTGTGACCGTGATGAGGCGCAGGTGGATGGCTGCTTTCCGCGTGCGCATCGAGATGAAGCGCAGTCAACGTCGAAAACAGACTCAGACCGCCGGTCGCCGCGCGTTCGACAAACTCACGGCGGGAGATGCCGCCGGCGATGAATTTCCTGACCCAATCTTTCATCTCTTTCATTCGGAATCTCCTCCTAAACTTTTCGGCCAAACTTTTCGGCTAAACTTTTCGGCTAAACTTTTCGGCTAAACTTTTCGGCTAAACTTTTTTGGTTCGCGCCGCCGCCAAAGAGTAGCGTGGATGCCAGGTGGAATCGGACGCCAGGCCCGTACGCGCGATCAAGACATCGAGCAGATAAGGGCGGCCCTCTCGCGTTGCGGCAATAGCTCTTTTAAGAGCGGGTTTGAGTTCGCCGGGGTTCCCGACGCGTTCGCCGCGAATGCCATAGGCGCTGGCGAGATGAGTGAACTCGACATCAGGGGCGCCGAGGTAACAGATCATGTCTTTGTTCTCCTCTCGGCATCGCCCGTCCTTCATCAGAATGTTGTTGCGCGGCTCGTCGTAGCTGCGGTTATTGCAGACGATCAGCAGGATCGGAGCGTCGTAGCGCGACATTGACCACAGCGCGTCCGATTGCCCGAATAGAAATCCGCCGTCGCCTTGCAGCGCGACGACTTGCTGGTCCGGACGAGCGAGCTTGACGCCGATGGATGCGCTCACTCCCCAACCGAGCGAGCGCCCCAGAGTGCGGCCGATCTTGGTCTTTTTGCCGTCGGCGAAAGTGAATGACCGCGACACCCAATCTTCCGTCCCGAGCTCTTCGATGATGATCGCGTCGTCATCGAGCGTTTCATTGAGTGTGAGCAGCAGACGCGGCCACGTGACCGGGCTCGAATCCCAGCCTTCGCGCGCGGCTGCAAGGTATGATTGTCTGAGCGCGCTGGCCGCGCGTTCGGTCTTTTCCGAGCGCGCCTGTCTGATGGCTTTCAGCCGCTCGGCGGTGAGCGTCGCTTTGACCGCCTCGACCAGGGCGCGAGCCGTCTCTTTCACATCAGCGACAATCGCATGGTCAACCGGATAGTTGACGCCCATCTGGTGACTTTCGATCCGCGCCTGGATGATCTTGGCGGAGCGGGGGACCATCGGCGGCCCGCCGCCTTGATCGGGCATCTTCGCGCCGAGATTCAGGAAGAGGTCTATCTCTTCGGGAAACCTCATCGGATGAAAGTATCCGCCGAGATAGAGCGGATGATCCGTAGGAAAATCCGCCGCCCAGCTCCTGGCCTGCGTCACCGGAATGGCCAGCAACTCGGCCAACTCGACCACCTCGGCGCGCGCGCCTGAAGTCCACACCTCGGAACCAACGTAAAGAATGGGGCTGCTCGCCTCAACCAGAGCCCGCGCGGCGCGTTCGATGAGCGCGGGATTGGGCACAAGTTGCATCGGCG
>Ga0187894_10004519_pt1 | contig 14874 bp, 17 predicted proteins | sample GBC1701081metaG_FD_136650 | JGI IMG/M metagenome (GOLD analysis project Ga0187894, IMG submission 136650) | White microbial mat communities from a lava cave in the Kipuka Kanohina Cave System on the Island of Hawaii, USA - GBC170108-1 metaG ...
ACACGATTATTACGCATTCGGTGAAGAAATCTTTTTGGGAATAAGCGGACGTACATCTTCACAGAAATATGTCGGAGATAACATCCGCCAGAAATTCACAGGATACGAACGCGACAACGAATCGGGTCTTGATTACGCACAAGCCAGATACTACTCAAGTTCGACAGGACGCTTTACATCTGTTGACCCGCTGATGGCGAGTGCAACAATTAAGAATCCACAGACATTCAATAGATATATCTACGCCTTGAATAGCCCATATAAATTCATTGATCCTCTTGGATTATCGGCAACTGATCCTGACCTTGAAGACCTAAAGAAACGTATCAAAAAACTTGAAGATGATATAAGTACTTTAGCTTATTATGCAGAGAGAACAATAGGATATTTACAAGCACACAGTGCAGAAAATTCCGGAAGAAGTGATTTTTCTAATCACGGATTTTCCAAGTTAAACAATAGCAAATCATACATACCGTGGGTAGTAAAAAATATACAAGCCCTTGATAAAAAAGTTAAAGCAGGTGGTTGGGACGGATATAAAGATTACAAGGGAAAAAGACAGTGTGCTATGCTTCCTCAAATGTGGGATTATTTGGAGCAGGGATTACCTATATTCCCACGACATTCAACACAATGGAAGATGGGTAAAGCAGTAGTTTATGGAGAATATATTGAACGCGGTACAGTCCTAGCAACATTTGATAGAGGTGAAGAAAAATATCATAGCTATGGGTCCGGAAATCACGTTTTAATTTTTCTTGAGTGGTATGAAAAACGTACTTAAGGAACCCTATATGGTGAATGGGTTGAGCAGGGAATGTGGGTAATTGAGCAAGGACCAGGCTGGCAACCTCGTTTTAGGCAAATACCATATGAGTCAGGAATTACTGGGTCATACAATTACATTAATAATGCATGGTACTATAATGTAATAGAAATCTGCCCAACATGCGAACCTCCAAAAAAGAAGAAATGACGAGACAAGTGTGAATTTTGGTTGAAGGCAAGTATATTTACATGGTAATAACACAGAGAATTGGAGAGGTATTTATGGAGAAATTAAGTAAAGTTACTTTGTTTATTCTTTCCGTCGCGATTGTAATTTTTTGCATCTGGATAATAACTCGCTCAAGAGGACAGAATCTTTCAGCAAGTGGCAGTTCTAGCATGACAAAGAACATAAATAATCAAGAGAAAAGTGAATCATCTGATTATCCTTGTGGAGCAATTACTTCCGAAAAAGCAAATCAGGAAATATTTGGTTACCCATCTGAAATCTCTTTGAGTGATGCAATTAAAAACTTTAATGAACTACAAAAGTGCTATCCTTATGCAGCAAACTTTCCACCATTAACAGAGGATGAAGTTATAGCCTCAATCGTTAGTGGCCCAGACTACGGCAGAGAGGGGAGTATGTGGCTTCTTCAAAAAGATATTTTGCAAAATATCGTAATTCAAAAGAAAGTGCCAAAAGGTGCTTTACTTGTGGGCGAAGGTGGGGGGTGTGAGCATAACTCCGCTATTGGAAAGGGAGAAATTTGTGCAAAAGGTCAAAGGATTTATCTTTTCATTGGTCTTGATAAAAGCCCTAGAGCATCAGAGTCTTTGAAACTCGAACAAATATTTCTGATTAGAAAGACTTTATTCAAAGTTGAAACCAGCCAAAACATGAAATGACGAGCCTTGACATAAGATTAGTAAAACATCTTTACTTCAGTAAGACTATTTGCATTTTACTTCAATTTAATGCTGTAGAAATAATATCTTCGGATATATGCTTTTGAGTATCCAACTCAAAAGTGACGGATAGAAGAGGCTAGAACCCACATGAAAAAGGGCGAAAGGCAAAAAATGTTGCCAGAAAAATTTGCCCGAATTTGCCGTTGAGGAGTTATGAAAAACCAGCAAATTCGCATGTTTACGTACCCAAAACTGTTGCCACCTGTCACTTTTGGGTAAATAAATGTACTAACAAATTTTAAAAGCTAATAGAAGAGTATCAATAATTTTGCATACTAACCCATTATCAGTTTTGTTAGGACGGTAAGCCACTTGAACAATCTCATTTGTGTTGTGTCAATATGGGTTTGAGTGTTTCCGAATCGGACGATGCAGAAAGAGTGAATCAAGGGTCGGTCGGAAAATCTTTCGGAATAAATTCGATTAAAACTATCTCGCCGTCGTTTTTTGTTGTGGGGCGATATGTTGCTACGACTTCGTTATCTTTTTTGATTTGTCCGCAACCGATTTCGCCGCCGACAGAGAATCGTGCCGTGAAGGTTACAAACTTAACATTCTGTAAATCATTTTTGTAAAGTTTGAAAAGCTGTTCGTCCGATTTTATAACGAGAAGAACGCTTTTATCTTTTTTGCATTCGATTTCCACGAGTTGACCGCGCACCTGCTTTTCGCCTTCTAAGGGCTGACGCAAACCCGATTGGTAAGGCAAAGATTTTGTGTCCTGTGAAATTGGCGGGAAAGACATTCCTTTTTGTTTAATTTCCTCTGCCTCTCTTTGCACATCTTTCATCGCCGCATTGCCGCGCAGAACGCTGAGTTCGACTTCGCGCAATGAATTAAGCCGTGCTTGCGCTTCGGATTTATAACGCTCAATTGTGGTCGTGCGGACAATAGTTTCAAGCGTCTCTTTAGCATCTTTGAAATTGCTTTTCGCCAAGTAGCACTGCGACAACATGAATAGCAAATCCTGATTGTTTGGTGAAAGTTTCAACCCTTGTTTTAGAAAAATTACAGTTTCATCAAGCTGTTCGTTTGCCACCAAATTTATAAAGGCAAGCAAGCGATAGGATTCTACAAACATCGGTACGAGTTCAATCACACGTTTTAGCGAAGCACGCATTGTTTGGAGTTCTTCCGTGCTGTAACCGTTTGAAAAATCTGTTCTGGATTTTTCCGCGCTTATTGACTCGGCGTAATAATAAAGTGCCAGATGATTTTTCGTTCCCGCCGTTACGGTCTCTTTCAAAAGCTCTTTTGCCTCTCTGTAATTTCCGGCTTTTGCTTTTTGAATTCCCAATGCGGCTTTTGCCGAAGCGGATTTCGGTGCAAGTTCGCCAGCTTTCTTGTAAAAATCTCCGGCGTTTGTTTTGTCACGAAATGAGAGCAAATCGCCCAGGTAAACAAAGGCTTCGGCGTCTTCGATTTGTTCGGTTTTTGTTTCAGCTTCGAGCGTAAGCCTATTTTCAAAGCTTGCGATGTTTGGTTGGATGACATCCTTTTTCGTGGCGTATTCAAGAAGGCTTTGTTCCATCGCTTCATAGCTCATCTGGAAACTTTCCTTAAAAGCTTTTTCCGTATCAATGCCTTTCAGCAGCATTTCAAAAAACTTTTTTTGCTCTGCGTTTTTGTTATGAATCAGATAGTGCATTAACAGCCATGATTCTGCGTAGAAAATGTTTCGCTTGTCGCTTTCGTTGTAATAAGGTGAATCCTGTGTGACGGCAAAGAGTTCTTTGAGCGGCAACAATCCTTGTTTCTTGATTTGATAAAGATGTGTTTTAACGGGGTCGCCCAAAATCACAGTGCGTTCGTCTTTGATTTTGAACGTAGAGTAATACTCGGCAAGACCTTCGTTGTACCAGAGCGGAACTTTTGTGCCGAAATTATTTAGGACAAGAAGATGAACAAACTCGTGAAAAATTATTGTGTAAGGATTTTGCCCGCCCGTTGTTTCCGTTGTAAGCGCGATGTAGTTTGCATCATCGCCCGATTGAAAATGTCCAACAGCATTTTCTCTTACCATAAACGGAGCAAAGGAGGCTTTGTCTTTGAAAACAAAAACAACCGTAGGAACGTGCGTTGTGATTTTGCTGTTCGGAAAAAGCCTTGCAAACGCTTCGCGGAACTGTTCAAGACTAACAGCAACCTGTTTGATTTGAAGTTCGTCGCCGTTACTTAAAAGCGTAAAACTTTTCGTCTGAACCTTTGTCCATTTATCCTGAGCATTGATTGAAATTGAAAAGAGAAAAACAACCGCGAGCAAAACAAAAGATAAACGCTTCATTTCTCTAAGACTCCGTGATTTCTAACTGCTTTCAGCCTTAGATTCACTTTCGCAAGCTAAAATAGCCTCATCCAATAATTCTTTATCAACATCCCACCATTCTTTTAGCGAAAGCAGAGCAGGCAGTAATCTTGAATCGGCAATTTCTTTAGCGGCTTCGATAGCTAGACTTCCTACACTATCCGACATCAATTCTCTCAACAAAGGTTCAATAACTCTTTTATCGCCTCGCCTAGCCAAACCGACAAAAGCCTCGCCGCGAATTTCTTCTTTATCATCATCATCACCCTCTTCAACTCTCGCAAAAAGAGCGTCACGAATTTCTTGTGTATCAGTGTCTATTTGCGAACGCAATCCAAACGTAGCCTAACTTCTCACATCATCATCTTCATCTTTAGACAATTCAATCAACGTAGCAATAGCCCTTTCATCTTCATGTGTAAGCATACCGAAAACGACTCCGTGTCGAACGTCCTCTGAAGCGTGATTCTTTAACTTTACAAGATGGTCAACAGCACGAATATCACCTAGGTGACCTAAAGCAACGGTAGCTGATTGAAGAACATTAGTATCTACTTCTTCATCAACTATTCTAAAAAGAATTGATAAAGACTCTTCATGGAAACCACAATCAGGTTTTGAAAGTTGCCCTAAAAGGTCTGCTCCTGGTTCTATCTCATTTGATGATTTACTTTCGCACAAATGTTTTGCTGTCTCAAAAATTTTTTGAGGTTAACGATGTATCAAAATCGTGACTAAGTCCCATCTGACATCCCCGTCTTCTTCTTTCAAAACTAAATCAACAAGTTCTTCCGTTGTTCTTTGTTCATTGAGATATTTTTTCTTCTTTTCATTCCTTTCGCTCAATTGCCTCACCTCAAATTGAATTCATCCGCAATCTTATCAGCAAATCATTTAGCTCTGCTTTGCCATGCGGTTCGTCGGGCAAATGGCTTTTTTGATGTGTGCTTTCCAATTCCGTGCGAAGGCGTTCGTATTCTTTTTGGTAAAAACCAATATCCGAATCTTCAAGTGTACTCTTTTCTTTTCCGCTCAATTTTCTTTCAATCAGTTGGGGCAAATACGAAAGGTTAAACTTTTCATTCAAGGTCAAAAGATTCGCTTCGATTTCGCCCGTTTGCATCAGATGAATGCCCGTCAACAGAACGCGAAAAACATAGAGCAGAGGCTTTATGCGATGCGGGTTTTCGTTGTCAAAAAGTTTCCACTGCGTAGCCGCGAAACCAAAATAATGATGACTGTGGTGGCGTGTGATACACGATTTTGCAATAGCTTTCAACTCCTCGTGTTCGGGCATCGCTTGAACAATAAGCGGCGAAAATAGTTGTTCAAGAACATAGCCATTTTTTTTCAACACAAGCCCGAAAAACTTCTTTATGTCATGTGTAACCAAATCGAGTTCAAAAAATCTATCGCGCATCGCAGAGACTTCGATTGTTTCGCGTCCTTCATCTAAACCAATCACTTCTCGCACAGGTAAAATGTGTGAGCCGCGCAAATCAAAATCGGAATCGGGCGAGGGAAAGCCGTAAAGATGCGCCCCGCTCACAGTTGCAAAAAGCAGTGGATACGGATGGTGTGTGGCTTCGTGTTTTAATCTTTCGTCAATCATTTTTTTCATTAACCATTTCGCGGCGTGCTTTTATTAAAAACGCATTTGCTTTTTCATAATCGGGACGTTCATGCAAAGTTGTTTTCGCAAATGCCTCATCAAAATCTTTATGCAGATTCAATCGCCATTCGTTGACCTCTTGCCACTCAGTTTCGCCTTTGCGAATCGCAAGAAGTTTTTCTTTGTGTTCATCAACACGGACGGGTAAAAAGCCTTCGCGTAAAATGTTAATGCCCTGCAAAAGAAGGCGAATCAAGTGCATCGCGTGTTTCCATTTTATCTCGCCGCGGGCGCGTAAATCTTGTTCCAGTTTTTTGAATTGCGAAAGAACATAACCGTTATAAGTTTGATAAACGAGTTTTGATAAAAACATCGAACGGCTTTCAAGAAGTTCGTTTGCCAACGGCGTGGCGTATTCAATCAAAGGCGTGTAGAGACATTCAAGCACATTCGGATTTGCTTTCAAACAGAGCGTTAAAAATTTTTGCATTTCCCAGTAACACTCTTCCGTTTCTTTGTGCTCAATCTGTTCCGGCACACCGTAAAGCGACCAGTGAAATTCAGCGGGCGGCAGATAAATCCCGCGAAGGTCAATATCCGATTTTTCATTATCAAGCCCGTAAGCCCGCGAACCTACAACGCAACGATAGATGACAAACTCATCAAGATTCATGTCATCCATAGAGTTTTCCAAATCATGAAAATGTTTCTTTATCGCAAACTCTTTGCGCTTTAACGAAGCCTTGTTGTCATCAGCAAAACGAACAAGATAAGAATGAGAATTGTCTTGCGGGACAATGATAATTTCGCCTACGCATCCGCGAGGAATCATTGTCGAACTTGATAAAGCACGAACCTCTATCAACGTCACAACCTGAGTTCCGACGGGAATAATCAGGTTAAAGGTTTTTGTTTGTTCTTCGCTCAAAATTGTTAATCTTTATAGCTTTCTTGCGTCGGCAGACGCGAATGAGAAGGTAACCAGACGTGAAACGTCTGGAACAATAAATATTACGATTCGCGCATTGAAGATGCGCCACAAAACGCTACCACAAATATCTTTTGTCAAACTCAATTCCTGCTGCCTCTAACAACTTAATATATTCATCTTGAAACGTCTTGCGACGATGATGTTTTGCTTGATTAAAAACATATCGTTTTACGCCTTCAAGGTTTGACGGACTAACAGTGAAAGCTCCATAGCCTTTTTGCCAAGCAAACAGTTTTTTTCCAATCTCTTTGTGAATCCATTCAGAGGAATCTGCTTTCAAATCACGCAAAAAATAGTCAAGACGATGCGAAGATTTTAACCCAACGAGCAAGTGAACATGGTCTTCAATTCCGCCGATGGCCAAAGGCGTGCCTTCTAAACCTTTCACAATTCCACCAAGATATGCGTGCAAACTTTCCATCCATTCTGTTGAAATCATCGGGATACGTTCTTTTGTTGAGAAAACAAGATGGTAATGCAAACTCGTGTGTGTTGACGGCATTTGTTTATCACCTTTCTGAGCGCGTCTTCAACGCGCATGAATTTTAATTACCGCATTCCAGACGTTTCACGTCTGGCCACCTTCTATTTGCGTCTGCCGACGCAAAAAATAATTTAGCTCGAAGTCTCTTGCCCTAACTTCTCTCTTGATTGTTTCAGAATCCCGTCGAAATAATCGTCCAGATTTTTGTTTACGCCACGAAGACCTGCCACGACGCGCTCGCCCCAATCAAGGTATTGGCTTTTTCGTTCAAGCGACCAATCGGCGGGCGGGTTTTGTGTAATCTCTTTTACGTTGCTTGATTTGTCCGCGAGTTTTATCTGTTTTGCTTCATTGGAAAGATGCGGCGCGTGTTCGATTTGTTTTTGTTTACGCTCTTGCTTCGGAAGGCTTTTGTCATCTGTGACTTCTTCGACAAAGCCACGCACACGCACGCCAAACATCTCTTCGATTTGTTCGCCTGTCGCACCCGTGTCTTCGATTGTGTCGTGCAAGATTGCTGCGATTAAAATATCCGAATCTTTAACACCACCAATTCGCGCGAGTGTTTCCGCAACTTCAATCGGGTGGTTTATGTAAGGCGTCGAATCTTCGCCTTTGCGTCGTTGATGACAATGTTGAATGGATGAAAATCTTAACGCCGTCAATATGCGCTCTACGTCTGTTTTATTTTCTTCGCTCATAGTTTTAATAACCCCGTTAGCAGATGTACGACAGACTGCTAGTCTGTCGAATGATTTTGTCTATCGTAGGCTGTGAACAGACTAGCAGTCTGTTCTACACCAGTAATTCCTTATCAATTTTCTCTGAAATTTTTTCATCAACGCTTAAATCAAATTTTCGGGCAAACAGCTTTTTTGAATCCGCGAGTTTGTCGAAATCTTCTACGTTAAAAATTTTCGGATGCGAATCACCTTCTACCCATTCGATGTGGCGCAAATCGTCGTTTGCAAATTCTTCTTTGTACGACGAGTTCATAAAGAGCGTTTGAAAGAACATCTCGTCGGGAATCGAAACGTACTTAAAAAAGTTTACAAACGACGGATTCTTTTCAATAAACTCATTCGCATATTCGACGTGTTTTCGATTCAGACACCAGAAAGCCCTGCCGCCGTAAGGCTGAGAGTTTTTTATGAATGCGCGTTTTCTCGGAACGAACAAATTAACTGTTTTAAGAAACGGCTTCACCTTGTTTGAAAACTGATTTGCGTCCAAAGGAAAACGCACTTGCCGCGTTTTGATTTCAACGTGCCATGATTCGTAACGATTCAAACCACCATTAGGAAGCCAGCCCGCAAACGGCATTCTGTGATAACTCATAAATGAACGCTCACGATTTGCCTCTAAAAAATCTACTATCTCCGCATTCGATTTAATCGGATAATCTTGCCCCGAAAGATTTATCAAAAAATCAAAATCCTCTTTTAATGATTTCCCTAAACCTTTGATGGTCACGTCGAGAATTCCGAAGCCCATGTAATTGCACGACACACGCGGAGTAAGAAAACGAACATTGTCTGACGAACACAAACGAACTGTTTCATCATAAACAGTTGAATCCGTTTTTTTGTCTATATGAATCAGAAATGATGCTTCTTTGCTGTTAAGCCGATTTACAAGACGCGCAATCTGCGGCGGGCTTTTGTGTGCTGTGATGAGATAGACAATTTTCATATAGAAATAATTTAGGTTATAGATTAAGCCATGAAAATCATTCAAGCAGAAACACAGGAACAAATCGAAAGCGTGCGTGAAATTTTCCGTGAATATGAAAAGTGGCTCGACCTTGATTTGTGTTTTCAGGGTTTTGAAAAAGAACTTGCGGAACTGCCGGGCAAGTATGCAAAGCCCGATGGTTTGTTGTGGCTGGCTATTGACGAAGACGAAAAAGTCGCGGGATGTATCGCGCTTCGCAGAGTCGAAGACGGCGTTTGCGAGATGAAACGGCTCTTTGTCCGCTCAGGTTATCAAGGCTCAGGCATAGGCAAATTGCTTGTTCATTCTTTGATAAACGAAGCACGAAAAATCGGTTATACGAAGATGAGGCTGGATACTTACCCGCAGAAGATGGGAAAGGCTGTTGACGTTTATCGCAAACAAGGGTTTGTCGAAACCGCTCCGTATTACGACAACCCCCACGATGATGTTATTTACATGGAGTTGAGTCTTTGAGTCCTTGAGTCTTCAAGCCAAAGGAATACTATTACTCAAAGACTCGCCAGACTCGCTAGACTCGCTAGTCTCGTTGGACTAAACTCCAAACGGTATTCAATAAACACATAACGGGAGCTTTTAATCTATGCCGAAAATTGAAGCGCATACTGCGGGCGGCGTTGTCACGATTGACGGGGAAGCGGGACGAAAACTCGTTCTCGTTTTAGAAGATAATGGCGTTGACATTCTTCATCGCTGCGGCGGCAACGCACGTTGCACGACTTGTCGCGTTGAACTTATTGAAGGCGACGCCGGCGATATGACCGAAGCAGAAACAGGAGTTTTAGATACAAAAGGATTGAATAACGGAACGAATCGTCTTTCATGCCAGATTCGCGTTGCAAGCGATTTAACAGTTAAGGTTGTGAACCAAGCGAGTGTCGCGGGAATTGACGCGGGCGGAAGACCTGTTGAATAAGGCAATGTAGAACAGACTGCTAGTCTGTTCCGCGCCTAATGACAAACGAAAACTTCGACAGACTAGCAGTCTGTTCTACATTTTTTGAAGGAGAAGGAACAAATGGGATTGAATCAAACTTATAAAGCGCGTGAGTTTAACCTAAGCGGGCTGAATGGCATTTCAGACCAGACGCTGACAATGCACTTCGGTCTTTATGGCGGATATGTCACGAACACAAACATCTTGAACGAACAAATCGCAGAGATGTTAAAGTCGGGTCCGATTGACGCCGCAAAGATGCCTGCATTTTCCGAACTGAAACGTCGTTTCGGTTTTGAATATAACGGCATGGTTTTGCACGAATACTATTTCGAGAACATGAAAAAAGACGGCACGGGCGACCCCGCAAATGACACTGCTTTTGTGAAAGCCGCCGAATCAGGTTTCGGAAGTTATGAAACATGGAAGAACGATTTCGTCAGTACGGGCAAGATGCGCGGTGTAGGCTGGGCTATTTGTTATCAAGACCCAACGAACGGTGCATTGTCCAATCACTGGATTACTATGCACGAAGAAGGCAATATAGGCGGCTATACGCCGATTCTTGTTATGGATGTTTGGGAACACGCTTTCTTGTTGGATTACAAACCTGCAGAGCGTCCCAAATATATCGAAGCGTTTTTCTCAAACATTTGCTGGGACACTGTAAATTCACGTCTTAGCACGGCGGGTTCAGCAGTAGCATAAATTCTAATCAATTGAAGAATTAGACGCTGATTAACGCGGATGACACGGATTTTATCTTTGTGATTGATTTTATCTGCGTCATCTGCGTTAATCAGCGGCTAATTCTTTTAGCTCAATATCTCAATCAACTCGCCCAGATCATCAGGCATTTCCACACTAAACTTCATCCATTCGTTTGTCACAGGATGATAAAATCCTAAAACTTTAGCGTGCAAAAATACGCGGTTTAGTTTTGCGATTGCCGCACGCACTTTTACATCCGATACGGTTTTGTCACGCCCGCCGTTGTAGGTTTCATCACCGACAACGGGATGATTTATGTGCGCGAGGTGAACACGGATTTGATGTGTGCGTCCTGTTTTGATTTCGACATCAAGCAGAGTGAATCTTTCAAAACTACTTTTGATTTTATAAATAGAAAGTGCCGGACGACCACCGCGAACAACTGCCATCTGGGTTCTGTTTCGCGGGTCTCGTGCAATTGGTTCTTCGATTTTCCCTTTATTGCTTTTCACTACGCCGTGAACAAGCGCACTGTATGTTTTGAAAACTTTTCGCTCACGGAATTGTTCGGAAAGATTCTCATGTGCCGTTTCGTTTTTCGCCACGACAATCAAACCCGATGTGTCTTTATCGAGACGATGAACAATACCGGGACGAACGATTGCGGATTGCGGATTGCGGATTGCGGATTGTTCTATTTTATTATCTATCTCACTATCTTGAGAGATAGATTCATTAGCGGAGTTCTTCATTCCGCAATCGAAAAATCCGAAATGAAATGCGACTGCGTTTGCAAGCGTTCCATTCGCGTTGCCCGCCCCCGGATGTACAATCATTCCTGCAAGTTTATTGATGACGACGATTGCGTCGTCTTCGTAAACAATATTGAGCTGAATATCTTCGGGCGTAAAGTTTTCGTAATCAGGACGAACGAGTTCTATTTCTATTTCGTCCGCTTCGCGCAGTTTGTACGAAGCCTTTGATGTTTTTCCGTTTACCAGACAGTCGCCGTCTTCGATTAGTTTTTGAAGCCGTGAACGACTCCAGCCTTGAATTTGCGAAGCAAGAAACGCATCAAGTCGTGTGTTTGCTACTTCGTAAGAAACTTTGAATGTAAGGCTTTCCGTTTCAAGAGAAATATTTTCAATCCCGTTATCACTCATTATTTATCAGTCCAAAAAATCAATACTTAACCAAGTTGTTTTCTAAATCTCCACGCGCTCACCGAAACAAGCACAAACGCGATTGCCATCAATGCTAACAGGTGTGTGTAAAGCACATCAACGCCCGCTCCCTTTAACATGATGCTGCGTGCAATGATTGCGAAATGTTTGACGGGATTTATTTCAGTCAAAGGCTGTAGCCACGTAGGCATTGCTTCAATCGGCGTAGTCGCACCCGATAAAATAGCCATCGGCGGATTTGTAAAAAAGCCCATCAGTTGAGCCTGTTGTTGTGTTCGCGTAAATGTGGCAATCAACATCCCAAGCCCGATGCCGCACAACACACATAACGCACCGGCAAAGAAAAACAAGAACAAACTGCCACGAAACGGTACGTTGAAAACAAGTCTTGAAACAAATAACGCGAGCGCAATATCGCCCGTAAGCAGTAGAAAAGTGGGTGCGACTTTAGCGATGATAATTTCCGAACTTTCAGCGGGCGTCATTAAAAGTTGTTCGATTGTTCCCACCTCTTTTTCACGAACAAGCGAAGCGGAAGCAACAACAGAACCTTGAAGAATAAGAAGCAAGCCTATGATGCCGGTCGTAATAAACCAGGAACTTTCCAAACCCGGATTATAAAGAAGCGTCAGACGCGGCTGAACACTCGCACGCATCAGAGGCGAAGTTGAAACGGCAATCGGCGGTTGTGCCTGTGCAAATTTCAAATTCAACACACCAATGATTCTAGCCGCATAACCGCCAGCAATAGTCGCTGTGTTTGCGTTCACGGCATCAACCAGAAGTTGAACTTTCGCAGTTTCCCTTCGAGTTCTCTGTTCGGCAAACTCTCTCGGAATAACAAGCCCAATATCAATTCGCCCGTCACTGATTGCTTTTCCTAAACCGTCCGTCGAAACATAGTAACCTTCTATTTGAAAAACCCGTGCCTCTGTAAAAGCTGAAACGACTTCACGGCTTTCACCTGTCCGGCTTTCATCAACAATGCCAAGACGCAAATTTTCAAAGTTGGGATTCAACGCCAGACCAAACAAAATTATGTTGAGTGTCGGCGGAATTATCAGCAGGATAACAAGCCTTCGGTTGCGCTTGATTTGATGAAACTCTTTTATAAAAAGAGACCACAAACGAAGGTTGAAAATGTTTTCTAAAAAATTCATTTTGGTCTTTCGTCTTTGGTCTTTGGTCTTTGGTCTTCTCGGTTTAACGAAGACCAAAGACCGAAAACCTAAGACCGCGAAGCTAAGATTTAATCTGCATGGGCTTTAGTACAAGCCAGGCGCGCAAGAAAAAGAACAGACTCAATAAAACTAAAGCAATAGGAGCGTCCCACACCGCAGACCATCCCCCGCCACGAACAAACGCATCGCGTATCACTTCAAGGTAATAACGCATCGGCACGAAGTTGGATAAAAATCTTAAAGGCAGTGGAATGTTTGAAATGGGAAAGATATAACCCGCCAACAGAAATGACATCAGAAAGCCACCGAGTTGAACCGCTTGAATCGCGGCGGCTTGATTCGGAATTGCCGCGCCCAGCATCGCACCGAAACAGACAGTACAGAAAAGATAAACAAACGTAGTAACAAATAAGGGAATAGGGTCACCCGCAAACCTCAAATCAAAAAACACGAAAAGCAAAATCATTCCGCAAAACCATTCTGCAAAAGCTACGATAAAGTATGCGATGACTTTTCCCATCAGATATTCAAACGCGCTGATGCTTGAAACATAGACTTGTAAAATAGTCTTCTGTTCACCTTCGCGCGAAAAAGCAAGAGCCGCCAATAAAGGTGGAAACATAGCCATACCGAAAGCCAGCACACCCGGACCGAAATACTTTACGTCTTCGCGTCCCGGATTAAACCAATAACGTAGTTCTTGTTTTATTGCGGGAGTAAATCCCGACGGGCGAATCTGCGCTGTGAAGTTTTGTGTGATAGCCGCCGCTTTGCCGCGCATAACATTCGCCGTGTTAGCGTCCGTCGCATCAATCAGCCACTGAACTTCAACAGTTTGTCCGCGCTGTAAATCACGCTCAAAGTTTTCGGGAATAATAACCGCTCCGCGCACAGCATTTTTTTCAAGCGCGGTGTCAGGTTGCATATTTGTCGGAAGCGAAGTGACCTTAAAAGACAAAGATGTAGTTAAAGCATCAATGTACTTGCGCGACATTTCCGTTTTGTCCATGTCCTGAACAACAATCGGAATGTCTTTTACGGAAAGCGATGTAGCTTTACCTAAAAGCAACAGCAACACCACGGGCAGAACCAATGCTAAAGCAAGAGTCAATCTGTCGCGTGAAAACTGAACAAGCTCTTTTCTGACCTGTGCGATGATTCGTTTCATGCTTTTATTATTCGTCTCGCAATTTGTTTAAGTCTGCTTGTGCAAACAATCTTTCAAGTTCACGCACGGGTAGTGCCGCACCTTTATCGCCCAGCACTTCAATCATCAATTTGCAAACTAACTGACGGTCAACTAAATCCGTTTGTTGCAGTAACCACATCAAATCAATTTGGTCTTTGCCACGCCCTGCTATGTATTTCAAAATCACCATCCATTCCGGCGTTAGATAGCGCAAACCCTTTTCGTCTTCTAAGCAATCACGCAGAGCGTTCTCGTAAAACTCCCGAAAGAAATCGGCGCGCACAATCCAATCAACTTTAATCGTTTTGCGTCCGACTTTTACTTCGTATGTTTCGCCGCCAAAACTCAAACTCATTACGGAAGGCAAATTCAGCAACCCGGAGGCAACAAGGTCAACGTCTTTTGTTGCTCGCGTAAAACCGTAAAAGTGCATAGCCAAACCGCCCGCCAAAGCCCAATTGATTTTCGCTTTTTCAGCAACCTTTACAATTTTGTTAGCCGCTTTTAATGCTGTCTCTGTCGAGATTGATTGTTGGTCTTGAGTGCTGTTGTGGCGAATCACAGCCAAAGCAACATTACGGGATGAAATTTTTGCTTGCTTATTCTCTAGTTTAGATTTCCCCTTCATAATTAAAAACTTTCGTAACTGATTAGGTCATCAATCAGCAGTTGAAAAGGGCGTTCATATTTGTAGCTCACAATGCTGATTGCGGGACTGAGGATTCGCGGCATCGGAGTTATCGAAGATAACGACATACTTTTTCAGTTTGATTTTTATGTCGCCATTTTCAACGGCTCAAAAT